>Ga0114997_10003140_pt1 | contig 13074 bp, 12 predicted proteins | sample ArcticOcean_MG_C_2_FD_87045 | JGI IMG/M metagenome (GOLD analysis project Ga0114997, IMG submission 87045) | Marine microbial communities from western Arctic Ocean - ArcticOcean_MG_CB4_136 | ecosystem: Environmental > Aquatic > Marine > Oceanic | place: Arctic Ocean: Canada Basin | collected... | reverse complement strand
GAACAGTATAAAAAAAATAAAAAAAATAAAAATGAAGTTCCAATAACAGAATTTAGAAAAGAATGTAGAGCTTTTGCAGAAAAGTGGATTGAAGTCCACAAAACACAATTTAAGAGATTGGGTGTTGTAGGTGATTGGGAAAATCATTATACAACCATGAGTTATAATGCAGAGGCACAAATAGTAAGAGAGCTAGGTAAGTTTTTAAAAGAAGGAAGTCTTTACAAAGGATTTAAACCGGTTCTCTGGTCTACTGTAGAAAAAACTGCATTAGCAGATGCTGAAGTTGAATATCATGATCATAAATCAGATACAATTTATACTGCTTTCCCAGTTACAAAATCTAACTTAAAAGAGCTTGAAGGAACGGATGTCATTATATGGACAACCACTCCCTGGACAATACCAGCAAATAAAGCTTTAGCTTATAATGAGGCGCTAGATTATTTAATAATCCAATTAAATGACGAAGGTGACTTTAAAAATAAAAAAATAGTTATTGCAGAGGCGTTGTTGGACTCTGTTATTAAAGACTGTGATATTAAAAATTACAAAGAAATTAAAAGATTTAAAGGAAAAGAATTTAAAGATACTAGCTGTAGTCATCCATTTTTAGATCTTGGTTATAATTATGAAATTCCAATGCTTGAGGCAAGATTTGTTACAACAGAACAAGGAACGGGCATTGTTCACTGTGCACCTAGTCATGGCCCAGACGATTTTAACCTTTGTTTGAATCATGGCATCAAAGCTATAGAGACAGTTGATGGCAATGGACAATATACAAAAAATATTCCTTTATTTGAGGGAACACATATTTTCAAAGCAAATCCAATTGTAATTGAAAAATTAAAAGAACAAAAAAAATTACTATCAAATGGTGAGTTAGTTCATTCTTACCCACATTCATGGAGGTCAAAAGCTCCACTTGTCCATAGAGCAACACCCCAATGGTTTATTTCAATGGAAAGTCATGGCCTTAGAAAAAAAGCACTAAAAGCACTTGATGAAACTACTTTTTACCCAAGCAAAGGCAAAGAAAGAATAAAAGCAATGATTAAGACAAGACCTGACTGGTGCGTCTCAAGACAAAGAGTTTGGGGAGTTCCACTGCCAATATTTGTTCACAAAACTACAAAAAAAATTTTAGTTGATGACAAGGTAAATGAAAATATTGCAAGTATTTATGAAAAAGAAGGTTCAGATTGCTGGTTTTCTGATGATCCACAAAGGTTCTTAGGAGATAAATACAAAGCAGAAGATTATGATAAAACAAGTGATATAGTCGAAGTTTGGTTTGATAGTGGCTGCACGCATTCGTTTGTTTTAGAAAAGAGAAAAGATCTTCAATGGCCAGCATCAATGTATTTAGAAGGGTCAGATCAACACAGAGGCTGGTTTCACTCATCGTTATTAGAATCATGTGGGACAAGAGGTAGAGCTCCATATGAGTCAATTTTATCACATGGCTTTGTAGTGGATGGTAAGGGCCTTAAAATGTCTAAGTCAGTAGGAAATGTAATTGCACCTGAGGACATTTTAAAAAAATATGGGGCTGATATTTTAAGAATATGGGTAGCCTCATCAAATTATGAAGAAGATTTAAGAATTGATTATTCAATTTTAGAACAACATGCAGATTCATATAGAAAAATTAGAAATACTTTTAGATACTTATTAGGAAATTTAAACGATGAATTTAAAATAATTGATATTGAAAAGCTGGATTTAAATAAATTACCAGAACTAGAGCAATATATGCTGCACAAAGTTTATGATTTAGATAAAAAATTTAAAAACTATTTCAAATCGTATGATTTTCACAATCTTTATAAAGAACTTTTAAATTTTTGCACAGTGGATTTGTCTGCATTTTATTTTGATATAAGAAAAGATGCATTGTACTGTGATCCAAAAAATTCAGAAAAAAGAAAAAGTTGCATTATCGTATTAAACGTCATTTTAGAATCATTACTTAAATGGTTTGCACCTATTCTTTCGTTTACAACAGAAGAAATCTTTAGATTAACTAATAAAGAAAAAAAAAGTATTCATCTAGAAAAGTTTATTGTGCTTCCTAATTTATTTGAAAATCAAAAATTGAATGACAAGTGGTTAGAATTAAAAAAAATTAGAGATATATGCAATATTAGTATTGAAGCTAAAAGAGTAAATAAAGAAATTGGATCAAGTCTTGAAGCAAATTTGACAATAAAGATAAATGAAAATTTATCTAAAGTGATAAAAGATATAGATTTAGCTGAACTTTGTATTACCTCAAATGTAGAAATTATAAAAACAATAAAAAATGAAGTAATAGTTGAAACAAAAAAAGCTGAAGGAGACAAGTGCCCCGTTTGTTGGAAGATTAGTAAAAATAGATGCAAAAGACATGCTCAGTAAAAAAATAGATGAAACTAGTAAATAAAAAAAAATTAATTTTTAGCAGTGGAATAATTATAACAATATTTATTTTAGACAGGCTTTCAAAATTATATGTATTAAATATTGCAAAAATTAATAATACAGTTGATATTTATATAACGAAGTATCTAAATATTTATTTAATTTGGAATGAGGGCATTGCATTTGGTATGTTAACTTTTGATCAAAGCAATATGTATAATTTAATTAGCTCTTTGATATTAATAATTTCAATATTAGTGTTAATACTAATAATCAAGACTAATGACATAAGGTTTTATTTTTATTCATTTATATTTGGAGGGGCGATTGGAAATTTATTTGACAGGCTTTATTACTCAGCCGTGCCAGATTTCATTGATTTACATATAAATAACTTACATTGGTTCGTATTTAATGTTGCTGATATATTTATTTCAATTGGTGTATTATGCCTTATTTTGGTAGAATTAATCTTTAATAAGTCTTTAGAAAATGAAAAAAAATAATTTAGTTTTATTGCTAACTTTCTTGCTAGTATTGACATCATGTCAATCGGTAAAGGACGGGTTAAGTGGAGCTAAATCTGCTAACAATGATGAGTTTTTAGTACAGAAAAAAAACCCTTTAGTTTTGCCACCAAAATTTTTAGAGTTACCAAAACCAAAAGATACTGACGAAGAAAATGTATTATTTGAAGATACTCTTGATATAGAAAAAATGCTTGGACTTGAAAATAGAAGTGCGACCTCAGAAACAGAGATAAATAAATCAGCAGAAGACTTTGTGTTAAAAAACATTAAAAATAATTAATGTTAACTAAGAATATTTATTTTAAGAATTTCAATTTTAAAAAAAATAATAAAAAAATTAAACAAGATTTAAAAAAACTTTTAAAAGAAAATAACAAAATACTCCAGTCTTTAAAATCAAATTATAAAAACAGCTATACAAAAAAAACTATTTATATATTAAAAAAATATTTTAATGTGAGGGTTATTGGAATGGGAGGATCCATTCTAGGAACTGAGACAATTTATGAATTCTTAAAACATAAAATAAAAAAAAATTTTTATTTTATAGATAACTTGAAGTCACAAATAAATGTTCTTTCAAAAAAAAAAAAAATTATTAATTTAATAGTCTCTAAGTCTGGAAATACACTAGAAACAATATCTAATGTTAATATATTAGTAAAAAAAAAAGATAAAAATATTTTTATTACAGAAAATAAAAAAAGCTATTTATTCTTGTTAGCTGAAAAGTTAAAGGCAGAAATTATTTATCATAATAATTTTATAGGAGGCAGGTATTCTGTGTTATCTGAAGTCGGAATGTTGCCAGCAGAATTAATGGGTCTAGATATTAAAAAATTTAAGCAGATGAATGGCTTGATAAAAAATAAAAAATTTATTAATTCACTACTAACAAATGTAAGTAATACTCTTTATTTTTTAAAAAAAAAAAAACTTAATTCCATAATCCTCAATTATGATGAAAGATCTAATAATCTCTTTAAATGGTATCAACAACTAGTTGCTGAAAGTTTAGGAAAAAAGGGAAATGGTATCTTACCAATAATTTCTACAATGCCTAAGGATAATCATAGTCTTATGCAGCTCTACCTAGATGGCCCCAAAAACAATTTTTTTACCTTTTTTTATATGAAAGAAAAAAATTCCACTAAACTTAAGAGTAGTAAAATTCTTTCAACTCACGATTACATAAAAAATAAAAATTTAAATCAAATTATTTATGCTCAAAAATTGGCAACTGAAAATATTTTTTTAAAAAAAAAAATACCCTTTAGAAGCTTTGAGGTTAATCTAAGAGATGAAAAAACTTTAGGTGAATTATTTTGTTTTTTTATTTTAGAAACTATTTTAATAGGAAGAGCGTTAAAAATTAATCCATATGATCAACCATCTGTAGAACTAATTAAAAAAGAAACTAAAAAAATATTAATTTAGAAAAAAGTACCAAAAATTATTTTAGATATTCCATAAATTTTTTCTTCAAGTACCTTAAATTTTTCTGGAAATTCATCCTCATCTTTTTTGTGCCTATGTATAATTAGTATTCCATTAGTCCTTAATACCTTGGATAAAATTATATTATTAAGCATCTCGAGTAGTCCCCTCTCTTTATATGGTGGGTCTAAAAAAATAATATCAAATTGTTTCTGAAATATTTTATAATTTAAATTTTTAATAATATCTTGTTCAATTACTATTGAGTTACTCAGACAATCTAAATCAATTATATTTTTTTTTAAGATAATTAGTACTTCTTTATAATTTTCTACAAAGGATACATGAGCCGATCCTCTGGATAAGCATTCTAAACCAAATGAACCAGTTCCTGAAAATAAATCCAGTACAATTGAATTTTCCAATTGAATATTAAACTTATTTGAATGAACTATTATATTGAATATTGACTCTTTCGTTAAGTCTTTGAGTGGTCTGGTTTGAATATCTTTTGGCTCTAATATTTTTTTACCTTTTAAATTTCCAGAAATAATTCTCATTCATCTATTACTTTAGAGCCAATATCTTTACGATAAAATCCATCTTCCCAGTTTAAAAACTTAATCAATTTATAAATTTTATTTCTAGCATCCAAAAAACTTTCAGATAGGCATACAAAATTTAATACCCTTCCGCCAGATGAATATATTTTATTTTTAATTTTTGTGGTACCTGCGTGATAGCAATATTCATTGTTATCAAGTTTAAGTTTATCTAAATTGTTAATTAATATATTTTTATTAAAATTATCGGGGTATCCTTCTGAGCATACTACGACGCATAAACTTTTTTTATTATGCCATTTTATTTTATATTGATCTAGGGTTTCATTACAACAAGCTAAAAAAATTTCCAGTATATCTGAATTAAGCTTGGGCAAGATTGTCTGGCACTCAGGGTCTCCCATTCGAACATTATATTCAATTAAATAGGGTTCTCCTTTTATTATCATTAGTCCCACATATAGAAAGCCCTTATAATTTGTTCCAATTTCTTTAAGACCCTTGATGGTTGGTTCTATTATTCTGGACATAATTTTTTTTTCTAACTCATCATTAATTAGTCTTGAAGGAGAATAAGCTCCCATACCCCCTGTATTTTTTCCCAAGTCACCCTCCAAAACTCTCTTATGATCTTGTGCGGTTTCAAATTTTTTAATTGATTTACCGTCTGTTATAATAAAATAACTCATTTCTTCACCTTCAAGGAATTCTTCAATAAGTAAATTTTTAGCCATACCAAATTTGCCTTTAAATATTTCTTTTATTGCAATTTCGGCGTCATTTGTATTGTTGCATATATAAACACCCTTGCCTGAAGCTAATCCATCTGCTTTTATTACAAGTGGATAATTTGTTTTACTGGTAAATTGAATAGCATCCTTGATGTTTTCAAAAATACCAAACTTTGCAGTAGGTATATTGTATTTTTCACATAAATTTTTAGTAAAAATTTTTGAACCTTCAAGCTGAGAAGCCATTTTATTAGGACCAAATACCTTAATTTCATTTTCTTCTAAAAAGTCTACTATGCCATCAACCAAAGGTTTTTCTGGTCCAACAACTACTAATTCAATTTTATTAGATGATATAAAATTTTTTAATTCATTAAAGTCTTTTAAGTTTAAATAAACATTTTCAGCAATTTCTGCTGTTCCTGCATTTCCTGGAAAACAATATAATTTACCAATTTTCGATGATTTACTTAAAGCAACACAAATTGCATGCTCGCGACCACCACTTCCAATTATTCCAACATTCATGTAATAGTATATAAACTAAAAATGAATAAAAAATTAGCCAAAATCAAATATTTACCTAATAACTTTCAAATTGTTGAACAGGGTGATCATGTAATATGTGCTATATCTGGGAAGTTTATTAGATTAGAGGATTTAAATTATTGGAACGTAGATTTACAAGAGCCATACTTTTCTTATAAAGAAGCAGCACTAAAAAGAGAAAACAACTAAAATTAATTTTATTTCCAACGGTTATGTGACCAAATCCATTGAGCTGGGTTTTTTAAAATCATTTTTTCAAGCAATGAGTTTAAATCCAAGGTAATTGACTCGATTGATGCATCATTCGGATATTCCAAGGGCTCATGAATGGTTAGTTTGAAATTAATGTCCTTAATTCTTTCAATATAGATAGGTACCACTTTACACTTAAATTTTTTTACAAACTGCGCTGGAATGGTAGTTGTAAAAGCTTCTTGATTAAAAAAATTAGATTTGATGCCCTGTGAAACTCTTTGATCAATCATTAAAGCAATAGATGATCCATTTTTAAAGGATGAAAGTAATTTTTTTGTTCCAGAGATTCCTTTTTTAATTTGATTTTGACAAATATATTTTTTTCTTATTTTTTCCATTATAAAATTTAAAAATATATTATTAAGTGGTCTATAGATTGCTGCTAAATTAATACCCGATTTTTCAATATGCATGGCCATCAATTCAAAATTATTAAAATGTCCGGAAACAAATATTACAGGTTTATTGCTTTTTTTAATTTTATCTAGGATTTTTTGACCTCTGATGCTGATATTATGTTCAAGTTTAGATTTTCGAAATTTTTTTATAAAAATATATTCAGATAAAATTCTTCCATAATTAGCCCACATGTTATCAGATATTTGTTTAATTTCATTTTGATTCAAATTTGGAAGTGCTCTTAATATATTGGATTTTATCAAATCTTTTGATCTAAAAAAAGGACCCACAAAAGATACAATCTTACTTGATACATATGAGGCTAATTTTAAACCAAAAATTTTAAACATAAAAAATAGAATTAAAATTATAAAAAATTGAATAAAATACTTTATGAGTTTCATATATTTGACCTTAAATAGTTAATAAGCTTTTCCTCATTTTTAATATCAAGCTCTATTTGCAAAAATTTAATATCATTATTTTTACTTGAATTAATTTTTACATAATCTTTTTCTGTGGTTATAATATTTGCATTTAAACTTTTTGCTTCTTGTTTAATTACATCAATATCTTTTTGAGAATAATTATGATGATCGGGAAAAATAATTTCTTTAACTATGTTAAAGTTATTTTTTATTAATGTTTCTTTAAAACTTTCAGGATTTCCAATACCTGAAAAAACTATATATTTTTCGTTAATATTGAATTGATTGATATTAGTGGGTTTGTAACAAGTTTCAAAAATATGAATATCATTATTGTATCTTTTTATTGATAATTTTAAATTAGTGTTATCACTGTTGTTACCATTAATAAATACAGCATCATACTTTGATAAGCTTTCTATTTTTTCTCTTAAAGGCCCAGCAGGAATTAAAAAACCATTTCCAATCCATTTTGTATTATTAAAGCATACAAATTTTAGATCATAATTTATTGAATGATCTTGTAAACCATCATCAAATATAACCACTTCCACGTTGTCTTTTATTGCTTCATTGAGCGCTTTTTTTCTTTTATTAAAGGAATATAGCTTAGTCTTTATAGATAGTATTTTTTGCTCATCAATTTGGTTTTTATAATTTTTTTTGATAGTTGCTGTTTTGACATTTAGCTTATCTAAAATCTGATAAATTTTTATTGTTAGAGGTGTTTTTGCTGTGCCGCCCACATAAATATTACCTATACAAATTTTTCTTGGTTCTCCTTTATTGTTTATATTTCTTTTTAAATTTAATAAGAAATTATTTATTATTATTGGAAGTGTAAATGGTAATAAAAGATAAGATAAAAAATTGGGTTTTTTATAATCCCAAAATTTCGGTTTTATTAATTTCATTATTTGTTAATAAAAACGTTTATTTCGCTTAAAGTAGAATTCAAAATTTTATTACCTATTTCTTTAATTTTTAATTGTATTTTTTTTGAACTATTTTTATTCTTAAGCATTTTTTCAACCTTAAAACTTAATTGATTAATGTTTTTTACTTTATCAGAAACTTTGTAATTGTTTAAGAGTGAATAAATCTCGAAAAAATTCCAAATATTTGGACCATGTAAAATCTTACACCCATATCTGGCAGCTTCTAGAGGGTTTTGACCCCCATGAGGAATCATTGAGCCACCCAAGAATACTATTTTACAAAATTTAAAAAAAGATTTTGTTTTACCAAATGAGTTTACTAAATATATATCAGTGTCTTTTTCAATTTTTTTATTAGAATCATGAAGGTGAATTTTTAAATTCAAATTTTTTAAATTATCTATAATTTTGTTAGTTCTATGAATATGCCTTGGTATTATAATTGTAACTAAATTCTTATATTTTATCTTAAGTTTTTTATGAACAATGGCACAAACTTTTTCTTCTGTATCGTGAGTACTAGCAGCAGACCAAATTTTTTTTGAAGCAAAAAAATTATTTATTTTTTTATCTAGGAGCTCTTCATTTTGTTCAGTTTGAGAAAATTTTAAATTTCCAATATATTTTACTTTTTTGGCACCAAGGGACTTAAGGTAGTTGTGAGATTTTAAACTTGATGAAAAACAGGCATCAAACTTTTGAAAAAGCATTTTTGCACTAGAAGAAAAAATCTTCCATCTTTTAAATGACGTATCAGTAATTCTTCCATTTAAAAGTATTAAGTTAATATTTTTTTTTTTGATATTTGTAATCATGTTTGGCCATATTTCAGAATCTATAAAAGTAGCAACACTAGGTTTCCAGTATTTTAAAAATTTTTGAGTATGGTAATTTGTGTCAATTGGTAAAAATTGATGAATAGTTTTTTTAAATTTAAAATTAGATATAATTTTAGAGGAACTTAGGGTATTTGACGTTAATAAAATTTGGCTTATTTTTTTATTTTTTTCAAATTTTTCTATTAAAGGTATTACGCTTAGTATTTCTCCAACGCTTGCACCATGAAGCCATATTAATTTTCCTTTCGTTCTTTTCTTAGAAAAATAACAAAATTTCTCTTTGAATCTTTTTGGATCTTCTTTTTTTTTTACTAAACGAATTATAATGATTAGTGGTGAAATTAGTGTGATTAGATTAATTATTATTCTATAAATAGATAACATTAATCCTTTCTTAATTGTTTCTCATAAAAATTTTTATAAATAGGAGAATCTATTAATAATTTTTCATGATTACCAGATCCAACCACTTTTCCAGAATCTATAACAAATATTTTGTCTGAATTAAGAATAGTTGATAGCCTATGAGCAATTACAATTGTGGTTCTATTTTTTGTTAAAAAACTTATTGCTTCTTGAATTTTATTTTCAGTCTCAGCATCAAGAGAAGATGTTGCTTCATCAAGCAAAATTATTTGGCTTTTCTTTAAAATTGCTCTTGCAATAGACAATCTTTGTTTTTCTCCCCCAGAAAGTCTTGTTCCATTTTCGCCAATTAACGTGTCATATTTATTGGGTAATTTTTCTATAAACTCACTTGCAAAAGAGTATTTAGCCGCTTCTTCTATTTCTTTTTGACTTGCATTTAAGTTTGCATAAGCGATATTATTTCCAATTGTATCATCGAAAAGTGTTGTATCTTGGCTAACGAGTGAAATATTTTTTCGTAAAGAAATAATTTTTGTCTTATAAATTGATTGATTATCTATAGTAATATCGCCGGATGTAGAGTCATAAAATCTTGGTATTAGATTTAATATGGTTGATTTTCCTGCACCACTATGACCCACTATAGAAGTCATTTTTCCACCTAACATATTTAAATTAATCGAATTTAAAATATCCTTTCCTTCACTATCGTAGTGAAATTTTACATTCTTAAATTCAATATTTCCATGGGTTATTTTAAGTTCAGTGTCATTTCTATTTTCAATTAATTTTGATTTCTCGTCTATCGTTGGCAGTATTCTTTCAGCAGCAGCTAAACCTTGACCTATACTAAGATTTAAGGTCGCAAGAGATCGTACCGGTTGATAAGCTAGCATCATTGCCGCAAGAAAAGAAAAAAAATTTCCAATATCTATTTCGTCTTTTAAAATAAGTTTTCCAGAATAAAAAATTAATATTGCTATCATGATACCTGTGAGAGTTTCCATTATAGGTGAAGTTCTCACAAAAATTGTTAAAATTTTTTTTGATTTTTCTTTTACATCGTTGATAAATATTTCTGCTCTAGTATTTTCAAATTCTTCTTGTTGAAAAATTTTAATAAGTTTATGATTTTTAAATAAATCAATTAAATAAGTATGCAAAACACTTGCTTTAAACATTTGCTGGCCAGAAACTTTTCCAACTCTTTTCCCTAAGTTTTTAGCTGCAAAAGTTGCTAAAGGAATCATTATTATTGCAATCAAAGAGAGTTTCCAATTTTGAAAGAACATTACTAAAAGTAAACCAAATAATGTAAAACTGTCTTTAAAAAGGTTTAGAATAGCGGTACTTACTAGATTAGTAATGTGCGCAACGTCATTAGTTAAGTTTGAAATAAATTTCCCAGTATGTTTACTTTCTATCAACTGCGTGTCTGCTTTAATTAAAGTTTTAAGCATATCACACTGAATATCTTTTCGAACTTCCTCTGCAACTCCAATCATTAAAACTTTTGCAATATACAAAGATAAACCCTTGATTGTGAAAGCCACTACTATTAAAATTGGTATAATTAGAATCAGGGTTTGATCTTTTTCTATAAAAATTTTTTTAATCGCAGGATCTAAAAGGTAAGCAATTGCAGATGTACTTCCAGCAACTAATATAGTAAAAAAAACAGAAATTGATATCGTTTTAATAAACTTCTTTGTGTATTCGTAATAAAGTCTTTTTAAGACATCAATTTTTTTCATAACTATTTAAATTTTTCCTATCAAAATATTAATTAGAACTAACAAACCTAATAAATTATTATTCTTAAAAATTTTTAAACTATTTTCAGGATTATCAACTTTAAAGTTGTAAATTTGATAATAAAATAATTTCAATATAGGAATTGTCATAAAAAAATAAAATATAGTATTAAATTTCATTAATATACCAATTAAAATTAAAGAAACTATAAATAGTGAGTAGCACAATATTAAAAATATTTTTGGATTTTTTTTAAACTTTATTGAAGTTGATTTAATTCCTATTATTTCATCATCTTTGATGTCTTGATATCCATATATTGTGTCGAAACCTAGTGTCCAAAATATGGCTCCCAAATACAATATTATAGGCACTATATCTATTTGACCTTTAATACAAACCCACCCAAGAATTAGACCGTAGTTAAATGTAATTCCTAAAAAAAGTTGAGGCCAGTATGTATATCTTTTCATCAAAGGATAGCTAAATGCTAAAGGCATAGAACCCAAAGCCATGATGATGGTATAATTATTAAAATTTAATAAAACTAATAAAGCCAAAAAACACAAAAAAACTACATAGACCAAACCAAGCTTTATAGATATTTTTTCTGCAGCTATGGGCCTATCCTTTGTTCTTAAAACTTTTTTATCAAATTCTTTATCTAAAATGTCATTTACTATGCAGCCAGCAGAGCGCATTAAAACTGAGCCCAAAAAAAATAAAGTAAGATAAAAAAAATAATCATTTAAATTATTTGAAAAATCATAGGCAAGGGTTAAACCCCATGTACAAGGCCAAAATAAAAGCATAAATCCAATTGGCTTTTTTAACCTTGTTAATTCAATAAAAAGATTTAGTTGATTCATAATAATTTACTTGTAAATAGCAAAGCCTAGTTTCATAATCAATTTGATTCGTATGAATATAGATTACACAGTCACAGCACTAATGTTTCCAGCAATTCCCCTATTAATGAACATTTACAGCAATAGATTTCACTCACTAAGTAAGCTTATTAGGCAGCTGCATGATGAGCATGTCTATGAAAACCACATTCCACCTGAGTGGAAAAAACAGTTTATCAATTTAAGTGGAAGAATTGTTTTGTTAAAGTGGACAATCATGTTTGCTGCCTTTGGTCTTTTATTTAATTTGTTAACTGTATTTGCTCTTTATTTAAATGAAATTTTTATAGCAAGAATAATATTTGGCTCTTGTTGCTTATCAATGATGATCTCAATTATTGTTTTCTTGAGAGAAATCCATGTATCAACAAATGCATTAAAATTACATATGTCGGACATGGATGTTGATTTATATTAATTAGGAATAATTATAGCTGGCCCGGTTAACAATCTTGCCTCTAACTCCTCATGAGCTTTTTTGGCATCACTAAGAGAATATTTTTTTGAAATTTCAACTTTAAATTTTCCAGATAATACAGCATCAAAAACTTTTTTTGCAGATTCAACCAAGTCTTTTCTTGTCATTGTATAATGAGCAATTGACGGTCGAGTAAAAAATAAACCTTTTGCATTAATGTGTTTTTTAACATCTATAGTATCAACGTAACCTGATGCGTTGCCAAAGGCAACCATCATACCTCTAACTTTTAATGTTTCAATTGATCCATCAAATGTTTTAATACCAACACCATCATAGACAACATCAACTCCATTTTTACCTACAACCTTTTCTACTTCTTCAACAAAATTTGTGTCTGTATAATTGATTACATGATGACAACCATTTTTTTTAGCAATAGCTTCTTTTTCTTTAGAGCCAACTGTTCCAATAATTTCAGCTCCCAATGCATTAGCCCACTGACATAAAATTTGACCAACACCGCCAGCTGCTGCATGATATAAAACT
>Ga0114997_10003138_pt1 | contig 13078 bp, 14 predicted proteins | sample ArcticOcean_MG_C_2_FD_87045 | JGI IMG/M metagenome (GOLD analysis project Ga0114997, IMG submission 87045) | Marine microbial communities from western Arctic Ocean - ArcticOcean_MG_CB4_136 | ecosystem: Environmental > Aquatic > Marine > Oceanic | place: Arctic Ocean: Canada Basin | collected... | reverse complement strand
TGCAGTACTCAATCTAAGCTCATTATTGCCTTTGAGATTATTCGGACAGGTTTTTGTTATTGCGATCCTTTTAGCACTAGCTTCCAGTATTATCTTACTACCATGTTTGATGAGTTTGTTTGGCTTACTTCCTAAGGAAGAAAGTATAAATTAATTTTTTATAATGAATAACCAGCCATTATCAATTTTCTCAATAACTGGTTTATCTAACTCTAGCCTCTTTAATAAAATTGGAATATCATGTAAGGTTTCTGGATCATCACATTTTAGATATAAAATTTCATTTACAGACATAGTCTTTAGAAATTTTCTTGTTCTCTGTACCGGAATAGGGCATTTGTGACCGAAAAGATTTAATTTAATAACTTCCATAATAATCCTTCTAATTAGGTAATACATGAATTTAAGGTTTTTATCCAATTTTTTTCTTTGATAGCCTTTTCAGTCAATAACTCGACACCCCTTTCCCAATGGGAAATAAAAATCTTTCTCCATTGATTATAATCATTTGGTTCTTGATACTGGAGTACTAGTGCCATCCATAATTCTAAATCATCTTTGAATAGTGTTTTTCCTTTGAGTAATTTGACATTTTTAGTCATTTCTTTTTCTTCATTAGTTAGAATTGAAGGTTTCCAATCCTTCACTATTTCTCCATTAGATATTGACAAACCCATGCATAATCTAGAAATATGATCTTCAGATGAATTTGCTAATTTAGAGAGGTATTTTAACCTTTGAAAAGTTAATTCATTACTCTGAAGTGTGGCAGATAGTAGCTTTTTTAAATAATTCAATTACATTCCCCCAAAAAAGTTTTTCAAATCCAGTGGTATAACTTCTACAGAATTTTCAGAAATTTCTTGAATGAGTAGTTGAGAACCTAAAGAGCCTGTATTTTGTAATTCTTGATATAAACCATCTCCCAAATCGTCACTTGTAGCAAAAACAATCACCTGATTTGAAAGTTTGGGATAAAACTTTGTTACGGACCATCCTTTATGTTCCCGGTCCATTCTAGATGTGGGAGTGTCAATAATAACAGGTAATGGAAGTGACCATTTACTACCTGATGATTTTCGAAGAGCATAAATCAAAGCTAGGCCGACGTGCTGCTTTTCAGTTGCCGATAGGTCTCTATCCAACCAATTCCCACTGAAACCATTCATTTGTAGAAAAATTGAGTAATTATTAGTATCAATTTTTACATCATTGAGCCTATTGGATTTACGAGATAATAATTCAAATCCCTCTTTAAATGATGTTTCTAAAGGGCCGGCAAATTCACTTCTTATATGAGTAATGTAAGCACTCACTAATTCAATTAACTGTTCTATTCTATTAATACGTCTATTAATAGTTGAGTCTTTATTTTCAACTTGCCTTATTTGACTAATCCTATTCATTGTATCTTTAGAGCTTTCTTCTAATTCATTTTTTTTCCTTTTTAATTCGATTATTTCGGCTTGTAGAGAGCCCATTCCTGTGGCAATATTTTTCAATTCTATTGCTTTTTCATTTATTCCTGTCCCTATTATTGCATCTTTCAAATTTTTTTCTGATATATCATATTCTGTCAATCTTTTTATGGCTTCAATTATAGATATAGAAAATCGAGATTTAGCATCCGGTAATGACAGTGATTTATGAGTATCAATAATTTTCTTTAACTGTTGTAAATTAAAATTATTTAATGGGCTTTTGATTGGTTTGGTTTTTTTATTATTAGATAATTCATAGGCTTTGGAAATGATTATTTCAGCTAATTGCGGTTGTGTTTTACTTTCATTGAGGACTTCTTTGAAAAAATCAATTTGCTCATCCATCCTGTCATGATACTTTTTTTCTTCAATAATTTTATTTATTTTCCAATTTTCTAAATTATCAGGTAAATTAGCAAAAATAAATGGCATTGTTTCCAATAAATGTTGATGTAATTCCTTTCTTGAGCTACTTAATTTTGATTGTTTAATGGCATATACTGTTCTTAGCTTAACATTTTCAGAACCTTTTTCTTTAGTCATATTTTCTATTTGTTCTTGAATTGATGCGAGACTAATTCCGTCACTCTCTAACTTTTTATTTTTTTCGAGTAAATTTTTATTGACTATTAGCAATAATTTAGTATTAATTTCTATTCTTTGTAATAAATTCTCTATACTATCTTGATTATCGGGAATTAATGATTTTAAACTTCTCTTTTTCGCCTTATTTAATCTAATATTCATTTTATGTAGTGTCCCGATTCCTATAATATCATCAATTCCATTAATTATATCATCATTTATTGATTTGGGATCTAGGTGAGAAAGGCGTTCCCCATCCACTAGAAAGCGACGCATGGCAGCATGTGGGAGATAGTCCTCTATCCAAATCTCACAAAGGCTAATTTTGGATTCCCAAGATTCTCGTTGAAGTGGTTGCCCCCTTATTTCAATGCTTACTTCTTCTTCAACTTGATTTGAATCATTATTATCTAATAGCCAGTACGTTCTTGTGATTTTAATTGGCCCTAAAATTGGATCCTGTATTTCTAGAGACAGTAGGATATTATTTTCACCGTTTGCATCGACGCTGTAAGCGGATTTTAACCAATTATCAAAATTTATTCCTGGATATAAATATTGGAATCCACGTTTACCATAAAGCGATATGTGAAATGCATCCATTGTAGTTGTTTTACCATCTCCATTTTTAGCTGCAATTATCGTAACTGGTCCTTTTCCTCTTAAATTAATAATATGTTCTCCAGAGAATCTTTTGAAATTTCTAATAATTAATCTAGAAAAAACAACCATAAAATCAACTATTTCCTAAATCTATTAGATCAATAAATTTTTTTATTAATGGTGGCCTTGCTTGGTGTTTGGACTTAACTTCTTCAGATAATAATTGAATGAATATTTTCCCAAGTTCGTCACCTTTTTTTGGATCTATTGAATTTGCTAAATCATTTATTTTTGATTCATCTATTATCATCAATATCAACTCCAAGTTTATTGCCCAACAATATTGTTAAATTTGCTGATTCTTCTGCCCATATTTGTTTTATTTTAGATTCTTCATCTTCACTGATTAACATTTTACCTATTCTATTTTGTATTTCTTTTAAACGCTTCAGTAGATTTCTCCGATACTCCATTGTGTATGATCCCGTACCAACAGAACCGTCTCTTTTTACAAGTATTTGCCCTCTTCTATTCCTACCTTGAACTCTATTCTCTGATTGATTTCGCTCAATTTTCATTGAATCACGAAAGTCTGCTAATAGCCCTAAATATTCAGAATCATAATTATCTCTACCAGAATCTATCATTTCTCTTAATGAACTATCGACTTCCACTACTGTACATGTCCAACACCCAAATCGACTTCCGGCACAGGTTTGTTTAGAAGGATCAAAGATTACTGGGCATTCTCCACTGGCTGCATCTTTGTATAATATCGCTAACTCTTGATTAATCTTGTAAAATGGATTATTACCTCCACCTATCCAATCTGGCCTCAATAAATAATCCCAGACATTCTCTGTAGTCCAATTTTCAATTGGCCTTATCACTCCAGAAAGTGGCATAGTTCCATGAGAATGTATGTCACTACCAATACTAGTATTTGATTCCATAGTATTTTTTCTTGCAATACTTTCATCAAATCTTGTCCCCAACAAGAAATGAGCTATTGGAGGATTACCAAAAATATCAGGTCTTTCATTAATAAATTTTTGTTGTGGTTTAATTTTCATCCTATCTGTACACCACCTAAATTCTTTTCTAGGAACTGGGTACCCTCTACCGATCACATTTACCCAAAAAGTTTGATCCATTTCTGGCACTAATTCAACAACTTCTATATCTAGCTCTTTGTTATGGACATATTCCCTAAGTGCTGCAATGAATTTATTCACATGATCAATTACAGGAGGTGCTTCTACGAGAGTATTGACTGATGTTACAAATACTTTCTTCCTCCTACGAATATGAGGAGGAAGGTTCTCAATAGTTTCCAATAAATACATGGTGACTGCAGTACTATCTTTTCCTCCAGATAATCCAACGACCCATGGGATATCTCCCGTATCTCTGAACAAGGCCCCGAGGTCTACCACGTTATGATGTTAAAGTCGAAGCACTTAATCTTCACCCAGTGATATTAATATTCCCAAAATATAATAAATATAGAGACACCAGTATTAATAAAATATTACATAGTTTAATTATGGTTAGATAGGCACGGATAAATACTTGACTCTAAGAAATTATGGCTGGAATGTTAAATGCATTAATACAGATGTTCATAAAAAAATTGTTAAATTATTTATAATACTTACTTTCAATAGGTCAAATATTCTGTTACGTACATCTGCATTCTCCCCGGGTACCGTTTTCAATTCCATTGAGGAAAATAGGATTTAATGAAATAATAGAAATAAGAGGATAATTAAATGATAATAAAATACACTGAAAATGAGATTATAGCTTTGGCCCTTAAAAATCCAAAGTATGGTTTCACAAGATTTGGAAAAATTCTCTATCCATCTATGAGTAGGAGTGGATTTGAAGAGTCGAATACAGCATTTATAATACTAAATATTTTCAGTATTTATAGAGATGAAACTGGAACTGACTTGTATGATCTTTTACAAAACGAAGATGGTTTAGAAAGAGTTACTGAAGCAGAATATAAAAAAATAACAGGAGAAAAATATCTACGTAAGGGCGCTGGTAGAGGTACTGGCGGCCGCACTTATAGAGGAGGAAGTGTGCAAACCCGCATGACCCTCCCTCCACAAAAGTTTTTCTGGGGAGAAATTATTCCAGAAAATATGAGAACTATTGATAATAATTTAGATGTATTGGATAAAAAAATGAGTGGTTTAGCATCCATTGCAAATTTACACTATGACTACAATATAATTTGGAAATTATGGGAAGAAGGATATAGTAGAAATGAAATTTATCGAGAATTATCCTCCAGTAGTGGAGCAGTTGTAAGAATTGTTAACCAGATGAAAGAAATAGATAAAAACGGAATTATTGAAGAGTGGTTAGAAGTAATTAATATCATGAAATGGTTTATTAAAGACAGAGGAATTAAGACTTACGTTAAAGAGAAGAATGATGAAATAATGCGATTCATGCATCACCTAGTAGATGACTACATTAGAGAACCTGTTGGAAAGGAAAAACATGATGTAAAAGAATTAATTAAAATCTACAGAGAAATCTCTGAGAGTAGTTAAGTCTTGACTGTTTCCTGTACCGTGTAATGAATTGAAAATTCTTGGCCCGTTTATTTTGCCAATTATTCTTATAAGATCATTTTCACTTGAGTCTATTAGTAACTTGAAAAGTACTTTATTTAAATTTTTTTGAGTTATATATTTTAGAACATCGTCAAAATCATCAGAATCAATATTTCCTAATTTCTCATCTGTTTCATGACTAATATAATCATCAAGAGTGGGCCTAAGTTTTTCGACATCGGGATTTATGTCACAACTCCAAGTACGTCTTCCCAAACTTAAAGATGTTCTTGCAGTCGAAAATGAGCCAGCGAAAGGATCTGCGACCCAATCATTAGGTTTGGAAGCTGATAAAATTATTCTTCGTATAAGTTCAGAAGGTATTTGATTTTTATAACCTTTATATTCTTTACTAATATTCTTTACTTGGGGAATTACCCACCAATCATATAAAGAAACTCCTGGAACACCTTCTGCCATTTTATTCTTCACTTTCTTAACAGATAAATTTTTGAATCGTTGAGTTACCGCTTTTGAATCAAAATGAGGATTTCCTTTTGTCAACCATAAAATCGTCCTATGGGCCCTAGTAAATTTTGATTTGGAAAACCCAGTATTTGTTGGATAATTCCAGGACAACCATTGCTTAAATTCCCATTTTTCTGTCAATATATGCCACATCTCTGCGATACTTTCTGGATAGTGTATTAAAAATAGGTGCGCATCATCATCAGCTTTTTCATAACAATCGTTGATTATTTCTTTAATTAGAACATGATATTTTGCTTGAGTTTTTTTATCAGATACTTTAGCACCATAATTAACTCCAATATTATACGGCGGGTCTGTTATGTATAGATTGGTCTTTGGAACCTCATAATCAATGGATTGCCCTGTCCAAAAAAGAGCAAGGTCGTGATCTATATTGGAAATTTTACTAACTGGATGTTGTCGCATAATCCCTCCAAACATTGGAAGGTCATGAATTATCCGATATTAGATAACTCATAAATTAAATATTTATCGAAATTTAACCATGTTTTCCACATACATCACAGAGGAGTACTTTAGTAGCAGATTTATTATTAGTGGTGCTATCAAGTGTGATCCAGGCAGAACACTGGTTCTAATGAAAACAGTGGCATTCCACCTAAGAGACCTTTGTAGAGAATTCTGTACTCCGTAACAATTCAAAAAGATCTTCTCCATATTCTTCTTTATGTTCTTGCAAAATTAATATGATATCGTTGGTATTCCTATCTCTATTGATGATTTGTTTACCTTTTTATGCAGGGAGTAAAGTTTCGGCAACATACGAAGTAAACCAAATCCAGGATTCAGACGGGCTGGCTGAATTATCCCCTCATCAGTGTACTTCGATAGTACACAATCATCATCATTCTTCAAATTCGGATAACAGTTCCACATATTTAACAAGGAAAAGTGACAATGAATTAGATCTTGAAATTCCCTTTCCTCCATCGTGTATTATATCCCACCCCTTCTGGGCAAACTTATCCAATTCCTTCATTCCCCTGAGTGTAAGGTGGGTACCAGTCATCTGGAGAAAACCATCCATGGCTGTTTCAATATCATCAGCCATATCCGCATGAATGTCTTCGAAACCTTTCCCACAAAGGTATCTATACATAACAAAAGCTCTGATGAGGAATTGATTCTTCCGAGTCTCGCCAGCCCAGTCATCAGTCATCTCAGTCCCCGCAGGAGGGGCTTGAGGTAAGGAATCGTCTTTACTGTAGGCTACCAAACCAAGTTGGGCACATAGCCAATAGAACTCAATTTGCGTACCAACGTTAGCCGAATCTGGGTTGTTCTTCAGCTTGTTGACGAACGCCTTGGCGTTATCGTCGAATCTGAAGTAACCCGTCGTCTCGGAAACATTTTCTTCGGACATCAATCCACCTCCTCTATCCTATCACTGCCTTTCGGAGTGTATGAATTGAAAATATCCCACCCATATCTAACAACATAAGGGGATCGTTTTCCCTTCTCCTCGCTTTCCCTGAATGCAACTGCAGGATCTGTCTTGCCCTCGGTCAAATAATTCGGCAACAGCCTCCTCTCAGTGTCATAGATCATAAGGATAAGTTGGTGATTAAAAGAATTCAGAGAATTCTCTACACCTTCCAATTTATCTTCTCCGAGGCCTTTCGTGGGATTATCGATAATCATTGGAACTGTGAGGTCGATAGACGAGGATATTGCTTCAACCAGACTCATAATTATCGAAAGCTCCTCACCTGTGCTACCCCCACTTTGCACAAACCGATTACTTCCGTCGACCATCTTAATTCCTTGATCCATTGAGTGTATTCGCAATTCATTTTGCATATTGTATTTCGAAAGATGTTTGTCAGTTTCCATCTTTAGCTTACTTTGAAGACTCTCTAAAACCAATTTTTCGACATGTTCGAAGACTGCAGAAATGACATCTCCAGCTCTGTCCAGTGCCTGAATTCCTGCAATCTTCGCCTTCTTCTTGGATAGGTGCTTCCTGATCTGCTCTAACCAATACAGATTCTTACAGTCGTCAATCATACCCCTGCCTTCAGCAGGCTTGTCTCCTGATTTCATTGATCGTCCCAGCCACTTCTTTTTGTTCGTCTTAATAGTTCCATCATCACTACAGCTCCACATTAATATGTCTTCGTTCAACTTCGTGATTTGAGCTCCTAATGTTACTTTTAGTCCACCTAATTCTTCCAAGGAATCCTTTGAATCTGAATCTAGTTGAGAATCTAATGCAGATAGTTGTGTATTAGCTGTGTCCAAAGAATCAATTTCTGCTTCTAGAAGATTCTTGAGTTCTTTGATGTCGGCCCGCGGAGTCGCCTTCTTGACCAGGTCCTTGAGGACATGAACTTCAGATAGGACACCTGCCCCCATCGACTTCTCCATTTTCTCATGAATGCACTTATCCATCTTCGGTGAGATCTTCTCTCCACAGATACAAATGCCACCTTCTATCACTGCACCCAAGTACTCTCTAGCAATCGCCTCAGGAATTCGTTGGTCCGCCAATAGAGCATAGTAGTCCTTTACAGGATACCAGAGAGATTCGGGAAGATTCTGAGGATCTCCTATTGCAACAAGGATATCCTTAGTAGAATTAGTAACACGTTGTTTGGCAATATTTCTTGCTTTCAACGCTTTATCATACTTGATCTTGAGTTTCGATTGGCCTCTCAAAATTTTTATTTTTTCAGTGGTTGTTTTGAGGTCACTAATTGCTGTCTCTAAATCTCCATTCGCCTTTTCTAGCTTAGTCTCAAGCTTTTCTTTTACTCGTTTAACCACCTTCAGCTGTTGAGTCACTGCCTCCATCTCCTTGGCAGAGCCAGATCTCTTTGCCTTGTCTGCTACCTCTTCGATAATTTGAGGAATACTAGTGGTTCTCGCGCTACGCAATACCTTGACGTTTGAAAGGGACATGAATAGATCATCAATGACCTGTTTGTTAAATCGCTCCATTCCCAGCCCAGCGGTCTGCGTGTCAACGAAAATTAGTTTTGAGAATTCCAGATTTCCTTCGAAGGCAGTAGTAAACTCGTCTGGCATTTTGTAGTAGTCGTAGAATTCACCTGGGCCCTGGGTATGTATCTTGGCTGTAGAGAAAATCTCGTCAAAGACGTAGAAAAGAGTATACTCCTCACCATTGACATCCAAGGTCACGGAGAACCTGGGAGTCCCCATCTCACTATCATCGATCTCCGGTGCCGATACAGCCCTGAGACCCTTGTATTCGCATCTTTTCAATATCCCAGCATCATCCTCTCCTCCATTTTGCATTGAAAGCTCCTGGCCTGTAAATAGCCTCTGAAGTAGCTTCAACGAAGTCGTCTTCCCAGTTCCGTTTCGCATTAGAATCGTATCGCTATTGGGGACATTTGATGTCTTGTTGAATTCCCAAACAACATTTTCAAAATTAATTACCCACTCCCAGGAGATTCTTTTTATTTTACAACTCAATGTCATATCAGGCCGTCCTTCTCAATCATGCTGTTCACATTTGTTAAGTAATCTCCCAAGTCGCCAGATTCCAACTCATTTCCACGCATTTTTTTAACCAAGTTCAACAACAATTTAGTCAGCCTTTCTGAGTATTCTTCATTCTCACAATATTCAATAACACTTTTTTCTACTAACTCATCTATTTCCATTATCTCATCTTCCATTCCTTGCATCAAGACCTTCTTGAGACAGTTGTATCAGCCAATCTCTTCGTCTTGAATCTGCCGTATCATTATCCGAATTTCGGATGAAATCGTATACCTTTGCCACCTTTGTTACGTCTCCATGTGTCCTTAAGGCCCTACCCAGTCGTTGCAAAGTGACAAGTTTTGTTGCGTCTGAAGATAGAAGAATTATGTTATTCACATGAAGGTCCATTCCTTCTGAAACGGCCTTACAAGTCAGTAATACGTCGACACTATTGTTTCTGTATAGATCTAACTGCTTTTGATTAGTCTCCCCATAATACGGTGTCCATCTCACTTTGGTTTTTGTTAACATGCCCTTTATCTTTGAATTAAACTCTTTTTCAGGACCGAAGATAATGCACCTATCAAGAATAGATGGATCTCGAAGAAGTTTTCTTAGTTCCGGAATTTTCCCCTCTGAATTCTTGTATACTTTAGCAATATTACGATACTCCTCATCGCAATTTGCACGAGGATTCTTTTTTCTTTTTGCCTCAATTCTCTTATAAATACGGTGTGCTTTTTCCTTTTCTGTTTGAAGGGGATCGTAGCATATTGGAGTATATTCGAAAGGACACAAAACTTCATCCTTTATTGCATTTATTAACTCGTAATTGAAGAATATAGGTCCGATTTCCTCGTAGAGGAAATTTGTTGCATCATCATTATATTCGTTTTCTGGTGTTGCACTGAGTCCCAGCCTGTAGGGAATCCTTCCATACTTTCCAACCATCTCCTCCCGATGCTTTGCTCCTCTGAAGTTATGGCACTCATCAACAATCAACAAGGTCCTTTCCAATTCATCATTGCTAGAGGTGTCCAATAGTTCCTGTAAGCCCTTCCTTCCAATTAATAGGGACTTGAATCGGCTAACTCCTAGAGTAAACTTATCCATCTGTTTATATTTACTTTTGTAGTGCCTAAATCTTGCAGGTAGGAGCTCAGTAAGGCCCATCTTAGGATTAGCCATTACAGTCCACCACTGATCAAGAAGATCAGATTTGTAAGTAGTGATAATGACCTTATCAATCAAATTATCTTCAATCATCTCCTTCACAATCTTCAATGCAGTTCTGGTTTTTCCTGTGCCGGTTGCCATGCACAATATACCTTGTTTTCCAGCGGGCATTGGTGCCGAGGTAAGACTAGAATCACGAGGAGCCATGAATAACTCTCTGGCCTTGATCTTGTGGGCCCACTCTTCCTCCTCTTCAGAAGCAACCTCGCCAGACTCAAAACCAGGCCATTCCATCGTTTCACTGGGTTTGATAGGTGCTATGAATCTCTTCCATCTCTCAGGCAAGTCGTCAATGGTGAAAATCCCGACATCAAGGCCCTGGTCGAACCCATCGGTATCCCAAATTTCATCGAACAGTTGGACATTTCCCTCCACAGTCTTGGCCGCCCAATCATCCTTCCACGAGGGCGATGTCGAGAATGAGTCGCCATTCCTGGTCCAGGCCTGCTCCGACTCGTTGATCGACCCATTGATGGATACGGAGTTACCCAACTCGTCCTCGAACGCAGTAATTTTATGATGCCACTTCGCTTGTTCCCATGGGAGGGGCCTCTTGGATGTCTTGTCCAACATAACTCCAAACTTGATTTCCATCTTGCCGTTGTTCAACATCCAGCTCAGGCCAGCTAACCGACTCCTCGCGAAGTCTGGCATATCTCCTGTGAGCTCCTTCTCAATCATCTCCCGTACTCCCTCCTCAATCTCGTTGGGCTTCATCGAGAAGAGTATTCTTTCATGGTCCTCCTTGGTGAATTCAAGGCCGACTATCAACTTCATTTTCGCACCTGGGTGCTCACAGAACTCCTCGTAACCAACGCTAGCGGCCGCCAGCGCGGAAGAGCGGAAGTAGCCCACGCACCTCCTGGCGAATACCGTGTTCGAGAGAACGGGAGTGTAGAAGTCCTCGAGAAGATTGTGCGTGTGCGGAGTGTACATCGGCTCCCACTCAATGGCCCCTCGCAGGTCACGACTCACAGTGTTGTACCTTAGTGCATATATTGAATGCTTTCCCAGCACTATTACTTTTACAAGGATGAAAGTTAAGAGTGTTCGACAGTTGTATGCTACTGTTTCGACTTGTAGCATAACAGTAGTTCGTTCGTCGCCCTAAAATGGGTAACAGAGGAGGTTCTCTCTGAAGCTCACTCGAGTCATGAGAGGCCTGTTGAGAAGTCACAAATAGCCCTTGTCTCAAACTTCTAGTATTACCACATTATCGAGGTATTCTGATCATCCCTTCGGCGCATCTCCCCACCTTGGATAAATATGAATTGACCATCTTTACAAATACGAATTATACTGAAAATCCCAAATTGATGAATTCCTATCTAGAACCATTGTTATTGCCATTATTCATCCATTCTGACAATGGTTGTTTCAAAATTGTGGTTTTGCAGATCTGAAATCAATCTTTGTAAATCTTCCTTTGTCCCATGGCCTCCGGGTTGAACACAAACAGCAACATTTGGATTTGATTCAGAACTCAGTCCTTCTCTAAGTAACAATGGTTGTAGGTTTCCAATCCTATATTCTGGCCCATTATAATCAGATTTATCAACGTCGATATAAGAAGGCAGAGCTTTATTTCCTATTCCATTTTCCGACTCTAAACTATCTACCATCCAGATTGGTACTGGGTGGAATACCAAGTGATATGTCGGTCTCGGGTAGTCACCAATAGGAGATGTACCTCCGAATATTATTGTGAAAAGCATGATAACCCCTGAGTAACTTTCTTTTTCAAAATTTGGTTCATGGAAAAATACTATTCAAGCATAAAATCTTGATTTTTGTCGAGTTTTACCATATTTTCAACTCCTCCTACATCCTGTCCTCTTGCCAGATTTTTTCGAATGGTTCTGGATAATATTCCAATAAAAATGGTAAAAACTTTCTAGCTTTTGAATCTAATTCTCCCACCTCATCGAACCAAAAAAGCATTAATGCTCCAGATTTAGTGACGGTTTTATCATAAATAGTGGAGAAACCTGATGTCAATAGAATTCGAATTCCATTTTTTTAACAATCTTAAAACTAAATAATTGTGTTGCATAAGGCCCCAAACCTGTTGTATCTGACAGTGATTTATAGATCAATATCCATATAAAATCAATTACAGTATTGAATTGCCTTTCAAATTTTCCCGATTTTATTGCACTTGACTCCAACATATTCTGTATGGATAACTATGGATCATCTGCAATTATTTTTTCAGCAAGAGGACAAAATTATGATAATTTTTTCCCATAAATATGGCCTATCTTCTTATTTAATTTCCATCTATAATCCCATAGTATTTTTTTTAATTCATTTTCTTTTTCATTCGTAAACATATTTATCCGCCGGATATTTTATTATGTATTGGAGGTTAATTATACTATTGATTTTAGCAGATATTTTCTTAACTTTAACTACGATTCACATTTTGTGTAAATACGAAATCCTCATTTAATTTTATTGTTACTGTTGAACTTATGATAGCATTATACGCATCAACAGGTCTGGTTTTCATATGGAGAGAATTACACAAAATGTGTTAACTGAAGAAATGCTACCGATTGCCCGAATGAATGGAGAAGATTTTGAGAAAATGAAAGT
>Ga0114997_10003134_pt1 | contig 13086 bp, 14 predicted proteins | sample ArcticOcean_MG_C_2_FD_87045 | JGI IMG/M metagenome (GOLD analysis project Ga0114997, IMG submission 87045) | Marine microbial communities from western Arctic Ocean - ArcticOcean_MG_CB4_136 | ecosystem: Environmental > Aquatic > Marine > Oceanic | place: Arctic Ocean: Canada Basin | collected... | reverse complement strand
TTTTTAATTATTACTTTCTTGATTTTTTTTTGTTGTATTTTTTTAGCTAATGATTGTTTAACTATTTCTACTTCTGGTAATTCTGGCATTTGGCAGTATATTATCAATAAATAATAAATTTAACATGCAACAATATCTCCAAAATAAAAAAGGACTTGTTCAGGGTGTCTTTGACAATGTCTATGATAAATACGATTTAATGAACAACTTCATGTCTCTAGGTATTCATAAAATCTGGAAAAGAGATTTAATGAGTTGGATGAATCCCTCAAAAAATAAAATTTTAATTGATGTTGCCTGTGGAACTGGCGATCTAGGTAAGTTTTTTTTAGATCTAACTGGTAGAGATGGTAAAATTTTTTGTGTAGATCCCAACAAAGGAATGGTTGGCAAGGGTAAAAAAAAATTAACTACTTATAAAAATATTAACTGGGTGATTGCTCCAGCAGAAAAATTACCTATTAAAGATAATTCTTGTGACTATTATACAATTAGTTTTGGTTTACGTAACACTAAGAATCTTAATAAAGCTCTTTCTGAAGCTTATCGTGTTTTAAAACCAGGTGGTCGCTACTTATGTTTAGAATTTTCAAAAATTCAAAACTCAAATCTAAATTTTATTTATAAAAATTATTCTAAACTTATTCCTTTAATTGGAAAGGTTGTTGTGGGTCAAAAAGAGCCTTATGAATATTTAATCAAAAGCATTGAAAAATTTATTAACCAAGAAGAATTGATTGATCTAATGAAAAACAATAAATTTGAGAATTGTACTTACAGAAATTTATCTGGTGGAATTGTTGCAATTCATTCTGGCTGGAAAATTTAATGATTAAAAAAATATTTACATTATTTAAATTGGGTAGAAAATTAGCTAAATCTGATATTTTAAATGTTGTATCCAAATTTAAAAAACCACCCTTAGTTATTAAGATTTTATTTCAAGTACTTTCTTTTTCTTTTTCTAGCTCTCAAAAGATAAATTTAAGTGCCACTGAGGGAGAAAGGCTCTCTAAGTCTTTACAATCTATGGGTACTACTTTTATCAAGTTAGGACAATTTTTGGTTACTAGGCCCGATATAATTGGAGACGAGCTTGCTAAACAATTAGAAGGTTTACAAGATAGACTTCCTGCTTTTTCCTTATCTGACGCTAAATCCATAATTAAAAAGGATTTAGGAGAAGAAACATTTAATTCAATAATAGATTTAAGTGAATCCGTAGCTGCAGCATCAGTAGCTCAAGTTCATAAAGCGAAAATAAACGACGATGGCACACTTAAAGATGTAGCTATAAAAATTTTAAGACCTGATATTAAAAAAATCTTTAATGAAGAGATAGATGCCTTAATGCTTTTTGCTTTTTTTGTTGAGTCATTCATTAAAAAAACAAAACGATTAAAATTAGTTGAAGTTGTTTTTCTACTTAAAGAAATAACAAATCTAGAAATGGACTTAAGATTCGAAGCAGCAGCTGCAAATGAATATGCTGAAAATACTAAGAATGACGCTGGTTTTAGAGTTCCTATAATTTATTGGAATTTTACAAGTGAAAATGTGATGACACTTGATTGGGTGGATGGTGTTTCTATTCGTGAAACTGAAGATTTACAAAAAAGAAATATTAATACTTCAAGAATTGCTTCTGACATCATTCAACATTTTCTAAGACACGCAGTTAGAGACGGATTCTTTCATGCAGATATGCACCAAGGTAATATATTTATTGATAACAATGGACAAATCGTGCCCATAGATTTTGGTATTATGGGTAGATTAGATAACTTAAGTAAAAGATTTTTAGCTGAAATTCTTTTTGGGTTTATTCAAAGAGATTATAAAAAAGTTGCTGAAGTGCATTTGGTTGCAGGTCTAGTTCCTAGAGATGTTCCTGTGGACGATCTCGCTCAAGCATTAAGATCAATTGGTGAGCCAATATTTGGCCAATCTGTTAAAAATATATCTGGTGGAAAATTATTAAAACAACTTTTTGATGTTACTGAAAAATTTAACATGCAGACTCAGCCTCAATTATTGATGTTACAAAAAACTATGGTTGTTGTTGAGGGTGTTGCTAGAAAACTCAATCCTAACACCAACATATGGGAAGTTTCAAAACCTGTTTTGGAAAGTTGGTTAAGAGAAACAAAAGACCCAATCAATATCTTAAGTGAAGGCTTAAAGAATACAACTGAAGTAATTAAGAGATTACCTGACTTTCCCGAAATTATGGATAAAGCCAATCAAGCACTGACATTTTTAGCAAGTGGTCAGGTACCTCAGAACTCAAAATCCTATACGGCTCTGAACGAAAAAAAATCTGAAATGGTAGCGTTTAGAAATCAGTCTATTGTTGGTTTATTACTGCTTGTAATTTTTGGTCTATTAGTATTTTAATTTACCCAATGAATAATTTATCAAAAAAAAAAATACTATTAATAATATGTGGAGGTATATCTGCCTATAAAAGTTTGGAACTTATTCGGCTGCTTAAAAAACAAGATGCAAAAATTAAGACAATTCTTACTAAAAGTGCCAAAGAATTTGTAACCACCTTGTCAGTAGCATCTCTTTCACAGGAAAAAGTTTATGATGATTTATTTAATGCTGAAAATGAAGCAGAAATGGACCATATATCGCTATCCAGGTGGGCCGATGTGGTTCTCGTTGCTCCTGCTACAGCAAATACAATTTCAAAATTAAGTGCTGGTTCTTCAGAGGATCTTGCTTCAACTGTAATTCTTGCTTCCAATAAAGACATTTTTTTAACACCCGCTATGAATGTTAGAATGTGGGAACACCCCTCAACTACAGAAAATCTTAGTAAGTTAAAATCTTATGGATACAAAATAATTGGTCCTGAAGTTGGAGATATGGCTTGTGGAGAATTTGGCAAAGGGAAAATGACTGAGCCTAAAGATATTTTGCACGAAATGGAAATATACTTTAATAAATTAAATAAAAATAGAAAACTCAAAGCCTTAGTAACCGCAGGTCCTACGAACGAATACATTGATCCTGTAAGATATATAACAAACAAATCTTCTGGAAAACAAGGCTATGCTTTAGCAAAATCATTAGCAAAAAAAGGATTTCAAACAACCTTAATTTCTGGTCCTACTAATTTAGAAGTGGATCATAATATAAATTTAATAGAAGTTGAAACAGCAGATGAGATGTTCAAAGCTACACGAGAAAACCTACCTGCAGATGTGGCTATTTTTGCTGCAGCAGTTGCCGATTTTAAAGTTATAAAAAAAAATAATGAAAAAATAAAAAAACGAGAGCATTTATACTTAGAACTTGAAAAAAATATAGATATTTTAGACTATGTATCAAAACATAATTCTCTAAGACCAAAACTAGTTATTGGATTTGCTGCAGAGACAGAAAATGTTCAAGAAAATGCCAAAAAAAAATTAATGGAAAAAAATTGTGATTGGATTGTAGCAAATGATGTGTCAAACAAATCTATTGGTTTTGAATCAAATTTTAATGAAGTTTCAATTTTTTACAAAAGTAAAGAAATTAAAAATGAAAAAATTGCTATGAAAAAAAAATCTGAAATCTCTGATAAAATAATAGACAGAGTTATTAAACAATTAAATTAAAATTCAGTGGCAAAAGTATTAATAAAAAAATTAAACCCTAAAGTAGAACTTCCAGCTTACAAAACATCTGGTGCCTCTGGTATGGATCTAATGGCTTTTATAGAACAACCTATTAAATTGGCTCCTAGTACTTCATGTTTGATACCTACTGGACTCTCTGTGGCATTTTCAGAGGATTATGAGATACAAATACGACCACGATCAGGTCTTGCAGCTAAGAATAATATAACTATTTTAAATACACCAGGCACTATTGATAGCGATTATAGAGGTGAGATAAAAATCATACTTTTTAATCATGGCAATAAAGAATTTACAATTAATAATAAAGATAGGGTGGCTCAGATGATCTTAACACCTGTCATTAAAATAGAATTAGAAGAAACTAATGATTTGACAGATACACTAAGAGGTAAAGGCGGATTTGGTTCTACGGGTAAATGAAAAACCAATTAAATAAAAGCTTAATTGAAAGATTTTCAAGACAAATAGTTCTTAAGGATATTGGAATTGTTGGTCAAAAAAAAATCTTATCTTCAAAAGTTTTAATTGTTGGTGCTGGGGGTCTTGGTTCTCCAGTTGCAGAATTTCTTTCACGAGCTGGTGTTGGAACTATAGGAATTGTGGATAATGACAAAGTTAGTCTTTCTAATTTACATAGACAAAGTCTTTATATCACATCTGATGTAGGAAAATCTAAAGTCAAAATAGTAAAAGATAGAATTAAAAAAATTAATTATAATACAAAAGTTAAAATTTATAAGATTAGATTAAACAATATAAATTTTAAAAAAATAATTAATGATTATGACTATATTGTTGATGGTTCAGATAACTTTAAAACAAAATTTTTAATAAATGACTTTAGTTTAAAATATAAAAAATTTCTTGTAACTGGAGCTATAAGCAAATTTGATGGACATGTTTTTACATTTAATTTTAAAAATAAAAAACTACCTTGTTTGAGATGTTTCTTTCAAGAATCTAAAATTTCTGATGATACATTAAGCTGTGAATCTGAAGGAATCCTTGGAACTATTGCTGGTATTGTTGGAATAATTCAAGCAAACGAAATCTTAAAAAAAATATTAGATATCGGAAAAAATCTCAATGATTGTATATTAATCTTAGATTTTCTTAATTTAAAATTTAGAAAAGTTAAAATAAAAAAAAGAGCAAAGTGCTTTTGTAATCAATGAAAAAAAAAATTATTTTAACTTTATTAATATTTTTTTTATTAAGTTTTAAATTAACTGCTAAAGATAATTTTTTATCATTAAAAAAAAGTAAAGTTAATGTAAGATATGGACCAGGCTTTGACTATCCTGTTAAATATATTTATAATAAAATAAACTTGCCTATTAAACAAATCGATAAAAAAGAAAATTTTAGAAGGATTATTGATTTAAAAAATAACAGTGGCTGGGTTCATATTTCTCAATTAAAAAAATCAAATTCCATTATCATTTTAGAGGATAAAATTTTATTTAAAGAACCTTCAAATTTCTCTAAGCCAATTTTGAGATTGCAAAAGGGTAGGATGCTGGTTATCAAAAAGTGTTCTACTAACTGGTGTAATGCTAAAACTGATAATTATTATGGGTGGGTAAAGACTAATAATATTTGGGGATCTGTTAAATAAAATCTGCTGATAAACACTTTATATTATTTTTATTTAATTTTATGGTATGTGAATATTCTTTGTGGTTGATCCCTAAATCAATACTTGTATTGCCTAATTTAAACTTACTTATTTGATCATCATTAAATTTAAAATGAATAAATTGGACTGAGGAAGCTTTGCCCTCTTTAGAGGTTCTATCTAAATCTGTTTCTGGTTCAGCTTTAATGATTTCATTATCAATTTTTAAAAATACATTTTCTTCTATCCCACCTACTATTCCCAAAAAAGTAGCTCTAGAAACTGGGTTATCAATTTCAAACATTAAAGTTGCTGTAAGTTCTTTTCCATTTGGAACTAAAGGATTGTAAGCAATTAATTCATCTTTTAGCTGTACGTCTCCACCTTTTTCAATATAGAGCATTTCTTGAACTTGAGCTAACATAGTTTCAAAACTTTCAAAATAAAAAGTTGCATAGGGTCCAAGTGCAATTCTTCTATCCTTTTTAAATTCTACTAATTCTTTTCTAATTTTTTTTCTGCTGTTTGCATAAACGTCTTTTGGAATTAAATCTTTTTTTTCAATTTGTCGTTTCTCTTTACTCATAATTATAATCTATAGCTTTTAGCAATTAATTCGATGGGGTGTAGTGCCTCATCACTAGCAATGTTTGTATCTGACTCTAATTGTTTTAAATGCTTACCGGCTAAAGGACAATCAGACGCCATGTATTTATTATTTTTGCTTTTAATTCGTTTTGCTGTTGGTATTCCAACTTTTACAGCAAGGTCATGCGTATTTTTCATAACTCCAAAAGTTCCACCGTGGCCAGCACATCTTTCAACAACATCCATTTTAATATTAGGTATAAACCTCAACATATCTCTTGCCTTGATTCCCATGTTTTGTGCCCTGGCGTGACAAGCGTTATGCACAGTTACACCACCATCAATCTCTTGTAAACCTTCTGCTAGGCCCTCGTTTTGTGCAATATCAACGATATATTCATCAATATCACTTATGTTTTTTGAAAGTCTTTTAATATTTTCATCATTGGGTAATAACAATGGCCATTCAAATTTTAACATCAGGCCGCAGCTAGCTGTAAGAGTTATAACTTGGTACCCTCTATCAACCCATCCTAATAAATCTTTAGAAACTTTTTTCGCTTGCTCAACAACTTTTGGTAAATCTGCCTGCTCCAAGAATGGCATTCCACAACATCCTGGATAAGCTTCCTGAACCTCAACACCGTTTTTTTTCAAAACTTTTAAAGCTGCTATACCAGTATCTTTTTTGTTAAAATTTACAAAACATGTTGAATAAATTACAACTTTTCTATTTTTTGATGGTGCGTCACTATTTATTGGATCTTTATTTTTTTTAAAATAACTTGTGAATGTTTCTGAATTATAAACTGGAAGTTTAACTCTCATATCAATTCCAGCAACCAATTCTAGTATTTTCCTAAAAAATGTGTTTTTAATATTTGATGCCCAATTTATTAGTGAAGATAACATTACACCAATTTTTGCGTTTCTATCAACTTGAGCTAACAGCGCAGGTACAACTGATAATTTATTTAATTTTTTTTGAGCCGTTCTATATCTCAACATTAAATGTGGAAAATCTAAATCAAAATCATGCGGTGGGACATAAGGACACTTGGTCATAAAACACATATCACATAATGTACAAGCATCTACTATAGGTTCAAACTGTTCGCTTGATAGACTTTCTACATCCTCATTTTCTGACTCGTCAATTATATCAAATAATTTTGGGAATGAGTCACACAAATTAAAACATCTTCTGCATCCATGACAAATATCAAATACCCTTCTCATTTCTGAATCTAATTTTTCAGGGTTTAAGAAATCAGGATGTTCAAAATTAATTGGATGTCTTATAGGTGCTTCTGTGCCGCCTTCTTTACTCATATTTAAAATTTTAAAATCTAATGGTGGGGTTTTCCCCACCATAAATTAGGTATTTTTTACGTGATAGTTTCTAATGTTTTTTGAAATTTGCCTGCATGTGATTTTTCAGCTTTTGCTAAAGTTTCAAACCAATCAGCAATTTCTGAAAAACCTTCTTCTCTAGCTGTTTTTGCCATGCCTGGGTACATGTCTGTATATTCATGTGTTTCACCTTGAACAGCTGAAGCTAAATTAGCTTTAGTCTCTCCAATTGGTAATCCTGTAGCAGGGTCTCCAACCTCCTCTAAATACTCAAGGTGTCCATGAGCATGTCCTGTTTCACCTTCTGCTGTAGATCTAAATACTGACGCTACATCGTTATAACCTTCAATATCTGCCTTTTGTGCAAAATATAAATAACGTCTGTTTGCTTGGCTTTCACCAGCAAATGCATCTTTTAAGTTTTCTTCTGTTTTACTTCCTTTTAATGACATATGTTCTCCTTAATGATTTAGTTAAGTATATAATCATTCTAAACTATAAGTCAACAGTTTAGAATTATTTTAATGTAAATATTAAGTTATTGAAATTGTTGATTTAATTTTGATTTTGATTATCAGTTGCAACTTTAATCAACACTTCTATAGATTTTATTTTTTTTCCAGTAATATTTTGTTTAACATTTACAGAATCAATATCATCACTGCTACAATCAATTAACTCATTTGTGTCTTCATCAAAAAAATGATGGTGCTCCGTAATATTAGTATCAAAATAACTTTTATCACTATTGATAGAAATTTCTTTTAAGTAGCGTTTTTTTTTAAATGCATGAATGGTATTATAAACTGTTGCTAAAGAGATCTTTTCACTTAATTTTTCTTCTATGATTTTGGTAAGATCATTTATTGTGAAATGGAACGTTTTTTTAGTTGAAAACAGCACTTCACAGATTTTTAATCTCTGTTTAGTTGGTCTTAAGCCAGATTCTCTTAACTTTTCAGTATAAATTTTTAAATTGCTCATTATTGTTTATAATAGTTCTAAACTATTTCTATATTATAATCTCAATAAATCAAGTATTAAAGGTGCTTAAATTTATGAAAAAAAACTCATTCACATATGATGAGCTAATAGGCTGCGGAAATGGGGATCTTTTTGGTCCTGGTAATGCAAAGTTACCTCTTCCACCAATGCTCATGTTTGATAGAATATCAGAAATCAATGAAGACAGTGGCGCTTTTAAAAAAGGTTATCTGCGAGCTGAACTGGATATCAAAGATGATCTTTGGTTCTTTGATTGTCACTTTAAGAATGATCCAGTTATGCCGGGATGTTTAGGTTTGGACGCAATGTGGCAACTGGTTGGATTTTATCTTGGGTGGCTTGGCAACCCTGGAAAAGGGAGAGCTTTAGGTGTTAACAATGTTAAGTTTACTGGTGAAGTTTTAAAAAAAATTAAAAAAGTAACATATGTGATTGATATGAAAAAAATTATGTGCCCAGGAGTAACTACAGTTGGCTTGGCTAATGGAATTGTTTTAGCTGATGATAAAAAAATTTATTCAGCAGAAAATTTAAAAGTAGGATTATTTAAATAATGAGAAGAGTTGTAATTACAGGCCTCGGTATTGTTTCATGTTTAGGCAATAATCAAGATGAAGTTTATCAATCGCTACTAAATTCAAAATCTGGGATATCTTTTTCTGAAGAATATAAAGAACACAATTTAAGAAGTCATATTCATGGTAAACCAAATATAAAATTACAAGATTATGTTGATAGAAAAACAATTAGATTCATGGGTTCTGGTTCTGCATATAACTACATTGCCATGAAAGAGGCTATTACCGATTCAGGTTTGGAAGAAAAAGATGTTAGTAATTTTAAAACTGGAATAGTTATGGGTTCTGGTGGGCCTTCAATAGAAAATGTTATTATAGCTGCCGATAAAACCAGAGCTAAGACTCCAAAGTTAATGGGACCCTTTATTGTTCCAAGGACTATGGCTAGTACAGCTTCTGCTACACTTGCTGTCCCTTTTAAAATTAAAGGAGTAAATTATACAATGAGTTCAGCTTGTGCAACTAGTGGACATTGTATCGGACACTCAATGGAGTTAATACAAATGGGTAAACAAAACATTATGTTTGCAGGTGGCAGTGAAGAGCTACATTGGGCTATGACTGCAATGTTTGATGCAATGACAGCACTATCTTCTAAATATAATGACACACCTGAAAAAGCATCAAGAGCTTATGATAAGACTAGAGATGGGTTTGTTATAGCTGGTGGTGGTGGTGTTTTGGTCCTTGAGGAGTACGAGCATGCAAAAGCAAGAGGTGCAAAAATATATGCTGAATTAACTGGGTATGGTGCGACTTCTGATGGGTATGATATGGTAGCTCCATCAGGCGAAGGTGCTGTTAGATGTATGAAGATGGCTTTAGCTACAGCTAGAAACAAAATGGATTATTTAAATACTCATGGAACGTCAACTCCAGTAGGCGATATGACAGAATTAAAGGCAGTTAGGGAAGCTTTTGGTGTCGAGGTTCCAAAAATTAGTTCTACCAAATCTCTTTCTGGACACCCACTAGGTGCAGCTTCAGTTCACGAAGCGATTTACAGTTTAATCATGATGAAAAATAGTTTCATTGCGGCTTCAACTAATATCACTAACATGGATGATGAAGCTAAAAAATTTCCAATCGTTACTAAAACTGAAACAGGAGTTACTTTAAATTCTGTAATGTCAAACAGCTTTGGTTTTGGCGGAACAAACGCAACTTTAATTTTTGAAAAAGTGTAATTTATGAATTTAATGAAGGGCAAAAGAGGATTGATCATGGGTGTTGCCAATGAAAGATCTATAGCTTGGGGTATTTCACAAAAACTTGCAGAAGCTGGAGCTGAGTTAGCGTTCACTTATCTTGGTGATGCATTAAAGAAAAGAGTTATTCCTTTAGCAGAAAAATTAAATTCAAAAGCCACTTTTAGCTGTGATGTTGAGAACAAAGAAGAGGTAATAAAACTTTTTGAAGACATAAAATCTAAATGGGAAAAAATTGACTTTGTTGTTCATGCGGTTGCTTTTTCTGATAAATCAGAATTATCAGGTGAATATTTAAATACGTCTAGAGAAAATTTTTTAAGAAGTATGTTAATCTCATGTTTTTCATTTACAGAAGTTGCAAAAGAAGCTTCTAAAATAATGAAAGAGGGTGGAAGTTTATTAACACTAACTTACGAATCTACAAAAGCTATTCCAAATTATAATGTAATGGGTGTTTGTAAATCGGCACTTGAAGCAAGTGTTAAATACCTAGCAAGAGATTTGGGAGCAAGAGGAATGAGAGTGAATGCAATAAGTGCTGGACCAATTAAAACACTCGCAGCTTCTGCTATCGGAGATGCAAAATTCTTATATAAATGGAATGCAGACCATTCCTTCTTGAAAAGAAATGTTGATATCCAGGACGTTGGAAACTCAGCTTTATACTTATTAAGCGACCTTGCTGGCGGCGTTACTGGTGAAATTCACTACGTAGATGCTGGTTACAACAAAGTTGGAATGCCAGATCCTAAGAATATTACCTAAAGTATAGTTAAGTTTAGTTAAAAATAATTGAGTCTAGTGACAATAAACCTTCAATAAAAATTGGATCTGAAGATATGGGCCCTCCGGGGCTTAAATTGATATATCCCTTTTTAAATTTTTTTTTTACAATTTTTTTATGAACACAGTTGGTGCCAATAATTGCTATCTCGAAATCTACTTTTTCCCAATCATTATAATTTGAATTATTATTTTTTTCACAAATTGGTCTATAAATTATGGCATCTTCTTTAATTTCAATCTTAATATCTTTTACTTGATGTCTTTTAATTCGTATCAAATAAAAATTTGAAAGTTTTACATCATTTATATGGTTATAATAAATTCTATTAGCCCAAATATTTTTTTTGCTAGAATACTTGATTATATAGCGTTTTTTGTTTTCAAAATCTGGGTATTTTTGATGATCTTTGCTAAATGACCTTTTATTCTTTGCAGAAGATTTGACATAAATTTTATTTTTTATTTCTTTTAAAATTTTATAAGGAAACACTTGACTATAAATTGTAAAAAAACCCCAAAAGAAAAAAATTGTTAATATGATTAAATTAAAAACAAATTTTATTTTTATCATTGATTAATCATTAACCTGTAGACTAAAATTTATTTAGTAACAAGTTTAGTTTTACAAAATAAAAGTTCTCTTAAATACGTTCTGTTACTTAATAAAAAACCCCTAGAATGAAAGTTCTAGGGGTTTAGAATTTTAATTTATATTATTAAGCTTTTGCTTCTGTTTCAGCTTGTTTCATAGAAAGCTTAACTTTACCTCTATCAAAACCAATTACTTTAACAGTAACTTCATCGCCTTCTTTTACAATATCGGTAACTTTTTCCACTCTTTTAGCGGCAAGTTCTGAGATATGAACAAGACCATCTTGTTTGCCCAAGAAGTTAACGAAAGCACCAAATTCCATGATTTTCATTACTTTGCCTTTATAAATTTTATTCATCTCAGGTTTTGCAATAATGTCTTTAATCATGGCCATTGCTTTGTTTCTAGATTCTTCATCTGGAGCAGCTACAGTTACTTCACCTGTGTCTTTAACATCTACTTTAGCTCCTGATAGTTCAACAATTTCTCTAATTGTTGCTCCACCTTTTCCAATTACAGCTGCAATATCTTTTTTATCAACAGTAATTGTTTCAATTTTTGGAGTATATTTAGAAACACTTTCTCTAGAACCAGCTAAAGCTTTCGCCATCTCACCTAAGATGTGAATTCTTCCTTCTTTAGCTTGCGCTAAAGCTTGTTCCATTATTTCAAATGTTATTCCTGTAATTTTAATATCCATTTGTAAAGAAGTGATACCATCTGCAGTTCCGGCAACTTTGAAGTCCATATCTCCCAAGTGATCTTCGTCACCTAAGATGTCTGAAAGAACTGAAAAATCATCTCCTTCTTTAATTAATCCCATAGCAATACCTGCAACAGGAGCTTTCATTGGAACACCAGCATCCATTAATGCTAATGAAGCACCACAAACAGATGCCATTGAAGACGAACCATTAGATTCTGTAATTTCAGATACAACTCTGTAAGTATATGGAAACGCTTCTTGCTCTGGTAATGAAGAGTTAAGTGATCTCCAGGCTAATTTACCATGGCCGATTTCTCTTCTACCAGTTCCAATTCTTCCTGTTTCACCAACAGAAAAAGGAGGAAAATTATAGTGAAGCATAAATCTATTACGCTTTAATCCATCAAGACTTTCTACTCTTTGCTCGTCTTCAGAAGTTCCTAATGTTAAAACAACTAATGCCTGTGTTTCTCCCCTAGTAAATAAAGCAGAACCATGAGTTCTTGGTAAAACACCAACTTGACAATCAATTTGTCTAACATCACTTAAAGAACGACCATCTATTCTAGACTTGTTCTTTAAAATATCAGTTCTAACAATTTTCTTTTCAACTTTTTTAAGCATCATAGAAACATCTAGATCGGAGTAGGCTTCGTCTTCTTCGAACATCTCTTTACATTTTGTAGTAATTTGACCTAATAAAGTTGATCTTTCCTGTTTATCTCTAATAGCAAATGCAGTTGTTAAATCAGTGTTGAAGGCGTCTGAAATTTTCTTTTCTAATTCGGATAAATCTTTCTTTTCAATAACCCATTTTTCTTTTCCGCAATCTTTAACTAATGCTTCGATAGCTTCAATAACTGGAACAAATTTTTCGTGTCCAAATTTAACTGCGTCTAACATTATTTTTTCAGATAAACCTGAAGTTTCAGATTCTACCATTAAAACTGCATCCTTAGTTCCAGCAACTACTAAATTTAAGTTTGATTTTTCAATTTCTTCTTTAGTTGGGTT
>Ga0114997_10003131_pt1 | contig 13092 bp, 9 predicted proteins | sample ArcticOcean_MG_C_2_FD_87045 | JGI IMG/M metagenome (GOLD analysis project Ga0114997, IMG submission 87045) | Marine microbial communities from western Arctic Ocean - ArcticOcean_MG_CB4_136 | ecosystem: Environmental > Aquatic > Marine > Oceanic | place: Arctic Ocean: Canada Basin | collected... | reverse complement strand
GCCGCTCGCATACACTCCTTTTTCTTCTGAAGAGACAAAACGCAGGAGCAAAAGTCATCAGACAGAGCAGCAAACTTTTTTTCCACAAAATTAAGTCAAAACTTCTTTTCATCTCTCTTCGAATTACTATTCCTCAACGCAGAAGAAGAAGAAGAAGATCATGAACGAGAAGAAGACAAAGAAGAAGAAAAATGAGATTCCTTTATCGCCAGGGACGAGTTCGTCGAGAGCGAGAGAGGCACAACGAGCGACGACGATGGAAGCTTTCGGAGGAGGAGGAGGAGGTAAAGGAGAGAAAGAAGAAAACGGTTGGTCGAGACAAGGAGGAAAAAACAAAAGCGAATCCCCGGTATCTCCGCCGCAAGGTCGCGCGTCTTCGATGAGAGCGTCTTCGTGCGATAGTCTAGGTGTCATGTTTGCGGAGCAAATGAAGTCGATGAATACGACGACTACGAGTTGCAGTAATACCAACCAACCAGCCGTCAAAAATGTTACATCCACTTTATTGGAAGAAGAAGACGAGGAAGACAAGAAAAGCAGCGAAAACAAGAATACTACTATTAATACTACGAATCATCATCATCAACATCATCATCATCATCATCAACATCAAAACGATCGAAACTCGGAAATATTCGGAAACACGGACCAGATTCCGTACGAAAAAGCGACCGTTCTCACGAAACTACAGAAATGGGGCGATTACGAGTCCTGTGGCGAGAACGTCGGAAAGACAAAGTTCGTACCGATGAAGACCCCGTTGTCGCTAGAGTTCTTGGAGCAGATGGAGAAGTACGCGCATATTTTAACAGTGGAGAAGATGTTATACGAACAAAGAGAGACGAAACAGAGAGAGGTTACTATGATCATTGATTTGAGCAATCACGAGTGTTTGTACGAAGAGGACATACCGAAAGAGGTACATCGAGTACACGTCAGGAACATAGCAAAATCGATACCGAACATCGAATGTTGCGCGAAAGTGATGAGAGAAGCGACGAAGCATTGGAAAAAACATCCGGAACAGTATATTGCTATTCATTGTGCGTATGGTTTCAATCGAACGGGGTTTATCGTGTGTAGTTATCTCATCGAGAAGGAGAACATGACCGCGGAGGAGGCGTTGGAAGCGTTTACGATGGCGAGACCTCCCGGGGTGAAACACGAGAGATTTCAATTGGCTTTGAAAGCGAGGTATCCCACAAGAGGGTGTAAACCAAAAGTTACCGAATACGACGACGATGAAGACGACGATAAGAATGAAAACGGATTGGTGAAGAACGAAACGGTAGAAGGAGTAAACGCGGTGCTTCGAATCAACAAGAACAACGGCTTTGCAGCAGGAAGCGGAGAGAAGCAAAAGAAGAAAGAAACGCTCGTGCGAAAACTGTTCAGTTTGATTAGGTTGAGAAGAAAGTCCAGCAGCGATCCCTGATTTGTGAGGGTATGAAAAGAAGAGCGAGCGAGAGAGCGAGAGTGTGTGTGTGTGTATAGAGGATAGATAAGCTAGATTTGTAGTGCTATAATAGATAGATAAATTGACAACAATGAATCCGATTTTAAGTTTTTATATCCAACGCTATGCCGCCGCAAGGCCAAAGCGACAGTTGTCTGTAGAACTCATACGCTAAATCAAACGAGTGATGCGTCGTCGTACCAGTGATGGAATCAAAGTAATGATACTTGTTAGAATCGCTCGAAATCGCGGACGTTTTTGAATACGGCGAGAAACCGTAAAGAGAAACTTTCTCGCACGAGTGTAACGCAAACGTAGCCGCAAAGACGCCAGACATTGGTTTCGGCTTGAACCTTTTCGAGTGAAATCCAGCAAAAACAGCACCGAGTTCCACGGCTTTTTTGACAGCTTCCCAAAGTTTGAACGCGTGTGCGATGATTTCAGGAGAAACTACAATCGCGGAGCTTCCTGGAGCTACGTGCTCGTTTGCAACACCGGAAACTCGCGCTGTTTCTAACCGCTTCAATAACGGCGCGTAGTAATGATAACGCCCAAACGGATTGAAAATTTCAAACAGTACCAAAGTCGTGTTTCGTAACGCAGCGCGAGAACTTTCCGGAATGGAACCTCCCAAGCGCGTACGACCAGCAATGAATGGTTTCACATGTTGTAAGTTCACGAAATCGAAATCTGTTCTCGAGCCGACGTCTTCTTCGTATCCTGCCGTTGGCGCGTAGTTGATTCGAAACACTTTTTCGTGTTCATCAATCTCTTTGCCTTGTTTGGATTTCAAAAGTACGCCAGAATTACCAATCACGGCACACGTTTTGAATTCATAGTCCTCGTCATTTAACGGTAACACGCCGACTAAATCGAGTTTAAGTTTCAAACGCTGTCGCTCGCCTTGTTTAACTTGAAGCAAATCACCATCTGCGCCGCCTCGTTGCGTGACGCCGTCCACAAATGTCTCTTGTTTCAACTCAATCGCGCGCGGCAACCTACGCTCTGACTCGGTACAACCTTTCATGCCGACAGGACAATACTTGTCCGATGTGTGATAATCATCCGGAAAGAGCATGGCTCGATGTAAAGTCAAAGGAATACTGCGCGGCTTTTGCGACGTGCTCAAAAGTCGTCGACGTCGTCGTCGTCTCTCCGGTACTTCTTCACCACCATCGTCCGTGTTATCATCACCACTTACAACGACGCTTGCATCGTTCGAATAATTGTCATCGTTCCCATCTTTGTCTTGCTGTTGTTGTGGCTGTTGTTCTTGCTCGGTGTCCTCATCTTTGTTATTCGCATTTTCATCTCCTCCCTCTTCAATTCCGTCTTCTTCTACACCGTTCTCTCCGTCCTCCCCGATAGGTTTTTCCAACATCGCTGCATCTAAAACAACCTCGCGGCCTTCCTTGTCTCTATTCTTTATGCTAACTAATCCAAGCTCTTCTATATCGGTGCTATCGAGATTTAAAGCCTGAGCAACTGTGTTCAAAACCTCTGCCGATTGCTGCTCCACGTTCTCTGCGGTTTGCGGTTTTTGCTCCATTTGCTCTTCCTCTTCTTCCTCTTCGTCATCGTCATCTTCCTCTTCGTCGTCATCATCATCTTTGAAAGCTTTACCTTTCGCAATAGCTGCTCGCAACTGTTCAATAGCTTCGTTCGTATCCGTAGACATTTCAGCCGGTCGGTGTTCTTTGTGAACTCTCGGTTTGTGTACTCTCGGCGTCGCCGACGCGTCCGATCGAGATTCTCTGGAAGAAGTCGAGGACGATGAAGCTACTCTATCTCTGAAAATTGCTACTCTATCTCTGCAAATTACGTTTGAACCTTCGGAAAGTAAAGGCATTCTTGCCCATAATCCCTGCGCCAATCTCGTCGCATCGAGCGACGACCACACTCTCTGCAAATACTTTAAATCTCTTTGCATCAAACGACCGCTGTCTCTTAAATCCGCCGTTATCGGCGACGATGAGCACTCCAACCCGTTTCTTGAACGCTTTGGCAGAACGTGCTCTCTCGCCATAATAGCCGGTATCCATCTTTCTAAGTTGTTTGGCTCGATCTCCAACGGATCGTATTCCGACGCGGAATAGGTGTTCGACTCCAACCTCGCTTGCAACCACGAGGGGATATCTCTAGACTTGGAGTTGTGTCTCTTCAAATATGCCTCTTGTTTCTCGCGCGCGTGCGAAACTAAACTTCCTTTCTCGTCTTCAGTTCTTTCTAACAATGATTCCGCGTCGCTTTGCACGCCAGAAATTCCACCGAGAATAGTTTCAAAGTGCGTCTTCGTGTCTTCGTCCAACGTCGCGTCCATATCTTTCCTTTTGTTATGTCTAAATCCACCAAAGAATCGTCGTTTTCTATTTTCTTTTTCCTCTCTTTGCTTTTTGTGAATCAGCGCGTCCACTTTGGCGACGTCTTCGTCCGACATGAACACCGCGCTCGCTTTCTCCTTGTACTCGTCTCTCTGGCTTTGCAACCGCTCCATGAACGCTTTACCTCCACCTTTCCATCCGGTTGAATGTTTCGCCATCTTCATCGCGTCTGCCCACGATTCTTGCGTCATGGCAGCTTCCGCGAACAACTCTGACGCGTCCGAACCACTCTCTAATTTTTCTCTCGCTTTCTGGTTAATCTTTTCCAACTGCTCCAACTTTTCCGCGAGCGATTCTCTTTTCGCGTTTGCGCTTTGTTTATTATTGCGTTTGTTCTTCGCCGTAACTTGTCCGGACGATTTCATTCCGGAAGCGCCTAAACTACTCGTGCTGCTCTCGTGAAACGGCACTCGTCCAAAATTCCTCATCGCCGCTTGCGATCGAGACGTTCTCACTAAGTTCGAGGCCAAATCGCCCCCGCCGTTCTCCGCTCCCGTCCCCGACGTTTTACTCAACTCTCTCTCTGTCCTTCTGGCAACTTCGTCCAAACGTCCTTCCACGAAACCTCTTAAACTCCCTTTGACGACTTTCGTCCCGTACTTCCGAAGGAGAGATAGCTCCTCCTTTGCGTCCACGGTTCGATCGATTTCTGTTCTCAGGGAGTGCATCGAATTTCCCGAGTGCGCTCGTTCGTGTTCGATGCGATGTTTGTGCGCCAAATCGTGATGGGATTGGAAAAAAGGAAGCGACGCCATGAGGAACAAAAAGACAAAGAAGGATAAAGTTTTCGTGTTGATTCGTTGTTGTCCGCTGCTGCTGCTCAACAACGACGCTGGTGGTGGATCGCCCCACCCCATACTACGGTTTATTATTATTATTATTATTATTAAATGTTGTCGTCCTTAATGCTGTGGTGCGTTCTTCTTCTTTGTATTCTTTGTATTCGCGGTGAGTTGATTTGAAGAGATTCTCTCATCACTCGTCAGAAAGCAACACAAACGTTCTTCTTCTTTCTTTTTCTTTCTCTTCTTTTTTCTTCAAAACTTGTTTGGAACAACACACACGAAAAACACAGACAACACACAGACAACACACATGCCCTTGGAATCGCTGCCACCGTTCGCGATCATCGTCGGTGCGATCACTGCTATTGGTGGCATCCAATACGCCGCGCACGTGTTACCCATGGGGAAACCTAAAGCCGTCGGGTTAGATAACTTTGACCGATTGCTCGAGAGGAGAGACCAGAGAATACGAGAACGGAGTGGGCTACAAAAATAAACATCAACTGCTTCGATCTGCGCGAGTTCCATTTCCGGTTCCTCTCCTTCGAGATCAGCTCCTGAATCTATCAAGTTCTCGTTTTCCCAACTCTTTAGTTTCATTTCCTGAATCACACATTCGCACAACAATGGCAACCCCGATCCGCGAATGGTGCTTGGGTGAAAACGACCAACCGAACGAGAACGCTGCTCGCGTGCAGGCGGCGCTGGATCTCAAGGGACGCATGTGCAGCAACCGTTCCGGCGGGCAATGCAAAGCACCCGTTTTTTTTGACGCCGTGTCGGTGACGGTCACCTGCATTGCCAACCCCGAGGAGCACACCTGCGAGGCGTACGACGACACGTACGGGGAGATCGTCTTTGGCGTGATCAACCAAATCGAAGAAGAGTGGGAAACACGTCCTCTGCCGACGCCGGCTGAGCAGGCTGAGCACGAGGAAAATCGACGTCGCGAAGTCGCTTCGCGCATGGCACGAGATGAGGCGCGGGCGCTTGGTCTGCTCGATTTTACCGCGCATGTGCGCCCTGACGGCCGGGCGCCAGATGGCAAAACCTGGAGCTATACGCGAGGCGAGTGGGTTCGCGAGGACTTCCGCAAGCAACAACAAGTAGTAGATAAGTCGGAGTACGTCGAGGTCGATTGATGTAGATATAGTGATTTGATTTGACGACGAGAACAGCAACAGCAGCAACAAAGAGAGAGAGAAAGAGGGAGTGTGTGTGTGACTGTGTCGATCGAGTTTATTAGAGAGAGAGAAAAGTGCCTTGAGTGACACGTTGTAATTTTAGAGAGAGAGACAAATTTTGATGAGTTTTTTCGAACACACATCACTTTTTCGCACGCACATATAAAATAATGTATTCAATAGTATCAGTGCAACACCCTCATCATCATCAGTATCGAGGGATTAAGAATCCGATTTCAAAGACATCCAATCATCATCTAGCCAAAAAACGGTCGTCGACAGCTTCAGTTTCGAGAATAAACTCGTCCTCCGAAACTTCATCGTCGTCGTCGTCAACTTCCGACGATGGAAAAAAAGACGAAGAAGAAAAAGTTCGATTCATGTTAACAGAATACGGACATCCGTGGATAGAGAACGAAGAGTCCGCGGTGCGGTTGCTCGATTATTTACGAACGAAGGAGAAGAGAGAGTTCAACTTGGAAAAAGCGAGAGTGGTGATTACGCAAATCAGGGAGACGCACGAGAAAGGATTAGCAACTGAAGATGCGAGGCTGGCGAATCCGTTTAAACTGCCAAAGACTTTTCCCGGGTTCTTGGGGATTTTAGAACGTAGCAGCGATAAGATTTAACATGTGCGAGGCCACATGCGTGATACTTTGTATGCTTTCGCTGCTTTCTACGTAGTATCTATGAGTATTCGAAACTATTACTATCTATGCGGTCTTCTTCGCTTTCCTTTTCTTCAACCGCTTTTTCGTCCTCGTATTTTTTTCGCGCGACCTGGCCTTCACGCAACATGTCTTTCAATTGGTCCTCTAAACCGTCCGTATTCAACACGGCCACGCACGAAACGTAACGTGGACCGCACAACTTACCTAATCGCGACCGCGTGAGTGCGAATAAAACCGGCGTATTTAGTTCGCTACACTTCTTGACGATTTGCCAAATTTGGTCGTCCAAACCGCCTTCCATATCGCCGGTGGATTCAATGTTCGGAGCGACGACAACAGCTTTGCATTTACCGAGTTCGACATTTTTCACGACCTCACGCAAACCGAACGTGAATCGCTTTTTCGATTTTGCTTTTATAGGATCTGTTTTATACAGTCTCTCTTGTAATCTTCGAAGCTCGGAGAAGAGCGCTTGTACGGCTTGATTCAGAGGCGTCGTGATAACTTGCGAGGCATATTTCGGCATTTTTTCAACCTTGTTGACGAACGAGGCGTCTTTCACGCGCTCCAAATTGCGTTGAATGTGCTCTTCAGTGGTTTCTCCACGATCGATTTTCTCCTTGCGTTCGAGCATCTTCGCGTGTTTCTTACCGGCGACGTGGTCCGCCCACGCCGTTTCGCTGTTACACTCCATTTTACACAATTCGCAGAATTTTGATACGAACGCTGATTTTTCCTTCTTTTTTGGCTTTGCCTTCTTTCCTATCGCTGTTGTGTGCTTGTCTGCCTGGCTGTTTTCCGACTTTGAGTTCATGAGTTCATATTCTTTCTGTTTCAAAGTATCGATAAAACTTTTTCTCGTCCAAATGGAAGGTAACTGAATGACCGTTTGACTCGACGTGGACGAGACGATGTACGGTTCGTCTGCATGTTCTTTAGTTGTTGTTGGTGTATCTGTGCCGTCTTGTTCATCTGCATGTGCTCTGTCAATAGATTCGTCGTCGTCGACGACGACGTCGGCATTATCGTTGTTATTATCGTCGTCCGAATCATCGTCGTCTTCGTCGCACCACAAATCCACCTTTACTCTTTCGCTATCCTCCTCGTCCACTTTTATGTTCACGTACACCTTGTCAACCTCGATGGTTACTTCAATCGTCGAGTCGTCATCTCCTTTCGACGACTTTTCCTTATTTGCTCTGGACACGAGAATGATTTTCCTCAGTTTTGTCATGCGTTTTTTTTTCTTACCGTCCATGCGCTCTTTCCCTCTTCTCATTAACGTGGCCGAAGCCATCGCGGCGTTTGGATTCGCCATAAGTTCCCCGCCGCGTTTGGGACGACCTTCCACTTTCTTTGCCAACAAAGCACCTTTATCGTTTTTCTTCGCTTTTCCTTCTTTAAAGTATAAACCTAAACCGCCTAACATTGCACTCACGCCACCGCCGCCGGCGTTGATGGATTTATTCTCCCCCGATACAATTTCCGATAGGTCAATCGTCGTTCTCTTTTTCTTCCGTTTTTCCTCCTCGATTCGTTCTTGTTCGGTCAAATCGCCCCTCGCTATGCGTTCGGTATCGATTACCTTTACGCGGTCTGGGTCGTTCAACCCGTAATGTGAATTGTACAAGTGCGATGCTAAATGTTGAAACTCGGCGAACCGCCTTCCGCACACTCGACACGGGATCTTCCCAAACGTATCCACCTTGGACTTACGAGCCTCTATTCGCAAAGATTCTGCGGTTATTTTTGGTAAATAGTCTTTTCCACCGTGTTTCCCACCGTCATTTTCCGCAGTCGTCGGCCAATGCACGCCATCGTCTTCATTATGAGTAGTATTCGATGAAACGTTGAACGGTTGCGCTGCGGCGGTCAGCGAGAACGATGTCGCGGGCCGTGCATTCCAAACTGGTCTAGACGGTGCGGGAGCGAACACCACTTTCTTCGCCTGTTGTTGTTGTTGTTGCTGCTGCTGCTGCTGGTGGATAGAATTTTTCGGTTGTTGCTTCTTGCTATTATTACTGCTACCATTCGTCTTGTTGTTGTTGTTGATGTTGTTGCTGTTATACTTCTGTTGTTGATTCTTCTCTTTCGTTCTCTTCGCGAACGACAGAGCTTCTTCCACCTCTTTCGATACTTGCGACGGTATTATCGTTGTTGAGTTCTTATCATCATCGACGTTACCATCATCGATGCTCCTCTTCTTTATCCAACTCTTCGCCCGGTCTGCTTTGCTCGCCACCGCATCGTCATCACCTACCTCGTCGTATCCTAAACCCATATTTCAATATACACCGAGGATGTTATTGAGATGATGATGTTGTTCTGAAAGTGATAAGGAAGAAGGCAAAGAAGAACACCTCGTGTACCACTAAACTAAACCACCACGCGGAGAGAGTCAGAAACAACAACACCAACAGCAACTCCCCTAACCCAGAAAAATATGGAGAATTTTTCGTCTAAAATAAAACAAAGCAAAACAAAACGGAAAGCCACATTGTATTTAAAACAACTTTTACGACGAAAATCATGTTTGGCATCAGATCGAAACAAAAGAGCAGCTTTCCAACGAACGCTGATTTCTCGTTAGCAGAGAACGAAGCCATTCTCGCGGCTTCCAAATTATGCCTGATATTCATCGTCTACTCCTTCCTCGCGTCCTTGAAAACGAAAACGTACTCGCACGTGGACAGACTTTGGAGTTTGACGCCAATTTTCTACTCGTTCGTGTTTACGTATTACGGGAAGTTTAACTCGAGAAACGTGCTGATGAGCGCGCTGATTTTCATTTGGGGAGTAAGATTGACTCGTAATTTCGCGAGGAAAGGTGGATATAATCGCGGAGAGGAGGACTATCGATGGGCGGTGTTGAGAGAAAAGAAAATTTTGAATTCCAAATTGGGTTGGTTACTGTTCAATTTCTCCTTCATATGTTTCTATCAACACGCGCTGTTGTTCTTAATCACGGCGCCGTGCGCGTGGGCGGCGACACCGTACGCTCAAAAAATACCTTTGAACGAGTACGATTTGTACGCCACGCTTCTTTTCTTATTCTTCTTCAACTTAGAACGCGTCGCAGATAATCAACAGTGGCGGTTTCAACAGGCCAAATACGGCAAGGCGAAGCGGGAGGCGAAGTACGAAACGGATTACCAAAATGGGTTCTTGAGTAAAGGTCTGTTCGCGCGGTCCAGACATCCGAACTTTTTCAGCGAACAGATGATTTGGTGGTCTTTATGCGTTTTTGTTTTGGCTTCTGGTGGGTCCGCGTTGCCTCAATCGTGCTCGGAGGCGAAAGGAAACTGGTATTGGTTGCGTTTACCGAAGACGCTGAGGTGTTGCGGATCGTGTTTTTTCGTGTCCATCCCTGGTCTCAAGTGTGGCTGCGAGGCTTTGCACGCGTGCTATGTAGGCGCGGTTTTGTTATTTTTGTTGTTCCAAGGATCGACGGCGTTTACCGAGCAAATCACGGCGGGGAAGTACCCGACTTACAAAGAGTACCAAAAGAAGGTGAATAGATTGTTTCCCGCCCTGAGACCGCCTTCGTTTTTTTTATCCGCCGAGAACGCCGCAACCAGGATTCAACACGCGTGGAAGAAGAAGAAGAAATCAAACGCGGCGACGACGAGTACTCCCGGCAAGTTCAAGAAAGCTTTTTTATCCTTCGGGAGGAAGAGTAGTAGTAATAACACTCCCGCCAAGAAGAGAGAATAAAAATATTTAAGAATATTAAGAATTACCTCTGTATTACCATGATATTATGCCAAACCGCGGAAATGCACGTAGAAATATCCAACTGTCTCAGACTGACCTTTTCCCTATCCACATTAAGACCCTTTCACTGTCTGGCTGCTTTTTTGTCAACACATAAAATCTAAAGAAAGAAAGAATACACACACACACACACACACACACACACACACACACACACACGCAGAGCGAGAGAGAGAGAGAGAGAGAGAGAGAGAGAGAGAGCAAAAGAGAGAAAAAGATGCCTCGGCGCTCGTCCTCTCTGAAATTACCATCGAGAACAAAGCGTGGTGAGTCGTGCTTTGCTATTCGTCGTTCGTCGTTGTTTTCTTTTTTCCCATCCTCAGTTTTGCCCTGATTATTGTTGTGTTGTTGACGTCTCTTTTGTTTTGTCTTCGTGGCCCACTCACTCACCTCTTCTCTTCTTATCATCATTTTCAACAGGCGCTGCGACAGCGATGATAAGGATGATAACGACAGTAGTATTCGTCGCGCGTTTAGGAGCAGTTAAAGCCGATACGTTGCTTGTCATCAACACGGACAAGCAAATCGGTGTCGCGTCAGGTTATGATTTCGAGTTTTCGTTCGACATATCCGTGTGCTCGCAACAAGGCGAAGAGTACATCCAAGTAGATTTATACGATAACGGGTACTCGTACGGCATGGACACTTCTCAAAGACCAGATCCGATGTTGATGATTGCCAGAGGGCAAACGGTGTATCCAACGGCGTCGTATAACGCGGATTGGCAAAAGTGGTCTTGGCTTCCGACTTGGGCTCAAAAAGACGAAGACGGCTACGAGACCTTTCGCCCGTACCATAGGATTGTGATTAATAACAGAGCGTGCACGGAGCAGTGTCTGAATGGAGATAATGTTTGCGAGGATAACTGTGAGATGGTGAAATCTAGAGGCGACATATTTAAAGGTGTAGTGAAGAACGTGAATTTTTTCACGGAGAATCGGTTAAACGGAAACTTGAGAGCGAGGTGTTCTTCCACGCCGCCGTGTCCGGAACCGGATGGGAACGAATGTAACGATAAAGGGGAGTGTAAAAACATAGATAGCGTTGGTGTGTGCTCGTGTGTCGTCGGGTACGGCGACGTGGCGTGCGATAAAGTCGCCACGACGCTGCCAAATGGAGAGAAACAACCAGCGGACGGCAACCCTTTTTTGTTGAACGAGAAGATGTGGGATTATTATTCGTTTGAAGTGCCCCCCACGCCAGTCGGATCGGAATCGACGATCATTGTAGAGTTAAACAGACTCTTTGGAGATCCAATTCTGTTTGTCAAGAGAGCGGCGGACGGGAAGGCGAATAATATTCCGAACGGGAGCGGTATCGCGTATGGCGTGCCGTCGACCCAAGATTTTACAACCATGGCAGACACGAACTCCTTTCGCTCCAGGCTCGATTACCATCACATTGAGTTGACAAATGCAGATTCAGGATTATATTACGTCGGTGTGTTTAACAACAATCAGTATTTGAAAGAGGTTTCCAAGTACTATCTTCGCGCGAGATGGAATAACAACGCCGGCGTGGAAACGCCGATGTGTCCTTTCGATTGTTTCGGCGACAGTCACGGCACGTGTGACGCGGATATTCCGAACGGGAAGAGCGTGTGTACGTGTGAGGTAAATTCTTACGGAGGAGAATATTGTCAAGGTAAAGTCATTCCGTTCGATACAGATGATCATCTCGCGAGCGGTATCGATGGCGTCATCGCCCCGGGCGAATGGAACTACATACAAATTGATACCGCGTTTTTTCCAGACGCGACTAAACATGGTTTGCGAGTGATTTTCTCCTACCAAGGCAATGGACACCCGTTACTGATTGTGAAGTACAATGACTACCCCTCGTACGAAAACGCAGATGACATCTTATCTAGCTCGCGGACTATGCGAAGCCCGACGGAATATCACATTCCCGCGGACATCATGAGCAGAAGCGGCGTGTATTACATCGGCATTTTGAACATCAACTATTACTTACACGATGGCTTTTCGTACAACATCGTCATTAACGCTGGTAAGTCCTCGAGCGCGAAGCTTCCGAATTTCATCTCTGTATCTTTAGTGATGATTTTCAGTTTGTTCGTCTGCATGCTCATAGCGCTCGCGAAAAGAATAGTTCAAAACAGACAATTGGCAAGGATGCGTGCGCTTCGCGCGGCTCAAATCGCTGCTAATCCAGAATTGGCGTTTACCTTTGGTGGTGCGGGTAACCGGCGGATTGAACCGTTCAGGGGTACGCCGCAAAATGTGATTTCTAGAATTCCTATTGTAACCTTTAGAGATGCGGGTGATGGACCGAAGCTCGACGATTGCGATTACTCCTGCGCGGTATGCCTGGACGAATTTGTAAACGGCGATCGATTGCGTCAACTGACGCTTTGCGGTCATCAGTTTCACACGGCGTGTTTGGATGAATGGTTGGGTCAACACGACAATTGTCCTTTATGTAGAGCGCCGGTGGAAGGTGAAGAAGGAGGAGGGGGAGCGGAGGACAGTGGTAATCATCGTCAACAACAACAAAACGTCGAGTTGACTTCGGTATTCCGCCCAACAAACGACGAAAACACGAACAACGATGATAGAAACGATAATAGCTCACCGCATAGCGTAGTATGATTCATTCAAGTGTAATTCTTTTGTATTCATTAAGTGTTTATAATTATTATTGACGACGAAATTTTTTACTTCTTCCGCCCGCCACCAAAGAGCGAGGCAATCCCAAAAGCCGCCGGTTTCTTCTTCTTCTCCTTTGGGATTTCCTGCTTGCGGTCTATCTTCGATTCAATGAGACGTAGTCGTAGACCAAGTAAAGTGTTTGGAGCGTTCTCGTCGCGTTCTCGTCGCG
>Ga0114997_10003128_pt1 | contig 13096 bp, 14 predicted proteins | sample ArcticOcean_MG_C_2_FD_87045 | JGI IMG/M metagenome (GOLD analysis project Ga0114997, IMG submission 87045) | Marine microbial communities from western Arctic Ocean - ArcticOcean_MG_CB4_136 | ecosystem: Environmental > Aquatic > Marine > Oceanic | place: Arctic Ocean: Canada Basin | collected... | reverse complement strand
GTGATGCGATAATCAGAAAACTAAAAAAGTAAATAATGAAAAAAACCGTGAAATCAATTCTATTAACCTTATTAATTACATCAGTATTTAATGTTAATGCTCAAAAATTAGGACATATTGATATGCAACAAATCTCCCTCGATTTGCCAGCTTACAGTGAAGCCGAAGCAGAACTTCAAAGTATGACTGAAACGGCTCAGAAAGAGATTCAGCAATATGAGAAATTAACAAATGAAGAAATTGAAAAATACAAAAATGAGATGCAAAACCTGTCTGAAGATGCTAGATCTAGGCGTGAAGCTTTTTTAATGGAGCGTCAGCAAAATATTCAAAAGAAAGAATATGAATGGCAACAAAAAATTCAAACTACTCAGCAAGAACTCATGTCTAATATCCAATCAATTGTAATTGAGGCATCAAAAGCAGTTGCCAAAGAGGAAGGTTATTTATATGTTTTTGAAAAAGGGTCTCTTGTCTATGCTGGAGGTGATAATATCACTGATAAAGTAAGAAAGAAATTAGGAATTAATACTTCCAACTAATTTTAAAGGCTCTTTTAAGAGTCTTTTTTTTGATTATTTATGAAAGGTCCAATTGGTATATTTGACTCAGGCTACGGAGGTTTAACAGTTCTTAAATCCATTCAAAATTCATTACCTAATTACGATTGTATCTATTTAGGAGATAATGCCAGAGCACCTTATGGTGCAAGATCTTTTGAAGTGATTAATCAATATACGTTAGAAGCAGTAGAGTATTTATTTAATCTAAACTGCCCAATTGTAATTTTAGCATGCAACACTTCTTCTGCAAAAGCTCTTAGAAATATTCAGAAAAATATTCTGCCAAATAAATTCCCCAACAAAAAGGTTTTAGGTGTTATAAGACCAACGACTGAAGAAGTAGGTCACTTTACAAAAACTGGTTATATTGGAATTATGGGTACAGCAGGAACTGTTGTTTCAAATAGCTACCCAATTGAGATTTCTAAATTATTCCCCAATCTTCAAGTTATTCAGCAAAGTTGTCCTATGTGGGTTCCACTTGTGGAGAACAATACTTTTTTAGAAGATGGAGGGCAATATTATATAAAAAAATACATAGACGAATTATTGGAAAAGGAACCAAGAATAGATACTGTGGTTTTGGCATGTACTCACTATCCAATTTTGAAAGAGTCTATAGAAAAATTTTTACCCAGCGGAGTTAAATTATTTGACCAAGGCGACTTGGTGGCTGATAAGCTAATTGAGTATTTTAAACGCCATTCGAGTATTGATAACCAAGTATCTAAAAAGGGAAACATTGAAATATTAACAACTGAAGAGAGTGAAAAGTTTGACGAACATTTGAATTTATTTTACAATTCAAATTACAGTTCTAAAACTGTTCAAATAGTTTAATCTTTATACCACTTAGAGTATTCTACGTACTTATTGGCCAATTCTAAAAGCTGTTTTTTAAACTCACCTTCTTTTACTTTTTTTGCAGGGACACCTGCATATATTTCTCCAGATTTCACATGCGTTCCCATAGTTACTACCGCACCTGCAGCAATAATACTATCACTTTCAATAATGCAATTGTCAAGGACTATAGACCCCATTCCAATTAATACACGATTTTTAATTGTACAGCCATGAACAATGGCATTGTGTCCAATAGTTACTTGATTGCCAATGGTGGTAGGACTTTTTTTGTAAGTACAGTGAATAATTGCTCCGTCCTGAACATTGACTTCATTTCCCATTTTTATATAGTGAACATCGCCTCTTGTAACAGAGTTGAACCAAAAGCTACATCGGTCTCCGCAATTGATATCTCCAATAAGGGTTGCATTTTCCGAGATGTAACATTCTTTGCCAAGTTGGGGCTTTTTACCATTAATTTCTTTAATCAGTGGTTTCATATCGTCTAGGTTTATTAATTTAGTAGCAAATTATAAAAAATGAGCAGACCAGTCACCATTTATGCAGAAATGACCCCCAATCCCAACACTATGAAGTTTGTTGCAGACCATATGCTTATAAGTTCTGGTGAAATTGTAGAGTTTTTATCTCCTTCTGATTCAAAAGGGTATTCTACTCTTGCCGAGGCTTTGTTTAATTTTCCATTTGTAACAAGAATCTTCATTGCTCAAAATTTTGTAACTGTTTATAAGAACGATATGATAGAGTGGAGTGATGTTAGTCTGGAAATGAGAGACTTCATCAGAGAATGGTTAAGTGAAAACGAAGAAGCTGTTCAGAAAATACCTGAGCAATCGACTATAGAAGTTGTTTCAGATTCAAAAATAAAAACTACTAATATATCTCCAGTTATTAATACTGAAATGGATCAAAAAATAGTGGATTTAATTAATGAATATATTCAGCCCGCTGTGGAGCAAGATGGTGGAGCCATTCACTTTCAGTCTTTCAATGAAGAAAATGGACAAGTGACTGTAGTTTTAAAAGGTTCTTGTAGCGGCTGTCCATCTAGTACAGCAACTCTTAAGGGAGGTGTAGAGAATTTGCTTAAAACACACATTCCTGAAATTAGTGAAGTAGTTGCTTTGAATGGATAAACTAAACCCTTAATCCCATAACACAAATATCGTCTACTTGCTCAAGATTACCTTTCCAACCATGGAATTCTTCTTGAATTTTCACACTTTGTTCTTCAATAGTTAATTTGCTAATTTCTTTTAAAAAGGTTCTAAGCTTTTTGACCATATATTTTTTTCCTTTTGGCCCACCAAATTGATCTTGATACCCATCAGAATAAGTATAAATCATGTCCCCTTTTTTTAATTTTATTTGGTGATTGGTAAAAGGTTTGTTATCAATCACTGATAATCCTACTGGTTGACTATTTCCTTTAATATTTTCTAATTCATCATTTGAAATATGTATTAGAGGATTATTTGCACCAGCAAATTCTAAAGTTTTTTTCTTAAAATTTATTTTACAAAGAGACATGTCCATCCCATCTTTATTATTTGTTTTGGTAGCTCCATCGTTTAAAGATTCTATTATTTTAGTTCGCATATTTCCCAAAATTTCAGCAGGGTTTTCCAATTTATTTTCAATAATGTTTTCGTTGAGTAAAGATGTTCCTATCATGCTCATAAAAGCTCCAGGGACACCATGACCCGTGCAATCCGCTACACAGAAAAAAACGTCGTCTTTTGAGTTTTTATATGCCCAGTAATAATCACCAGAAACCACATCTTTTGGCAGGTAAAAAACAAAATTCTCTGGCATAATCTCCTTCATATAGGACTTCGAAGTCATCAATGCATCTTGAATATTCTTTGCATAATTAATACTATCGGTAATTTCTTTATGAGTTTCTTCTAGATGACTTTTTTGTTTCTCTATATCTGATTTTTGATTTTCAATAATTTTATTTTGAGATTTTGTTTTTCTCCATGAACGCAGTACCAATACAAATAGTATTAAAAAAACAAAAAGGCTACACGATATATAAAATAAATTCTTTTCTTTTTTCTTGGTAACTTCTTTCTAGTAACTAATTTCTTTTTCATGCATTATATTACTACTTACAAGCAATATACTGTCACCAAGGTGTTGTAAAGACTGTTCTTTATTTCGTTGAGATTGTACATCGCCATCCAACTTCATAGATTTTTGGTAATAACGCAATGCTTTTTTAAACTCCCCATTCCCCTCATGCATTCTTGCAATTTTATTACATGTACTAGAAAGCAAATATATATCGTCTGTAGATAGTAAGTTGTCGTCTTCTAAGTCTTCAAGAATCTTACAACTAGCTGAATAAAAATTTAATGCCTTTTTATCTTTATCCATGAAGGAATAGTAAGATGCAGTCTTATCTAGAGCTTCAGATTTTTGAATTTTAAACCACTGTTTTAAATACGGATTTTCTTCTTTTTTTAAATGCTCAGTACAGATTTCACGCACCTCTTTTTGTAATTCTAAATCTTTATCTGGGTTAGTGGCAAATACTAAAGTACTCCACTGTTGCAATAATTTAATTTTAACAGTATCCACTCTAGATTTCTTTATTCTTCGTTTAATTAGCTCTATTTTTGTAGAAGCTCTTGTAACAACTTCTTGACTATGTATAAATAGCCCTGCAAAAAGAAAAATAAATACAAGATTGAAAATTTTTAAATTTCTCATTGATTTTGATTTATTTTTTTGACCATAGTTAAAATAGTTGCTATACCAACTGTTTCTCCAGTTTCATCGTATATGTCTACCAAAAATTTAACTATCCCTTTAGCAATATCTTCTTCGTCTTTTTTCTTCTGGTCAACTTTTTCTTTTACCGTAAACCTTACTCCAATTGTTGCGCCAGCATAGACTGGTTTGGTAAATCTACATTCATCAATTCCATAATTTAATAGTACCGGTCCTTTTGCAGGGTCTACAAAGAGTCCAGCTGCTTTTGATAACAAAAAATATCCGTGAGCTACTCTTTGTTCAAATATCGTCCCATCTAGAGAAGTTTCGTCCATGTGGGCATAAAAATTGTCTCCGCTCACATTGGCAAAATTTACTATGTCTGCAGTAGTGACTGTATGCTTGTGAGTAAATACTGTATCTCCAACATTCAGTTCTTCAAAATGCTTTCTGAAGACATGAGGATTGGACTCGGGTTGATTTCCACCAATTTGAAATTGCTCTGTAATTTTGGTTATTGTTTCTGGATGACCCTGAATTGCAGTTCTTTGTAAATAATGTTTTATTCCTCGAATTCCACCCATTTCTTCTCCGCCTCCTGCTCTTCCAGGTCCGCCATGTGCAAGCTGAGGCATTGGCGATCCATGACCAGTACTTTCCTTGGAACATCTAGAATTTAAAACCAATATTCTTCCGTTGGAGTGGGCGGTTTCTACCACAAATTCTTTTGCTAATTGGTCGTCATTGGTTACAATGGAGGTTACTAAAGACCCTTTTCCCATTTCTACCAATTCTATAGCTTCTTCCATGTTTTTGTAAGGAATCAAAGTAGATACTGGACCAAATGCTTCAATATTATGGACAACATCTCGTAAAAATGGCTCATCGTTTCTAAAAAGAACTGGTGAGAAAAAAGCTCCTTTTTCAATGGAAGCATCTACAAGTTTTAAATTTTTAAAGTTATCAAAAACTATTTCTTGACTTTCCATAAGTATTTCTACGTTTTCTTTTACTCTCTCTACTTGTATTTTGGAGGCCAAAGCTCCCATTCTAACCTCTTTGTTTTCTGGATTTCCAATAACAGTTTTTTCTAGTTTTGTTACTAACGCTTTTTGTACTTGGTCAATTTTATTTTCGGGAACTAAAATTCTTCTAACTGCAGTACATTTTTGACCTGTTTTGGCAGTTATCTCTCTATAAATTTCTTTAATAAAAATATTGAACTCTTCAGATTTTTCATCTACACCCTCTGCTAAAACACATGCGTTTAGAGAATCTGCCTCCATATTAAAAGGCACAGAGTTTTCTAAAATATTGGGGTGAGATTTTAATATTTTACCCGTATTTGCTGAACCAGTAAATGTAACTACATCATTATGCCCAACATGGTCTAATATTCCTTTTCCTGAGCCAGGAATTAATTGAAGACTACCTTCTGGTAATATTTTAGAATCTATAATTTCTTTTACCATTAATTCTGTCAAATACGAAGTGTATTCAGATGGCTTTACCACTGCTGCAACTCCAGCCATAATATTAACAGCAATTTTTTCTAACATTCCCCAAATTGGGAAATTAAAAGCATTAATATGTACTGCAACTCCTCTTTTTGGAACCATAATATGATGGCCAATAAACGTTCCATTTTTGGAAAGGTTTGCCATTGGTCCTTCTACATAATATGGTAAGTCTGGGAACTGTCTCCTTAGTGAAGCATTGGCAAATAAATTACCAATTCCACCGTCAACATCTATCCATGAGTCTATTCTAGTTGCTCCAGTTGCTTTACTTAAGCTGTAAAATATTTCTTTTCTTTTATTCAGATAAAGAGCCAATGATTTTAGCATTTCTCCCCTTTGTTGAAAAGTCATTTTTCTCAATGCAGAACTTCCTTTTTTTCTGCCATATTCTAAAATTGAATTAAAATCTAAACCCTTACTAGAGGTTGTGCTTATGATTTCGCCAGTAATTGCATGAATATGATCAATTTCCTTTCCTTCACCAGAAACCCATTCTCCTAAGACATAGTTTTTAACCTCCATTTACTCAACTTTCCTTAAATATAAGGATTTCAATAAATAAAGGGGTTGAGTATAATGTTTTTTGAAGAATCTAAAGCAGTTATCTTACCTGTAATTTGAAATTCTTTTTGGTTCTTTTCTGAACAAATGAACTTCAACTTTTTAAAGTTCATTTTTTTCATTATTGTTTTAAATCCGTTCCAAGCCCATTCATCGTGGCTTTGAGAAACCATTTTTTCAAAATCTATAAAAAGTTGAAAATAGCTGTTTTTATCAGCTTTAGTAGAATATTTTTTTGGATAGTTTGTAATAGAAAATCCATTTAATTCATTATTTAATGAGTAATTAAATTCTGGGTTTTTAATGTCAAAATTTAATGAGTCTAGTTTTTTGTGACCAAGGAATATATTTAAATCCAAATGATTATAAAATGTATTTATATCTCTTTTTGATAAAAGTTTGGCTATTTTTTTTATTTGATAAATGCTTAAAATTATTCTTCCATCTAAATTGCTGTCTAGCATTATTTGTGAAGTCAGAGTTTTTGGTATTTTATCGGTATCAAAATTTGCAGAAAATTCTGCCCAACCATAATTGGTAGAATTAATTTCTACATCATTTTTAAATGGGAAATTTTTATTTTTAATACCAGTACCTAAAAAAGCTATTTTATTATTTTTCAAATCTATGGATCCTTTAAAATTATTTGTCCCCAATAAGTTTAAAATTTCTAGATTCTGAATTTGGTAAAGAATACTTTTCTTATTCCCTTTGTAAAAGTCAACAATATTACTATTTGAATTTGCAGTATCTGACTTGAAACTAATATTTTTTATTTGTAAATAAAGACTGTCTTTATTTACTTTTCCATATTTAAAAATTAGATAAAGTTGGTTGTATTTTTTATTGTTGAAAACAAAGGTTGAATAAGTTTTATTTGAGACTATTTCTTTAAAATCAGGTTCAATAAAATCCCCTTTTATTTTACTTATTGAATTATCTGAATCCTTAACTTTTAAGATTCCATTTACAGATTTAGTATTGTTGTCAAAGTAAATTGCTGTTGGTTCACTTAAGACGACTCCATAATCCATTGAAGTATTAACCATTTTAAATTTTTTAAAAAACTTATAAAATTTAGTAAGTTCAATCGGATGTTTTAAAAAGTAGCTAGAGAATCCATTTGCTATTAAATCGTTATTAATTAACAAATAATTATTGCTACTTTCAGGGATAGACTTAATATTTAGATAGGATGGTTTCTTAGCCTTGGAAAATAAAACCACTGCCATAATAATTCCAGTCGTTATCGTAATTAAAATTATATAAAATCTCTTTTTCTTCATCTTATTTATACTACCCAATATTTTGTAGTGTCTATCCCAAAAAGCTCTTGTTCTTGCTTCCAGTTTTCAAAACAAGCTTTGATAATTATTTTCATTGCTTGTTCATCAATAAAATGGCTTTTTGGAATTTCTTTTGTATTTAAAATAGACTTAATGTCTTTTTTTATTTTCTCTTTCCAGAATATTTGTGCACTATCTTTAAAGTCAAAAGCATTGCTTTCTTTTATAATGTCTAATGCTATAATTTTGGCTTCGTGCGTATAATCACTATGAGGTTCTGCTACTTCAATTAAATCTATTGGTTGGTATTTTAATAATTTTTCTCTAAGTTTCATTTTTAAATATTTTGCTTGCAGCTGTAAACGGATCTAAATCTCCTTTTATAAGAGACGCTTCCATTTTTTTTACTTTTTCTGTGACATTTTCTTTAGATAAGAAGTCTTCCATTAAGAATTGGTTTAGTTTTTGGTGAAACCAAAAAATATCTTGCTCTGTTCTATTGTTATTTATCCAGTTATTTCCACTACAATGTCTTTGAAATTTCTCAAGTAATTTCCATATTTCAGTAATTCCTTGATTTTCAATACTAGAACAGGTTTTAACTTCAGTTATCCAATTATTGTCTTTCGGAGGCAGTAAATGAATTGCATTTTGATAACTGTTTTTTGCAATTTTTGCATTTTTTTCGTTATCTCCGTCACTCTTTGTGATAGCAATTCCATCTGCAAGTTCCATTATTCCTCTTTTAATTCCCTGAAGTTCGTCCCCTGCACCTGCTAAAATTAACAGCAAGAAAAAATCTACTACATGTTTAACATGAGTTTCTGACTGGCCAACACCTACAGTTTCTATTATTATAACATCAAATCCTGCTTTTTCGCATAATAAAATAGATTCATACGATTGTTCAGCGACTCCTCCAAGCTCACCTTTTGAAGGACTTGGTCTTATAAATACATTCGACTCTTTACTTAGTTCTTCCATCCTTGTTTTATCTCCAAGAATACTCCCCCCATTAATTTTAGAACTTGGATCTATTGTCAATACCGCAACACTAATACCCATGGCAGATAAATACTTCCCAAATGTTTCTATAAATGTACTTTTTCCAACTCCTGGACTCCCAGTTATTCCAATTCTAAATGATTTATGATCTGAAGGTGGCAATTTATAAAGTGCACTATACACTATAGCCTTATCTTCCTTTCTTTTGCTTTCTAACAAGGTTATTGCTTGAGAAAGAATAGTTGAGTCTGCCTTAGAAATCCCACTAACAATATCAGAAATATTGAGATTTTTCTTGGGTTGGTAAATATAGTTTTGGTTAAACTTCCTTATCATCTAGGTAAAGTTATAAATTTGTAGTTCAAATTAAAATTTTGGAATTACACAGCATAAGTTATACAGATTTAACAAAAAATCAATTTTTTGAATTGCTTAAATTAAGGATTAGTGTTTTTGTAGTGGAGCAGAACTGCCCCTACCAAGAATTAGACGATTTAGATTTAATAGCTGACCATTTTTTGGGATTCTTAGACGGGCAATTAATTTCCTTAGGAAGAGTCTATAAAGATGCCAATACTGTTTTTATTGGTAGGATAGCAGTAAAAAGTAACTTTAGGAAAAATGGATATGCTAGAGAATTAATGGAATATATTTTAAAGGAAGTTAAAACTAAATTACCTGATTTAGCCATTGAATTATCTGCCCAAGAATATTTAATTAGTTTTTATATTTCCTTAGGTTTTGTTTCTTGTGGAGAGACTTATTTAGAAGACGGAATTCCACATATTAAGATGGTTTATTTTAATTAACTTAGAAATATGAAGAGTCCTTTAAGTTTTATTCTCTTACTGTTATCCTCATTTTTAATACCCGCACAGGATATTAAAATAAATCAACTTAATAAAAAGAATCAAAAAATTGGTGATTGGGTCGGTTACCACGAAAAAACTAATACCAAAAGATATACGGGTAGTTTTAATAACGGCAAGCCAGTTGGACTTTTTACATATTTCGCTCCAGAAGGACATGTTTCTGCAAAAGTGAATTTCCTTAATGACTCTCTATCCTCCTCAGAAATGTATTATGATAATGGTTATGTGAAGGCAAAAGGGAAATTTATTAATCAAATGAAACAAGGTAAATGGTTTACCTATTCAAGGAATGGGAAATTGCTTAATGTCTTTAATTTTGACAAAGGTGCCATGGAGGATACCCAGTATTTATATTATCCAGCTGATGAAGAAACTAAAACGGTTAAAATTAAGGAAGAGTATAATTGTATAAATGGTCTAAAAAATGGTATTTGGAAACAATATTACAAATTAGGTAGAGTAAAGTCAGAAGGCAACTATACAATGGGTAAAAAAACTGGCAATTTTATATATTACTTTGCTGATGGAACTATAGATACTAAAGGTAGTTTTAAAAATAATTTGAAGGAAGGTGTTTGGTTTTTCTATGACGGTGAAAAATCTAACATGAAAAAAGTAAACTACGAAAAAGGGAAAGTAATTGACAAGAAAAATGAAGAATAATATTTTTTTTTTAATAGTAATTTTCCATCTATCCTGTGATCCTATTCAATACACGGAAATAAAATCCTACAATGAATATTTTCCACTAGAATTGCAAAAAGAAAAACAGTTTTTTGTCACCAATATTATCCATAGTTCTTTAGGGAAAGATACTTCTTCCTATTATTTAAAAGAAGTTTTCTCAGAATATCACCTTGATTTACAGGGAGATACATCTTATAGAATAGAAAGGTATTGGCGGACCGATACTACTCAGAATTTTAATATTAAAGATGTCTGGGTAGCCAATAAAAATGCTAGTTCTGTTCAACAAATTGAAGAAAACACAACCTTTACAAAACTAATTTTCCCAATTAATGCAAATACTTTTTGGAACGGAAATGCATTTAACAATTTGGGATATAAAGAATATATAGTTGAAAGTTTACACACGAGTTTTACCTTGAATGATTTAACTTTTGACAGTTGTGTTACAATAAACCAAAATTATAAATCTAATTTGTTGGAATATGAAAATTCCGAAGAAGTATATGCCTTAGGCCTTGGCTTGGTATACAAAGAAGATAAAGTGCTACAAATAGTTAATGGAGATGTAAATGATGTACTGCATGGCAATGAATATATACAAGAGCTTATTGACTATTAAATTACTTTATATTAAGAGAAAAAATACTTTCATTATTTATAAACCCTTCTAACTTATCTCCAATTTTGACCGAACCAACACCAGAAGGTGTTCCTGTGAAAATTAAATCTCCAATCTTTAAGGTCATAAAATTAGAAACATAGCTAATTATTTCATCAATACTAAAGATCATTTGATTTGCGTTACTTTTTTGAACAGTTTCACCGTTTTTTAACAATGAAAAATTCAAATCCTTCAACGACTTAACCTCCAAAAAATCTTCACTAATAAAAGCTGATTGATCAAAAGATTTAGCTATTTCCCAAGGATGGCCATTTAACTTGCATTTTTCTTGAAGATCTCTTGCTGTAAAATCAATTCCTAGACCAACTTTGTCGTAATAGTCTTTAGAAAAAACAGGATCAATACTTTTACCTACCTTTTTAATTTTGTAAACTAATTCTACTTCGTAATGAATATTTTTACTAAAGTTTGGAAAATAAAAAGGTTGTCTTTTGGCTATAAGAGATGAGTCAGGTTTAAGAAAGAAAATAGGATCTTTTGTTATAGGTTTCCCCATTTCTTTTGCATGTTCTAGATAGTTTCTCCCAATACAAATAATTTTCATTTCCTAGATTTAAATTCTTCCCAAAGCTTAGTAAAACAAGATTTGGTATTTTGAGAGAAATCTCCTTTTAATATCCATGAATAATAGCCAGGTTCTTTCTTAAATACATATTCTACTTCTTTTCCCTTGTGTTTCCCAAAATTGATAATTGCTTGTTTTTTATCATCTAGAACTATTCTTCCTGCGTAATCCATGGAAGCTTTATTAGCCTTTGAAAAGTCGCTTAAAAAATCAATGTTATTCTCTAATTCTGAATATTTTTTAGTTTGTGATTTAAGAACTTCCAAAGTAGCTCTTGCATCATAAATTGCAGAATGTGCATTTTCCATCTCTTTGCCACAATAAAATATGTGTGCGGCACCTAAAGTTCTTTTTTCCATTTTATGAAATATATTTTGAACATCTACAAACTTTTTAGATTCAAAGTCACTTTTTAATCCCGCTCTAATAAATTCCTCCTCTAAAATTGGAATATCAAACTTATTGGAGTTGAATCCGCATAGATTGGAATCGCCTATAAATGATTTAATTTCATTTGCAACTTCTTTAAATGAGGGACTATCTTTAACATCTAAATCATAAATGCTGTGAATTTCAGAAATGTTTAATGGTATAGGGATTTGAGGATTAATTCTTTGATCATAAATTTCTTCACTCCCATCAGGATTAGTTTTTATCATTCCAATTTCAACAATTCTATCTTTATTTATCTGATCTCCTGTTGCTTCAATGTCTAAAACTATAAGTGGTTTGTCTAATATGATGTCCATTGTAATAGTAAAGTCTTTTTAAATGAAATTTATAGGATTATTCCGCCCAGATACTAAAATACTGGTACTGGTAATAAATACTTTTATCTTTTATATTGTAATTGTATTTAGGTCCTGAAACAATGGCTTTTTCTTTTATAATTTGAAAACTTTTTCTGTCAATATTCTTTGAGTCTAAATAATTATAAATTATTTTTTTTCCTTTTTCAATCCTTAGTTTCGCTAGTTCAGTATTGTTAGTGAATTTTGAAGAGGGAATTCTAGAGGCTGATCCTATGATTTCTATTTTAACTTTTCCATTTTTTTTAATCTTTTCCAAAGCTAATTCCATGAATTTTAAGAAGTCTGGATGGTTACTTATTGTATATTCATTTGTCTGAAATGTTTTCTTAAAGTGAATCTTTGGCAAAATAAATTCGCTTTTATTTGAGAAATCACCCATTACAAAAAGTGTTTCATTTCGGTTAACTATTTCCAATGGTATTTCTGAAAGGTCGAGGTTTTCTGGAAAGTTTTCTAGCTTGAATTTGTACTGTGTAGAAGAGGATATTATCTCAAATTTAAACCCATTTTCTGTAAGAATCCCCTCTTGAATTATCTTACCATTTTTATCAATTAAATAGACTTTGAATAAAGGATTGTTTAATCCAATTAATTCTTTGAATTTGAATGTGCTAAAATTATTTAAATATTTAAATCTATTATCTATTCCGAAATCTCCATGAATTAAGGTTTCTTTACCCTCTTCAATAAGGATAATAGGAATGTCAGAAAGTTCTAAATTGTCAGGGAAGTTCTCCAATTTGAAATTATAATTAGGACTAGAATTTAATATTTCAAATTTAAATCCATCTGGGGTTAATACAGCTCTGTCAACAATATTGCCATTTTCATCTATCAATAAAAGAGCAATTAATTTATTTTCTGTATTTATAATCTCTTTAAAACTGTATTTTTTGTTTTTTTCTTGGAAATTTTTACGAATACTATCTCTAGCTATTTCATAATTATTGTT
>Ga0114997_10003124_pt1 | contig 13105 bp, 10 predicted proteins | sample ArcticOcean_MG_C_2_FD_87045 | JGI IMG/M metagenome (GOLD analysis project Ga0114997, IMG submission 87045) | Marine microbial communities from western Arctic Ocean - ArcticOcean_MG_CB4_136 | ecosystem: Environmental > Aquatic > Marine > Oceanic | place: Arctic Ocean: Canada Basin | collected... | reverse complement strand
GCCTACGCGAACCTGGACTCAGTATGTCCGGCGCTGGGCTACTGCGCGGGCGCAACGCCCGACGACGTGCAACAGTGGTTCCGAGCGACGTGGCAGGGCTACCTCGGGGCGACGACCATCGCGCCGATACTGACGAAAGCGGCGAAGGCGGGCATGCCGGACTGGGGGAGCGGCGACGACGACACCAGTTCCACCTGCGACGTGTATGCGTGGTGCACGGTCTGTGCTTCATCAGCCTCGTGCGCGGACGTGGAATGGGCGGCCGCGACCGCCATGCGGGACCTCGAGAAGCTCGAGCGCCAGTGCAAGAGCCGCGAGGCGTGCGTCGAGGTCGGGAGCGCCGCGGCGCGCGCCGCGCACGGCGCGGTGCGATAGTAAGCATGGTTTATCTACTTAGCCCTACGGCGTGTCGTCCTCCGCGTCGTCCGAGTCCTCCTCGGCCTCCGCGATCAATTCCTTCTCGAGCTCGTCGATCTCCTGGGTCAGGACGCGGACGTGGCCGTCGTTGATCTGCGCACTGACGTCGCCCTTCCGCGCCTCCAGCTCCTTCAGCTTTTCCTTCATCCCGCGCAGCATCGTGAAGTTGCGCGTCGGGGGCTTCGGCTTGCGGAGGTCCACGAGGCGCTCGAAGCCCCGCACGCTACTGTCGTCCGGTCTTTTCGTCGGCCGCCGCCAGGTCTTCATCTCGTGGGGCGTGGCCATGTCGCAGGACATCGTCCTTGTGCAGCCCCCACGCCTGGAGCGGTCTCACGCCGTCGAGCGGGCGTTGTCGCGGTCGCTTGGAGCGTCGCACCGACTCTCGAGAGGTTTTGTCTCGCTCGGGCAGCCCTGGTGTTTACACGGCAGCTCTATATTTGCTGAGAGCGCTGAATGCTGATACCCGCACGGTCTAGAGTCGGTTTAGGAGTGGTACTTACCCAAACGCCGCGGACACGTCCTTGCGAAGTTGCGTCACGATCTGCTCCTCGCTCATCGCCTTCAAGACTCCGCTTCCCTCGTAGGCGCAGCGCGTCGCTACGATGGCGCCGCCCTCCGCGGCGACGTCGACGCCACCCGCCCCCGCCTTTGGTGGTGCCGGTTTGTCGTCATTGTCGTCCTTCCACTTGTCCTCCTTCTCTCGGTCCTTATCGCTGTAACCGCTGCCCGACTTTGTAAAGACGAGGCGGACGCCGCCATCTCGTCGCGACAGCTGCACAGGTGTTGTTAATTTGACCGACGCGCCGCCGGCGCCTTCACCGATGATAGCTCTGCTCGCCCATTTCTCGCACCACTCGGCGAGATCGGCGTCTGGTGTGTTCAGTGAGCCGCTGCGGTACAGCTCCGCCTCGTAGTCGACCGCTTTGCGCGCTATTCTGAGGCTGCGACTCCTGCTCTGGGGGGCAAAGGCTGTGGTGCAGACAAGCACGGTGCAGACAGATGCTGCCAGCGAAGGAGGCATGTCTCTGGACACCAAACGAAAGAAGGCGGATTCACAACAAGGTTGATTGTCGAGGCAAAGCTGCTTCGCGATCGAACTGTTGCACGGGTTTTATTGCACGGGTTTCTTCAGCCTCGCATCAGATTTAGCTTTGGCCTGCCCAACCGCACGGGTTACCCATTTAGCTTGGCGCGCAAGCACTGGGTTACCCACCATGCCACCCCCTCGACGTCTGGCGCTCGTTCCTTACGCGCTAGCAGCGCACGCATGGCTCGCGCCGGTGGCGCTCAGGCCCGCCGGCCCGCGCCTGCGAGCGGAGCCGGTCGTCAGCCCCTTCGAGCCGGGCACGGAGGCCGAGTGCGCCAGCGAGGCCGCCGCTTCGTTAGGAGAGCTCGACTTCACGCCAAAAAGTGTGGATGAGGTGCTGAATAGCGTGCGCCCCTACCTCGTGGCGGACGGTGGCAACGTGGCCGTGGTCAACGTCGACGCCGACACGAAGGACGTCATCTTGAAGCTGGAGGGCGCCTGCGGGAGCTGCCCCTCGTCCACGACGACGATGAAGATGGGTATTGAAAGAGTGTTAAGGGAACGATGGCCGGACCTCGGGAACGTCAGTCGCGACACGGACCCCGAGAACCAGATTTTCGACGTCGCGACCGTGGAAAAGCTAATCGCGCCCATCGCCGGGGCCGTCACAAAACTCGGCGCCACCCTCACAGTCAAGTCCGCGGGCGCCGAGCCGGGTCTCGTGGAGATCTACTACGTGGGGCCCGAGAACGTGCGGTACGGCGTGGAGCTGTCCTTGCTGGACTCGCCTTTAATTACGGAGGTGCGGTGGCTGAGCGAGTAAGGTTCGTGTGATAAATGGTTGGCTCGATGGGGCGCGGCGCGCCGGCGACCGGTACTCGTGCGGGTTTCATCATCCACACTGCCAAAGCTCTTGAAGAGCCCAAAGAGCCGCGCGCACGCACGCATTGCAACCGAGGAAACAGCAGCCGTAATACGCATTGATTTGAGCAGAAAGGGACTTGTGTGATCGTGTAATTGCGAAGCATTAGAGCATTGTGTTTGCAGGACACTGCTGCGCCAAGGGAGCATTGTTTGCAGGACACTGCCGCAACGCAATCATCCTCAGGGCGCCATGCGCCGTCGCAGCGCTTGGCTCGTCGCGGTCGCGCACGCCCTCCACGCGCCGCCGGGCCTGCGCAAGCTCACGCGGTCCGTGGCGTCGCCCGATTTGCTCGCCGAGAACGACGCCGTCACTTTCCTGCAGGAGACGGGCGTGCCGAGCTTCGCCGCTAGTGAGGGCTGGGTCACGCTCGACAGCCGCGCGCCCGCGACGACGGCCGTGCCCGTAGATGGAGCCGACGCGATTCTTATTGAAAACGTCCTGACAAAACAAGAGTGCGAAACGTTGATACTACAAGCGGAGTGGGCGGGCTTCAGCGAGTTCGACGCCGGCAAGAACACGCACGCGGCGCTCCAAATCTGCGTGCACGAAGCGCTGGAGGCGGCCGCGTGCGCGCGGCTCTCGCGGCACGTGCCTCGAACGGTCGAGGACTCAAAATACGCGCACTTCCTGTCGCAACGGTGGCGCTTCTACCGCTACGCGAGCGACGGGAAGCAAGAGTTCCGGCCCCACGTCGACGCCGGCTTCCCCCCGGGGTCGAGCGAGGGCGACGCGTTGGTCATGGACGCCCACGCGGGCCGGTACGAGTCCCGGTACTCGGCGCTGTTCTACCTGAACGACGACTTCGAGGGCGGCGCCACGCGCTTCTACATGCCCAACGGGACGGTCGACGTGAAGCCGGCCCAGGGCGCGTGTCTACTCATCAAGCAGGCGCTCGAGGGCGAGGAGTGGGAGGTGGCGGACGTCGCGGGCCACGCGGGCACCCAAGTCCTGTCGGGGCGCCCGAAGTACGTCATCCGCACGGACTGCATGTACACGACGCAACCGGACCCGTACGCCGTCGCGCTGGAGCGAACATTAAGACCGCAGTCGCCGCTTTATGATAAAACGTTTTTGGAGGCCTGCCGGCCCTTGTATTCGGTCCACATGGGCGTCGAGAACGCCGCGTCCCTCCTCTACTCGTTCGTGCGCTTCGTCAAGCCGAAGTCCGTGGTGGAGGTCGGCGCCGGCTACACGTCGCTGTGGCTGTTGCGCGCCCTGGCGGACAACGACGGCGAATTGCAACGGGCGGCGGCCCTCCAAGCGAGCGGCGGCGCCGATCTGCTGGACTGGCCCTGGTGCGAGCCGATCCACGCGCGGACTTCTTCATTAATTTGTGTGGACAACTGCCGGCACCAGACGTCGACCGCGCGCAAGGTCGAAGACGTCGCGTGGCAGTTGGACTTAAACGCTCGTCTAGAGTTCATCGAGGGCGACGCCTTCGACGTGTTCCAGGATCGGTTTGAGACCGAATCTATTGACTGCTTCTGGCTGGACTTTGGCGTCGGCAGCCGCGTCGCCGAGTTCGTGCGAAATCTCTGGCCGGCGATCGCGCCGGGCGGCTTCGTCCTGTGCCACTCGTCCGTCACGAACCGGGGCACGCGGGAGTGGCTCGACGCGGTGCGGCGCGGGGAACTGGCGGCCGCGACGGGCGTGCCGCCCGGCGAGGTCCACCACGTCAGCTTTTTGGAGCCGCAAAAGCACTTCCAGAACGCCATCACGGTCCTCCAGAAGCGGCCGTCAGGATTCGCGGAGCCGCTGTACTCCGAGCGGGCCTAGCTAGACGTAAAAACAATCACATTAGTCACAGTTTCCCGGGCGCCTCGTCGTCCCTCGCGACGGCGTTTCTTCGTTTATGCGTGAAGACGACCAACGACCACCGGCCGCCCCGCGTCACATCGGTCACGGCGTGTGCGACATCAGCAGAATGCGCCGCCGCGGAGCCGGCCTGCCGCGGCGCCGTCAGCAGCTGGTTATTCGCCAGCATCACGAGGTCGCCGCCGTCGTAGTCTCCGCCGTCGACCAGGTTGACACTAATCGACGCATCGCAGCTGTCGCAGTGGAAGGGCAAGCGGGGCCTCGACGCGGTAGAATACTTGCGCACGAAGGCGCTGACGGATTGTGGCATGGCGCCTAGGAGCTGCGCGGCCGGTGCCAATAAGCGCTGGTAACCCTCGCGCCCGAGCACGTCCTCGAGCGCCGCAGCCGGCAGAGTCGCCTGGTGCGCCGAGGCGCCGTCGACGCTGTCCACTTCATTGGAGACGCCCGCCTTCGCAAAGGTGATCAAGCGCTCGCAGTGCTCTTGTGTCACCACATCATCCAGTGTGACGACCATGCCGTCTCTGCTCAAAGCTTCGGTCGCTCTTTTCCGGTCCGACGGGTGCAGCGGGAGCATGTTGATGAGCTCCTTCGGATTTGCGTGCTCGAAGTTGCCCGCGAGCACCCTGTTCACGGGCTTGGGCGTGTTGCTCTTCGAGAGCGCGAACAAAGGGTGCGGCTGCGTCGCCTGCAGCGCGGCGGCGGTTCCGACGGTTACCAGTAGGCGCATCATCGCTTTGCACGACGTGCGCCTCGCGTCCGTTTTCAGGCGTTCAGGCCACCAGTGGGGGCTTGTGCGCGGCAGCGATAGCGCAGAGGTGTCGATGGCGCTCAGGCACCAGGGGGCTTGTGTCAGCTGTTGTGCCGCAGCGATGGCGGGGAGCTGCGCAGCGCGACTTGCGCAGTCCTTAGACGTGCCGGCTATCTTCAACAGCCATAGTAACGAAGCTATTAGGGCATAGAGTTGCAAAGAGCTGGCCTTGTAAAACCCGTTTACTAAATATAGCCGCGTCTCGATCTCGACCCGTGCGCTAGCCTCTAAGACCCCCGCACGCGACGCGTTGAAACACAACAACAAACTTACGCGACCGCGAGCACCCAGTACTCCATCGTGTGCCGGAACGCCGCCAGACCCCCGGCGTTGCACGGGCCGTGGGCCACAACAGTCAGGTCGAGCAGCCCGAAGAGCGCGTCCCACTCCCGCCGGTGACGGAAGGTTCCGCGCGGCTCGTGATCGAAGGCGTTCTTGGCGTCGTCCTCACTGTCGATGACGTCCTCCAGGACAATAACGTACTTGCGGGCGACGCGCCGCGCCTCCTGTAACAATGCGATGGTGTCGCCAGCGGCATGGTGCAAAACGTAGGTGAGGAGCGCGACGTCGTAGCTATCCGACGGCAGGTCCAGAGTCCTCCCGTCAAATAGGTGAACAGGGTGCTCGGTCGTAAACGCCTCGAAGGACCGCGCGAACAAAGCCGTCGCGTCGGAACCCAGACCTCGGTTGGTCCCTTGGTCGTCGACGTCGACGAGTTGTACTTTAGGAGAGTCCACGACGGCCGCTGCAATTGCACCGAGCGTGCCCGTGCCGGCGCCGACGTCCACGAGACTGAGTTGTGAGGCGCCAAACCGCGCCGCAAGCTCCCTCAAAAAGTACTCGTCGCGCCGCAGCCAGAAATCGGCCACGCGGGCAAACGCTTTGTTCGAGACGCCCACGTAGTCGTGAGGTTGTAGCCGCCAGAGCGGCTCTAGCGTTCGAGGCTCCGGGAGAAGGCTCGCGATCGTGCCGAGCATCCAGGACGCGTGCGTCGCAATTATTGAATCGGCAGCCTCCGCCTCGAGTGCGTTCGCTTCGGCCGCGTCGAGCGCGTGCGCCTGCGCAAACACGCGCACGGCGTCCCGGAGCGTCGCCTGCGTTGTCGCCGCGTCGAAGACGACCGCAGCGAACGGGGATGTCACGTGCAGCACGACGTTTGGGTTTTGTACAGTGGATATCGGCGCCACCAAGCCCACGAGTTTATTGGTGAGGCGCCGGCGCAGCGGCTTGCTTAACCCGACGTAGCAGATCGCTCGGTCAGGCGCCAGGCGGCGGCAGCGGCTCGTCGCGGTGGACTCCGTCGCCGCGCATCGATCGCGGACCGCGGTCGCCGCCGCCCGTAACCTATCGCGTACGCAGTCCAGATCGTCACATCCCGCACCGTTCGCGAGTGATCCGCCCGCGCAGGCCGTCAGGTCGTCGGCGACGGCTGTCGCGTTCGATTGTGCATCAAAGAGGGAGGTGACATCGGTGCTGTCTATTCGCAGCTCCAGGGCGCACGGGGCGCTTGCTGCTGCTCCTGCGACGCACCAGAGCGATGCGACGAGCAGGCGTGGCATTGGTGCGGTGGCGTCCGGGCAGCCTTTTACAGAGGCAGCGTCTTAAGCATGATGATGTCTGCACGACGTGACATCGCTGCGGTGGCGTTCGGGCAGCCTTTTTACATAGGGCACGCTGTTGCGTGCATGCTCGGGTTTTATTGCACGGGTTTCTGTATGTCGTTTTGACTCGAGCTAGAGAGCGCGGCGTGGCGATTAGGTGAGATCGCCAACTCGGAACTGTCGCAAGCGTAGCGTCTCACGGCAAGCTTAGCGTCTCAACAAGTTGTGTCAAAAGTGCCGACGTGTGAGTGATGCGAAGCCTTATCGTCCTCCTTGCTCCCCTCGGCGCGGTCGCGGACGTCGGCAACTCGACGTACGCCTGCGGCCGCCTCGACCGCGTGGGCCCGGCCTCGGAGGGCGGCAAGTACGTCTGCGGCCTCGAGACGCTCAGCGCCGGGTGCGTCGTGTACTCGTTCGGGATCTCGGGTGACAGCCGCTTCGAGTCGTACCTATCGCAACACACGCCGTGTGAGGTCCACGCCTTCGACCCGACGATCGCGGCGCTCCCGCTCGGCACGCACCCGGGCCTGCGCTTCGAGAAGGTCGGCCTCGGCCTCGCGCTCCCGCAACGAAGTGCGCAGTACCCCCGCGTTGGGCTCGCGGCCTTTTCCGCGCGGTACCCCACGGCGTCGCTCGACGCGCTGATGGCGCGGCGCGGCCACGCCGCGCTCGACGTGCTGAAAGTGGATGTGGAGGGCGCCGAAATGGAGATTTTCGACGCGTGGTGCGCGGGAGACGAGGCGATGCCGCTGTTTGACGTGCTCCTCATCGAGGTCCACGCGCGCGACTTGCTCCGGGAATGGGCCGCCGGTGCCGGCGCGTGCCTGCGCCGCCGCGGGTACCGGCGTTTCCAGGTGGAGCAGAATCTCCGCGGCTGCTCCTGCACGACGAACGGCGACATGGCGACGGAGCTCGCCTGGATCCGCGTCGATTCGGCTCTCGTGCGCGCGGGCGGCTACAATGCGCAGCGCCAAGAGGATAGGCATAGGAATTACCTCAGCACGCGCCGCGCGGTTATCGAACTGCTCGCGCAGGGCCCCGGCCCCACCGCCGCCCGGCGGCAGGGGAGCTCGCCGTGGCGTTGCTCCAAGGGCCCGGTCTACTTCTGGGACCTCTTTGTGCCGTTCCACGCCGCTCTCCCGCTCGGCACGCACCCGGGCGTTACCGCGGAGACGCGCGCGGAGACGTACGACCTCGCTAAACGGGACTTTTTGCGCGTCGCGGCCGATATCGAGGCCAAGGAGACCGAGGGCTGGCGGCTCGTGAACAAAGCGCATCCTCCCCGGCCAGTGCACCAAAGAAGCGCGGGGCCGCGGGAGCCCGGGGCCCGTGCGCGCACGCCTCCTCTTCGCGCGCGCGGCGTGAGTCGACGGCGTTACCCTTATCATTATTTTTTTCCAAGCGAAGTGCCCTCCTCGGCTGACCGATCGACCAAAATCGAGTCGGTAGCGGACGCCTTAGATGGACGCCTTGCTCACGGGTTTTATGCACGGGTTTTACGCAGAGCGCAAAATTAGTCAGGGAGAGTATCTACCTCATTGCTGCAGTAAAGAACTGCGCATCATCATACGTATTATATTCGTGCAGTTGTCCCGCGACGCACACAAGCTCGTAACCCCTGCGCCAAACCGCACACTGACCACTGACTCATAAAAGAAGGCAGCTGTGCTCGATCTCGCCCGCACACTTAACACCGCACAGACTCGTCAGATTTTCTCAACACATAACGATGCATTGCACGCTCTTGCTGCTCAGCAGCGGCGCTACCGCCTTCACCCTGCCCGGCGCGACGCGGCCGCGCACGGCGCTGCGATCCGCCACCCTCGACGCGCCCCCGGCGCTCCGCGGCGACGGCCTCTACGAAGCGGACCGCCACGTGACGACGTCGCGCTTCGTGGTCCCGCGCGACGAGCAAATAGGCTTCGAGCAGGCCTGGGTGGCTAAGGCCGCAGCATTAGAAAAGGCGCCCGGCCTCAAGTTCTTCCAGATGGCCAAGTACGCGGCGGACTTCATGGGTCCGCCGTTGGACATGGACTCGTTCCCGAACTACCACGCGTACGCCGTCTGGGAGAGCGCGGAGGCCGCGGCGACGTTCGACGCGGGCGAAGGCGCCGCCGCAAACTACGGCGCGCTCTTCTCGCTCGCGCTGCCGGTCGCGGCGTCGGGCGTGCCGCCGACGGCCCGCAAAGAGATCGTGGCGGAGAAGCGGCTGCCCCGCGAGGCCTTCGTGGCCAGCAACAACTTTGGGATCAAGCCCGGCTTCGAGAAGCGGTTCGAGGACATGTGGGCTGCGCGCGACTCCAGTCTGGCCGACCTCCCGGGCTTCGTCAATTTTACGTTGTTACGGCGGGAAGGCACCGTGGACGACGGCAACACCTACGTGTCGTACACGACCTGGAAGGACGTCCAAAGTTTCAACAACTGGCGTGGTTCTGAAAACTTCAAGCGGTCCCACAGCGGGCCCAAGCCCGGCGAGTCGCCCTACGCCAAGATGCCCAAGGTCATCACGTACAAGACGTTCCTGACCTGCGGGATCGCCGAGGGCATGTAGGAACGTCAAAGAAAGGTACGTAACTTATTGGGTTTGTGCTCGCGTCTGTGTCTTTGTTACGGTGCTAGGACTAGTGGGCGGGGCCCGGGGGGGGAGACACCGCGCGTCGCCGATTCACCGGCGGCGGGCGCGGGCCGCGTCTTTCTTAATAGCATACTTGTCTGTGTCGATTGACGAGTTTTGGGGACGGGTTTCGCGCCGTATTGTGCTGAACAATCGCCTGGATTGTGGTCAAACATCTGCAATTGCAGCAGTGTTTGCACCGGAAGCTCGACACACGCGCTGCGCCCCAGTGCAAAGCAACTGTGAGTGTGAAACGGCGGCGTAGACGGCCCAAAAAAGCAAGGCCACATGGCACACCCCGGCCACTCCGCCGAGGACCTGCGCGAGGACGCGGACGAGGCGAAGGCCTGGATCGAGGCGGTCACCGACCTGCAGAAACCGGAGGACCAGTCCTTCGAGGAGTGGCTCCGATCCGGAGTAGTCCTGTGCACGCTCCTCAACGCGCTGAAACCGGGCTCTATTAAAAAAATCTCGACGTCAGCGATGCCGTTCAAGCAGATGGAATCCATAAGTCTCTTCCTAAAAGGTGCAAGGACGCTGGGCGTGCAGGAGTTCGAGGTCTTTGACACAAACAACCTGTACCGCGGCACCGACCTGCGCAAGGTGGTCCAGTGTATTTATTCGCTGGGAACGGCCGTCAAGAAGTCGGGCTGGACCGGCCCGCAGCTCGGCGTCAAGATCGCGTCGCCCAACAAGCGGGACTTCTCGGAGCAGCAGCTCCAGGAGGCGCGGTCCGCGACGACCAAGCTATGTGTGGGCTCCGCGGGCTTCACGGAGCGAAGCGCAGTGATCAAGCAGGGGGTCACCTTCGGCAACGACCAGTCCGGATCCGGGGCGGCGCTGGCCTCGCACCAAACGATGGGCTCCGCGGCCTCTTCCGAACGACTTGAAGTGGTCGACCGGGGGATCACCATGGGCGCGGACGCCGCCACGCGCGGTCCGGTGGGCCCGGACGCTGCGCCCGCGCCCGTGGCGACGGACGCTGACGCGCCGGGCGACGCTCCGACCGGCGCGGCTTCGGTTGGAAATATATCTACTATGGACGACGCGGCGTTTCGCGAGACGTTCGGCCTGGACCGCGGCGCCTACGAGGCGCTCCCGCAGTGGAAGCAGATTGCTCTGAAGAAAAAATTGGGGCTCTTCTAGGAGGGGGTACATAAAGTGTTGTTATGAGTAGTCACATACCGGTCGAGGAACGCCGGAAAAACGCTATCGAGGGGCAAGGCGACCGGCCGCCGCCCGAGGGGCCGGGGACCGGACCTCTAGCTGAACACATCACGGTGTCTTAAGCCGCTCCATCGCGTCGAGCTGCATCGACGCCTCCGTGCGGAAGAGCGGCAGCACGTTCTTCAGCGGCCGCGGGGCCCCGCTCGCGTCGAAGACGAAGGAGAAGGTGTTGGTCAAGTCCGACTCTCTGGTACCGGGCTTGCAGACGGCCGCCGGGACGTCGACGCAGACGTTCTTGTTGGAGCAGACGTAGACCACGTGGCTCTCCAGAGCAAGCAGGGCCCCCACCTCCACGGGGCGCACGAAGTCCACTTGCTCGATCGAACGCGTCGTCGGCGCGCAGCCGGAGAAGGCATACGCCGTGGCGAACGCCAGCTCGAGCGCGCACCTCATCAAGGCGCCGCCGAAGACGCGGCCCGCCGTGTTTCGTACTTGCGGTTGGGTGGTCAGCGCGTTCTTCAAGGAGGTCTCGGTCATGAGGACGTAGCCCTCGTCGGCCTGCCCCGGGAAGTCTCTGGCCACCCGCCCGGGCTTCAGGAGCTCCTCGACGGCGACCTCGCGCGCCGCGGCACTTTCCGCCTTCTTCGAGGGATCTTTCGCGGCCTGGCGCTGCGCCTTGCGCGCGGTCTGGATCGTCGCAGCCGCGTCGAAGAGGCGCTGTTCCTCGGGAGTGTCCGGGGATAACGGCGGCACGGCGTGCGACCCGGACCCGTCCCGCTTGCGCGCCACGAACGTGAAGACGGCCGACAATGCGACGGCGTCGTCGGCCTTGTGCCGTAGCTCCGCAACGATCTCGAGCGACGAGCGCCCCGCCCAGACCAGCGAGCCGACGAGGTTATAGTCGTCGTCGAGAGCCAGAGTGTCGTCCCGCACCTCGAGGCGTTCCATGGAGGCCGTGACCAGGATGGGCGGTGCCGTGTCCGGGTCGCCGTCGTCGACGTGTAGGTACGCTACTGAGCCAGCAAGGGCGTCCATGTCCTCCAGCAATCGGCCGACGCGCAACGTTCCAAAGGCGGACTCGTACCTATTCCTCAATTCCTTGTCCTGGGTCAGGTCGTACGCCACTACTACGCGACTGTCCGCGGGCAGACGGCTGCCGTCCGGTCGCAGCGGGGGAGCCTGCGACTCGCGCAGCTTCCAGAGGTGCTGTGTCACGCTCGTGCGGTGCGCGGCGGCGGCAGATCGGCTGTCGTCGACCGTCGTACTCGCGCAGCGGCTGGCGCATCGGCGCAGAGCAGTCCTCGCAAGCAGTCCACGCAGTGGTGCTGCACGACGCAGCGAAGCGATCATTTTCTCGGTTCAGCAGTTAGGAGGAGGTCTGAAGCGTTGCGAAAAAACGCTGTGCGCGAGAGATGGCGGTCTTGAACAGGTGATTTGGACTCGGCAATGACCTCTATCGTGCGGGTTTCGTAGCTCTCAATCGCGCGCCATCGACCTGTAAGCCACGCCAGGCGCATAAGTGCCATATATATTGAAATCAGGATCCATTCGGGACTATACCTTTGCGTGCTGCAAGGCGCGGCGACGCCGCATCACCTGTGTGGCCTTCGAGCATAGACAGGCAGGCGCGCGGCAGCAAAACACAAATGGACTCCAGCTCGGACGACGACGACCGCTCCGCCTGTCCCCTAGATGACGAGCGCAGGGCGCTCCTCGCGCGGTGGGCGCCCGCGGCCCAGCGCCGCATGCTCGAGCGCTTAGCCGACCGGCCGCCCGTGCGACTGGGCCGGGCCAAGCCCCCGGCCCCGCACGACGTCCCTCCATTATTCGGGGTAAAGAAGCAGGAGACGGAGATCTTCGACCGGCTGAAGGCGGCGGCCATCCAAGGGGCGTCCACCTCCCTGATCCTGTGCGGGCACGCCGGCAGTGGTAAACGAGCAACATTAGCGCGGGCCATCGACCGCTTGGATGCGGAGGCCGACGTGCCGCGCTACGACGTGGCGGAGTTGCATGGACTCGTGCACGCGGACGCCGCTGCGGGTTTAAGAGACCTCGCGCGGCAACTGGACGCGGGACGACGGCGCAACGCGACTTCAAGATATGTGGACGATCTTGGTATTTTAGTAGAGGAATTGAGACGAAGAAGAGCGGAGCGAAGGGCGCCCCTCTTGGTTATTTTGCACGAGCTCGACGCGTTCGCCCTGCAGCCGCGCCAGACCCTGTTGTATGTCCTGTTGGATGCCATGCAGTCGCGGCTGGGGTGCGTCGTGGTGTGTGGCATCACCCAGGACCACGGCGTTTTAGAACTATTCGAGAAACGCGTCCGGAGTCGCCTGCACAACCACCACGTCGCGTTTACAAGACCGACCTCGTGCGACATCGAATCGTTTTTCGGAGATCGATTCCGGTTGTCGGTGGAAGACTTAAGCGCGGCTTCGCATCGCTTAGCCAGCGAGACCTCGGTCCGGAAAAGGTCCAGGGCGGAGGACACGCGACAACAATACGTGGACGCGCATACCGAGGCGTGGGCCCTCATTAAAAAGGACGAGCGGGTCAAGAATGCCTTGGGCGACTCTGTCTCGTGCGGGCGGAGCATGCGCTGGTTCTGTCGGGTGGCCGCGCGGTGCGCCGCGTGCATCAATGAGGACGACCCCCTGCTGCGGCCGGCCTTTTTATTGGAGGCCTTCCGGGCCCAGGAGCCCAACTCGTGTTTGTGCTGGCGCGCGGC
>Ga0114997_10003123_pt1 | contig 13106 bp, 12 predicted proteins | sample ArcticOcean_MG_C_2_FD_87045 | JGI IMG/M metagenome (GOLD analysis project Ga0114997, IMG submission 87045) | Marine microbial communities from western Arctic Ocean - ArcticOcean_MG_CB4_136 | ecosystem: Environmental > Aquatic > Marine > Oceanic | place: Arctic Ocean: Canada Basin | collected... | reverse complement strand
GATATTAGAAATTATAACCAAATTGAAAAACTAATTATTGACAGTAAGCCTGACTATGTTTTTCATTTAGCAGCGCAAGCTATTGTAAGGAAATCTTATGACAGTCCAGTTGATACCTGGAGCACCAATGTAATGGGTACAATCAATGTTCTAGAGGCGCTTAGAAAGTTAGATCATCCTTGTAGCGCAGTAATCATTACCAGTGATAAATGTTATGACAATGTAGAGTGGGTATGGGGTTACAAGGAGACCGACCGGATGGGTGGACCAGATCCTTACAGCGCATCAAAAGGCGCAGCAGAATTAGCAATTAAATCATATATCAAATCTTACTTTCCTTCGGAAACTTCAAAGGTTCGTCTTGCCTCATCACGAGCTGGTAATGTTATTGGGGGCGGAGATTGGGCTGAAGATAGAATTATTCCTGACTGTGTTCGAGCCTGGTCAGAAGGCAAAACTGTGGAGTTAAGAAAGCCTGATGCAACAAGACCTTGGCAGCATGTATTAGAGCCATTAAGTGGGTATCTTGCATTAGCTGTTGCTTTGAATGAGAACCAAGATATGCATGGCGAGTCATTTAATTTTGGTCCACCAGCTCAGCAAAATCAAAGCGTGCTGGAGCTTGTTCAAAATATGTCTATTCATTGGGACCAAGTAAAGTGGAAGGATATTTCAGGTGTCAAGGAAGGGCCATATGAGTCTGGTTTATTAAAATTAAATTGTGATAAAGCTCTTGCACTATTGCGCTGGAATGCTGTCATGGGGTTTGATGATACAGTGAAGATGACCGCAGAATGGTACAAAGCTTATTACATGAAAGATCAAAAGATTAAGGAGGTAACTAATCTTCAAATTAGTGCGTATATTTTAGCGGCTAAAGAGGCTGGCCTCGATTGGGCGCAATGAAATTAAATACCATTAAGGAAACTCCATTAAAAAATATTACCATCGATGGTGGTAATGTGATGCATGCACTTAAAGCTACAGAGAAAAATTTTAATGGTTTTGGAGAGGCTTATTTTTCATGTGTGAATTTTGCCGCCATTAAAGCATGGAAGCTGCACACTAAGATGACAATGAACTTAATTGTTCCTCAAGGAGTGATAAAATTTGTTTTTTATGAGCATGAAACTAGTCAGTTATTAGAAAAAGTCATTGGTGAAAATAATTACTCCAGACTTACTGTCCCGCCAGGCTTATGGTTTGGCTTCCAAGGAGTGTCAAAAAAAGAGAGCTTACTTCTCAATATAGCTGACATACCCCATGATCCTTTGGAGGTTCAAAGAAAGTTAACATCTGAAATAGATTATAATTGGGAGCAACTATGAAAGTAATAATTCTAGCAGGCGGTTTTGGTACAAGGCTTTCTGAATATACTGATGTCATTCCAAAACCCATGATCCAAGTAGGCGGTAAGCCAATCTTGTGGCATATTATGAACACATATGCTCATTACGGCCACAATGATTTTTATATAGCTCTTGGCTATAAGTCTGAGGTTATCAAAGACTATTTTTTAAACTATAACTCTTTAAATTCAGACTTTACTGTTAATTTAGGAACAGGAGCTGTTAAAGCACATAATTTTGGGGGAGAAGACTGGAATGTAACTTTAGTTGATACGGGTGCTAGCTCAATGACTGGAGGAAGGGTCAAAAGAATGCAACCTTTTATAGGCAATGAACCATTTCTTTTGACTTATGGGGATGGTGTAGCAGATATTGCAGTTGATACGCTTGTTAATTTTCATAATGACCATGGAAAGATGGTATCGATTTCAGCGGTCAGACCTGCTGCAAGGTTTGGTGAGCTTGAGCTTGATGGTTCGGCTGTGGTGAGATTTGAAGAAAAGCCCCAGCTTCACCAGGGATGGATTAATGGCGGCTATTTTGTTGCAGAACCAGCTTTTTTTGATTTAATTTCTGGTGACGAAACTATGCTAGAAAGAGAGCCGTTAGAGCAAGCTGCAAATCAAGGGCAGTTAATGGCTTATAAGCACGATGGTTTTTGGCATTGTATGGATAGTAAGCGTGATCATGATCTTTTGGAGTCACTATGGCTAAAGGGAGCCCCTTGGGCTAAATAGCTTACCCATGCGTATTCTTATTACCGGGGCTTCTGGTTTTATTGGTAGTAGCCTGGTTAGAGCGATGCCTGAGTCCAAATATCAATTATTTCTTGCATCACGCTCCTCAAAAAAATACATCTTTCAAGAGAATATTAATTCATATCACCAGGTGAATTGGAGTTCTAAGACAGAAATGGATGCATTATGTCAAAATATAGATTTGATAGTGCACGCTGCAGGTATAAATGCTATTGATGCGCAGAATGATCCAGAAGATGCAGAGTTCTTCAATGGGGTTGTAACTTCAAATTTAATAGATGCTGCCATTAAAGCTCAGGTAAAGCGGTTCATTTACTTTTCAACAGCCCATGTATATCGGAGTCCGCTAGAGGGCACCATCAATGAAAGCAGCGCTATAAATAATCCCCATGCCTATGCAACTTCTCATATTACCGGGGAACAAGCCGTGATCAATGCTGCAAACAGCTCTTTGATTGATGGGTTGGTATTAAGAGTATCTAATGTCTTTGGAGCCCCCAGCATCCCAAACAGCAATTGCTGGAACTTATTTGTTAATAACCTATGCATGCAGGCAATTAAGGATGAGAAACTCAGAGTCACCGGCAATCCCCTGCAAGAAAGAGATTTTATTGCAATTAGAGACTTGTGCTCAATAGTGATAGATTTAATTAATTACAGGGATTTATTTCATCCTAATTCTGTTGTTAATATTGGTTCAGGCCAATCTTACACTCTACAAAATATGGCTCTAGCAATTCTGCGCGAGCATCAAAAAATTTTTAAATCTAAATTGGACCTATTGCAGAGTCAAGATTCTAAAGGTAGAGAGCTAGAGAAGCTCTGTTATCAATCTAGCCTATATGATTTCTTTCAAATCGAAACTAACAATTCTACTATTGCTGAAATTCAAAATTTATTGCATTTTTGCAAACAAGAATTGATAAAATGACAGCTACCTCCTCAGTTAATGACTCTCAATTGATATCAATTGTAATGCCAACATTTCAGCATGGTCACTGCATCTCTAGGTCTATTCAATCTGTTTTAGATCAAACTTATGAGAGCTGGGAATTAATTATTATTGATAATTATTCTGTAGATAATACTTCAGACATAGTCCTGAGCTTCAAAGATCCCAGAATTAAGTATTTAAAATTCCCTAATAATGGAATCATTGCAGCTTCACGAAATCATGGTGTGTTAATTTCTAAGGGAGATTGGATAGCATTTTTAGATTCAGATGATTGGTGGGAGCAATCGAAGTTACAAGTATCTATGCAATTTGCCAATAATAAAAATGCAGATATTATCTACCATGATTTATTTCTCGCAAAACATCCAAAACAAAAATTTTTTCCATTAAAAGCAAGAGGCAGAGAGATTAACGGCAGTGTTTTTGAGAATTTACTAACCCATGGCAATGCGTTATTCAATTCTAGCGTGATGGTTAAAAAAGAAATGCTAGAAAAGGTTGGCGGGATATCAGAGGAAAAGAGTAAAGTTTCGTGGGAAGATTTTGATTGCTGGTTAAAAATATCAAGAGTAACGAATAAATTTTTTTATTTAAATATACCCCTTGGGTATTATTGGATTGGGGGTGGGAATACCTCGACACCAAAAGTTATTCTAGAAAATACCTCTTCTATTGAAAATAGTTACCAAGTTTTTTTTGCCAATTCTTTACATAAGCCTTTTTGGCTAGGAAATGGAAGGGGAAAAGCTTTTTTAGAATTGAGAATGTACGATCAAGCTATAGCTGAATTCAAGAGCATAGATGTTAGAATTATGACATACGCTGAATGGCTAAGATTTCACTTTAGAATAGCGCAATCTTACTCCATGAAATATAAAGAATATGCACTCAGTTTTTTTAAAAATGTATAGGGAATCCGAAAAAATAATTATACAAGATGATTAAATATTTATTATCAAGAGAACAACTTATTATTTATTGTTTGGCATTTTTCTTTACTTTCTTTTTGATGCAACTAAATTTTTTGAACTCTTCTGCAAATTTCCTATACTTGGCGCCGCCTTTATTTTTAATATTTACAAGTAAAAAGATTCAAATACCACATATTGATTTTCAAATAGCATTCATTATTTATACTGCAATATTTGTTATTGCTGCACTTCTCCAGCCTATGTTTTGGCCAGATATTTTTAGGAAGTTGGTAAGTTTTATAATCTTCATGACCGCTTTTCTTTATACTTTTATTAATATTTCTGATCGAATGATTGCGGCATTTAAGATTGCAATAGTTTTTTATATTAGCTATCTCTCTTTTACCAATCTCCTAGAATATAGCGCTTTTGGATTAGCAGAACTAGGCTCTGCTGCAAAGAATCAAGTTGGGAATCAGCGCTATGGTTTTCTATACATACTAGGTTTTTGGATTACTTTTTTCTATCAATCTCATTTTAAGCTTTTTACAGCTCTCAAGTTCCCACTTCTTATCCTAATCGGTGTGGGTATATTGCTAACATTTTCCCGAGCATCAATTGTTGGATGGCTAGCAAGTACAGCGTGTTTTTTATTTATTGTCTTTGGAGCAAACTTTCGAATTACTTCTAAAGGGCTTTTATTATCTATTTTCTCAGTTTTCATGATTATTTTGGCTTTAATGTATACAGATGCATATCTATACATTGAATACCCAGTTGAATACTTTTTAGATTCATTATTTTCGCTTCGCTCAAAAGATGGCTCAGCAACATTTGATATTGCGAACCCAGAATCCTCTGAGGGGTTTAGGATTTTCTTGATGAAGACTATTCTAATTTTTATTGGATCGTGGCCTCTTACTGGATCTGGATTTATGGGTATCTGGATTTTATTTGAAGATAGAGTTGGCTCAGCCCACGGTCAATTTAATGATGTTTTATTTAGAACTGGAATTATTGGTATGGCGATATACCTCTATTTATTACAAAGGCTGGGATCCTTTCTTCGCAAGAGAGATATGGGGCTATTTTTAGGCTTAATAGGTATATTATTCTACGGTTTGTTTCATGAGACTTTTAAATTGGCGCATGGTGCTTTTGTATTAGCTTTTTTATTTGGCATGTATGCCACTCACAAGAGAAATAATTCCCAACTATGAATATTGGAATAGATGCTTCCCGAAGCAGATCGGGGGGTGCAATATCTCATCTTCGTGGCATTCTCAGCGAACTTAAACCTAATGACCATAACATTACTGCAGTTCATGTATGGGCACCATGGCCTCTCATAAATCAGCTGCCAAATAGACCCTGGTTAATTAAGCATTCTCCAGAAAAAATTAATCAAAATATTTTCCTACAACTTTTTTGGCAACTTCATGAATTTAAGAAAGAACTGCTAAAAAATAAATGTACTGTACTATTTAAAACAACGTCTAGTTCAATTACGCATTTTGCTCCATGCGTTACATTGAGCCAAGATATGCTCCCATTTGAATTTGCAGAAATGGAGAGATACGGGCTGACTTTAGGCCGACTTCGATTAATTGTATTAAGGCTAATATACATTCACACTCTTAAGAGATCGTATGGAGTTATTTTTTTAACTAAATATGCTTCAAGGAAAATTCAGGAAGTGACCGGCAAATTACCTAACAATAGAGTAATACCTCATGGTGTAGATAGTATTTTTTCCTCTATGCAAAATAAACCCATCAAACCCTTGCCGCTAAATGAAATTAGATGCGTGTATGTTTCAGCTTCAGCGCCATACAAGCATCAATGGAATGTTATTGAGGCAATCTACTTGCTTAGGCTAAAAAATATCCCAGCTTCCCTGGATCTTATAGGAGGGGGCTCTGGAAAATCAGACAAGAGAGTAAATGAGGCGATCAGAAAGTTTGACCCAGAAAGAAGATTTGTAAACCAGCTACCTTTCGTTCAGCCTAATGAGGTATCAAAGCGAATCCAAGAGTCTGATATTTTTGTTTTTGCCTCTAGTTGTGAAAACCTGCCAATAACCCTATTGGAAGGCATGTCCTCAGGCTTGGCTATTGCATCCTCAGATATGGGCCCCATGCCAGAGGTTTTAGGGAAAGGCGGCACATATTTTAATCCTGAAGAACCTCAATCTATTGCTGATGCTATTGAGCGATTAATTAAAGATTCTAGTTTGCGATCAGATAGCATCAACCATGCCATAAATAACGCTAAACATTTTTCTTGGAAGGAATGCTCCGACAATACCTTTCATTTTCTTGTTAGCTGCAATGATTCTAAAAAATAATATTTTGCGCGGCAAATATATTTTATTCTTTAGAATAACCCACGCATTTGATAACATGACCTAATGAGCATATTTAAAAATAAAAAACTTCTAATTACAGGCGGCACCGGATCTTTTGGCAATGCTGTATTGCAAAGAATGCTGGATTCAGAGCTTGAAGAAATAAGAATTTTTAGCAGAGATGAGAAAAAGCAGGACGATATGCGGAAACTCTATAACAGTCCCAAATTAAAGTTTTATATTGGAGACGTTAGAGACTATGGTTCGGTGCTAAATGCCGTAAGGGGAACTAACTATATTTTTCATGCCGCAGCACTGAAGCAAGTCCCATCTTGCGAATTCCACCCATTAGAGGCTGTTAAAACAAATATTCTGGGTACTGAAAATGTTTTAGAGGCATCAATTTTTTGCTCTGTCTCTAAAGTTATATGTTTAAGTACTGATAAAGCGGTCTATCCTATTAATGCAATGGGTATTTCTAAAGCAATGATGGAAAAGGTGATTGTTGCAAAATCAAGGTCTAGTACTGCAACCGTCATATGCACTACACGATACGGTAATGTGATGGCTTCTAGGGGCTCAGTCATACCCCTTTTTGTTGACCAGATGCTAAAAAAATTACCAATAACGATAACAGATGGCGACATGACAAGATTCATGATGACTCTTGGAGATGCTGTAGATTTAGTTTTATTTGCATTTCAACATGGTAAGCCAGGTGATATATATGTTCAAAAAGCGCCAGCAGCGACTCTCTCTGTGCTAACGAAGGCTTTAACTGAAATCATTGAGAGACCACATCATCCAATTGATATTATTGGCACTCGACATGGAGAGAAATTGTATGAAACTTTGCTGAGTAGAGAGGAGATGGTGGCTGCTGAAGATCTTGGAGATTATTTCAGGGTCCCACCAGATTTAAGAGATTTAAATTATGAGAAATTTACTGACGAAGGGGAGATACAAATTTCTGAAGCCCAAGACTATAATTCACATAATACAGATCGCCTAGATGTTGAGGGCATGAAGGAGCTATTGCTAAGATTAGATTTTATCCAAAAGATTGTTCGAGGTGAGTATGCGGATCCAGAAGCATAAGATACTGGTCACAGGATCTAAGGGCTTTATTGGCCAGAATCTCTTAGTGGAGCTATCTTCAGTAGACTCATATAAAGTAGATACTTTTAACAGGGGTGAGAGCTTTGAAATACTTGAATCTAAGATTCTGGAAGCTGATGCGATCATCCACCTAGCAGGTGAAAATAGACCATCTGATACCAAGAGTTTTGATGTCGGAAATCATCAATTAACTAAGCTAATCTGTGAAATAGTAGAGAGGTCGCAAAAGAAGATAGATATTATTTTTGCCTCAAGCACCCAGGCTGAAGATAACAATCCTTATGGTGCTAGCAAACGTGCTGCTGAAAAAGTTCTTTGTGAACTAGAGGAGCGAACAAGTTGTCTAGTAAGTATATATAGGCTTCCTGGTGTATTTGGAAAGTGGTCAAGGCCAAATTATAATTCAGTGGTTGCAACATTTTGCCACAACATTGCAAATCAATTACCAATTCAGATCCGTGACCCAGAAAAATCTCTGCCTCTTGTATATATTGATGATGTAGTTAGCAGCTTTATAGCTACTCTCGGCTCCATGCAGGCTCATAAAAAATGGTTATCTGTTGAACCAACCTATTCAATTACTCCTCAAAGCTTAGCTAATCAGCTTAATAGTTTCTTTAATTCGAGGAATACATTAGTTTCCGAAAGAGTTGGTATCGGCTTAACACGGGCTTTATATGCAACTTATTTAAGTTTTCTCTCCCCAGATCAGTTCACATACAGTATTCCATTTTTTCCTGACGAGAGAGGGATGTTTGCAGAGGTATTAAAAACTCATGATTCAGGGCAGTTTTCATTTTTTACTACCCTACCTGGTGTGACAAGAGGCCAACATTTTCATCATTCAAAATCAGAAAAATTTTTAATTATTAAGGGAAAAGCCAGATTTAAATTTAGGCACCTGGTTACTGGCGAGAGATTTGAAATATTTACATCAAACGATGAATTAAAAGTGGTAGAAACCATTCCGGGATGGGTGCATGATATTACCAATGTTGGTGAAAATGAAATGATAGCTATGCTCTGGGCAAATGAAGTTTTTGATCGGGAGAAGCCTGATACTATTACCAGTGAGGTTTAAGATGAAAAAATTAAAAGTAATGACTGTGGTGGGTACTCGACCTGAAATTATTCGCCTTTCTAGAGTTATCGCTTGTTTAGATGTTCATTGCGAACACATTCTTGTTCATACAGGCCAGAATTATGACTATGAATTAAATGAAATATTTTTTAAAGATTTGGAAATTAGAACTCCTAATTACTTTTTAGAAGCAGCGCAAAAAAATGCCGCTCAAACTATTGGAACTATTATCTCATCCGTTGACTCCCTTTTAGAGAAAGAGAATCCTGATGCGGTATTGGTACTAGGGGATACTAATAGCTGTCTATCGATTATTCCTGCAAAAATAAGAAAAATTCCTACTTTTCATATGGAAGCTGGGAATAGATGTTTTGATATGCGGGTTCCAGAAGAAATTAATAGAAGAATTGTGGATCATACTGCGGATATTAATCTGACATACAGCACGATTGCCAGAGATTATCTGCTCTCAGAGGGCCTATCTCCAGATCTTGTAATTAAAACAGGAAGCCCTATGAATGAGGTCCTTAATTTTTACAATCAGGGCATTGCGGATTCTACTGTCTTAACAAGATTAAAATTAAAGGCAGGTAATTATTTTGTGATCAGCGCCCATCGACAAGAAAATATAGACTCTGAGAAAAATTTTGCTGAACTAGTGCGAACGCTAAATATGATGAGCACTAAATATAAGCTTCCCATTATTGTTTCAACTCACCCACGCACTAAGAAAAAAATTAATCAATTAAAAATTAAGCTTCATAAAAATATCAGACTTCTTAAGCCTTTGGGATTTAAAGATTATGTGAATTTACAAATGAACGCTAAAGTCACTCTTTCAGACAGCGGCACAATCAATGAAGAGTCCTCTATTTTAAATTTCCCTGCGTTAAATATTCGCGAGGCTCATGAAAGGCCTGAGGGCATGGAAGAGGGAGCTGTGATGATGGTTGGCTTGGGTTTTGAGAGAATTCATCAAGCAATTAATATTTTAAAATCACAACCATCTGGTGATAATAGGATCCTCAGAAAAGTATCAGACTATGATTCACCCAATGTTTCGGAAAAGGTTCTTAGAATTCTTCATAGCTATACTGACTATGTCCAAAGGGTAGTTTGGAAAAACTATACATAATTTTTTTTGAAAATCTTAATTATCAGTCAGTACTTTTGGCCTGAAAACTTTAGGATCAATGACTTTATCCCTGAGCTTATTAAAAAAGGCCATGACGTTCAAATTTTAACTGGACAGCCTAATTACCCTTCTGGCAAAATTTTTTCTGAGTTCAAAAAAGATCCTAAAGCATTTGCTTTTTACCAAAATGCTAAGATTCATAGAGTTCCAATAATTTCTAGGGGCAGTCATCCCGTAAGGCTATTGTTAAATTACATTAGTTTTATTATTTCAGGATCTTGTTTTGGTCCCTGGAAGCTTAGAAATTTTCAACCTGATTTAATATTTGTGTATGAGCCGTCACCGATTACTGTTGGAATACCAGCTGTATTGTTAGGAAAATTAAAAAATGCTCCAATTGTTTTCTGGGCATTAGATTTGTGGCCTGAAACCTTAGAGGCAGTTGGCGGCATTAAATCTAAAACTGTATTGTGGGGAATCGAGAAAGTCGTACGTTTTATTTACAATAATTGCTCTATCATTTTAGGGCAATCTAAAAGTTTTATAAAAAGTATTCAAACACATTGCAACTATCCCAATAGAGTTCATTATTTTCCTAGTTGGGCTGAGGTGCTTCCTGAGGCATCTTCAGGAATTGCTATAAATTTTGCGCCTGAGATCACGAGAGATGAAAAAATTTTTAATATTGTGTTTGCAGGAAATATTGCAGATGCTCAAGATATGCCATCTATCTTAAGAGCTGCAAACATTTTAAAAGAGGAAAAATTAATTAAATGGATAATTGTCGGAGATGGAAGAAGGTTTGAATGGTTGCGATCAGAGGTAATGCGATTGCGACTAGAGAGCAATATTTTGTTGCTTGGCAGATTTCCATTGGAAAGAATGCCTTCATTTTTCTTACACGCAGGCGCATTGTTGGTCTCTTTGAAGAAGGATCCAGTTTTCAGCATGACAATCCCAGCAAAATTACAAACTTATCTAATGACCGGTAAACCTATTCTCGGGATGTTAGATGGAGAGGGCGCAAGAATTATCGAAGAATCAAATGCAGGTTTCTGTAGCGGAGCATCAGATTCTATCGGTCTTGCATCTGCAGCAAAAAAAATGTCACTATTAACAAGAGATGAGCATACAAGACTGGGTCTAAATGGTATTCAATATTCAAAAAAAGAGTTTGATAGAGATACATTGATGAAAAAGCTAGATCAGTTTTTTATTAGTGCTGTTGATCAGCATAGGAGTAATTCTTAATGTCAGATACTAAAATTACTATTATTGGAGCTGGATTTGTTGGAATGTCATTAGCTGCTCTATTATCTAAAGCTAATAATGTAGTGGTATTGGACGTAGACAAAACTAAAGTAAGAAAAATTAATGCTATGCAATCTACTGTTGATGATTCAGATATTGCAGAGGCCCTGCAATCAAAAGCAATACACTTATCTGCTACAACCAACTCAAAAGAGGCGCTCACGAATTCTAACTATGTTTTCATAGCTACCCCAACTAATTTTAATGAAAAAAATAGCTTATTGGACATGTCTTCTGTTGAACAAGCGATCGAGGAAGCGCTGAACTTCAGCGATAAGCAATCCTTAATTATTATTAAATCAACTGTTCAAATAGGGTTTACTAAAGCGCAATGTTTAAAATATACAACTGAACGAATTATATTTTCCCCAGAGTTTCTTAGGGAAGGGCATGCTCTGCACGATAATTTATACCCATCTCGATTGATAGTTGGAGGAGAGAAAAATGCCTTGACCTCCTCCTTTGCAAGGATAATGAAAGAGGCTGCAATTGACAAAAAATTTACTATATTATTTATGGCTTCCAATGAAGCGGAATCTGTAAAGTTATTTTCAAATACTTTCCTAGCCATGAGAGTAGCATTTTTTAATGAGCTAGATAATTTTGCCATTGAAAAAAATATGAATACAGGCAGTATTATTCAGGGCGTTTCTCTTGATGCAAGGATTGGTGATTACTACAACAATCCATCTTTTGGTTATGGTGGATACTGCCTACCCAAAGATACGAAACAGCTACTGTCTAGTTATAATGATATTCCTCAGAGCCTTATCGAGGCGACCATTCAATCTAACTCTAAGAGAAAAGCTTTTTTGTTAGAAAAGATCATAGAGATGAATGTTAAAACTCTGGGAGTGTACAGGCTAGTTATGAAAGTTGGATCAGATAATTATAGAGAATCTGCAGTTTTATTCTTGATTGATGCTCTCCAAGACTCAGATTTTGAGCTCATCATTTATGAGCCAAAAATGGATCAAGATTCATATAAAGGCATACCATTGCTAAAGAACCTTGAAGATTTTATTTCACGTTCTGATATGATTGTTGCCAACAGATTAAGTGATGAGCTAAGCCCAGTTCACCATAAAATATTTTCACGAGATTTATTTACTAGAGATGTATGATACAAATTAGCAAGATTGGCCTTCAAGAACCCTATAAGATTTTTAATCGTTTGTATCTAGCCGCCCAAACTGCTGGTCAAAAAAGTATTGAAGCAGTCTCTATTTCATCTTTTGATCCTGCTAAGTGTGAGGTGGAGTCTAGATATGTGAATTTGAAGTATATTATCGGTAATGAATGGATCTTTTTTTCTAACTACCTATCCCCAAAAGCTATGCAATTTGAATCACATGATCAAATTTCAGCCTTGTTTCACTGGGGAGCAATTAATTCACAGATTCGTTTAAAAGCAAAAATTAACAAAACCTCTGTTGAGTTTTCAGATCATCATTTTCAAAGTCGCACCAAGGAAAAAAATGCATTGGCTATCAGCTCCAATCAGTCCCAATCAATTGATTCCTTTGACTCTGTAAAAGAAAATTTTCATACAATACTCGCCTCAATGGATTCTGAATCTAAAAGACCAGAGTATTGGGGTGGATTCTCTTTTACCCCTTATTACTTTGAATTTTGGGAAGGTCATGAAAATAGACTAAATCAACGACATGTTTTCTCCATGGAAGAGGGCTCTTGGAGCGAATCTCTACTCCAGCCTTAGCAGTTTTCTTTTTATGAATAATGCTTTAAAATCACCACCAATGAAAAATAATTTCTCTTCTTCCCTTTTAAAACAAGCTTATCTTGTTTAATTCTTCCTCAAATTTTTAGGATCCCATACTATCGCTGCGAATAAAAAAAATACGACTCCTATTAATAATAAAATCTATGCCAAAGAGGTGATGTTAATTGGTGATGATGGTGAAAAACTCGGAATGATGCCTATTGATGAGGCATTAAGTTCAGCACAAAAAAAATCTTTAGATCTTGTTCAAGTATCTCCCTCTGACGCAAATCCAGTTGTTTGCAAGCTACTTGATTTTGGAAAATTTCAATTTGAAAAGAAGAAAAGCACCGTTGGAACTAAAAAACCAAAGAAACAATCACTCAAGGAAATTAAATTTAGACCTACCACTGATAT
>Ga0114997_10003121_pt1 | contig 13108 bp, 10 predicted proteins | sample ArcticOcean_MG_C_2_FD_87045 | JGI IMG/M metagenome (GOLD analysis project Ga0114997, IMG submission 87045) | Marine microbial communities from western Arctic Ocean - ArcticOcean_MG_CB4_136 | ecosystem: Environmental > Aquatic > Marine > Oceanic | place: Arctic Ocean: Canada Basin | collected... | reverse complement strand
GAAGGAGTCCCATTTTGTCCCGATATAAAGAAGTGACAATCGTAATTTAGTGTTGTTCCGTACATTATGCTCTAGCTTGTCTTAGTGATCCCCCCAACCTCTTCTCGTCGTCTATGACTTGTTTAACTACATCCTTTATCTTAGTCGCTAATGAGGTCTGCTGATCATCCCCGTTCCCTTGAGAGTCAGATGATCCATCAGAGTTAACAGTGATATTAATTACAGTCTCTCCAGCATTATCAGAAACAGATATAAGCTCATCAAGTTTGCTCACTACGTCTTCAGAGCCTCCACTTGCTCCTGAATTTAAAGCGTTTAGATTTCCTGCGCCTATCTTCTGAGTTGCAGCAGCGTTCATGACGAACTCACCACCAGATAACATAGAAGGTATAGTATCTACTCCAGCCGTATTAGGTATAGCGCCTCCTGTAGCTTTTTTGATCAACGTTTCGTCATAGTTACCATATTTGTCGAATGGATTACCTTGGATACCAGCGGAAGCGTTATAATTACCGCCATTAATATTAGGGGGTTCTGCAAGCTCGGTTTTAGATGTCAGATCGACTAGGTCTAATCCTTCAAGGGGGTTCCAAGTGGATGCAGTAGCCTTTAGTGACGAGCTAGAAGAAGGGAATGTCGGTCTTTGGCTAGTAGAGCGAGTTTTTGTGATGTCCAATCCCTGACTAGCTTTCGACAAATCTGCTTTTGGCCCGAATAAATCTGTAAGACTTTTGAACCCAGCAGCAGCGGCGGCAGCACCAAGAGAATCCCAGAAAGCTTTTTTGTCTTTCTTCTTTTGTTCTTTAGCTTGCTCCTCCTTGTTAACCTGCTGGGAGAACAATCCAAATGCTTTCTGCTTGGAAGCTTGCTCTCTTTGGAATGCTGGGCTATTCCTACGGCCAAACATAGTGAGGGCCGCGCTTTGAGGTTCCAAATCGACAGACGCGAATCCTGACCCCGATCCAAATCTATCAGAATTTCCAGCAGTAAATGACTGTGTAGCAAAATCGAGTAAATTGTTTTTCCCTGGTATTTCTTCCTGCCCATAAGTTCCTGGGGTAAACAAACCTCCTCTAGCCATAGCTGGAGTCTTGCCAGAGTTTAAAGAGTCCATAAAACTAGATCCGTATTTTTGGACCGCGCTTTTTCTCATCACAAACTCGCCGCCCATGAGCAACGCAGGGACATCGTCTTTAGATCCCGAACCACCAGTCACTGGTCCACCAGAAGCAAAGAAGTTACTCGTAATATTTTTAAACGCCGCCGACATATTACTTTGGGCGGCCTCAAGGAAGAAATTGGAGGCAGCTTGCCTTAGAACATCACCGAGGTCTTCTCCTTTAGCTATAGCATTAACTAAACCATTGCTAATTGTATCTGTGAAATCTCTAGCGCTTTGGACTAAAGAATCATCTAAGCTTTGTTGTATTTCATACTCTTCAAAGTCAAAAGCGTTTTTGAATTTATCAGAGAGAGAGCCTCCCATAGCTATATCTATTGCACGACCTGCATTATCTATATTCAAGCCTTCATCTTCTTTGGCGGAATTAAGCTCGGAAAGTTTTCTTATTATTGCATCATCTGCGGCGGCGCTCTTGGCTTTTCCTCCAGCCGTCACCCCTCCTGTCAAACTTGGTATCAAATCCTCTAAAGCAGCCCAGCCTGCTTTAGTTGTCTCTGCATCACTCATAGTCACTTTATCATCTATTTCATCAAAAAAGCTTCTAATACGTCCGATATCTTCTACACTCTTTATCGATTTAGCTAACTCTGTTAGTTGGTCCGTAAAAAATGGCAAAGCATCTTGTGCCGTTAACGACATTAAAGCTGCTTTAGTAGAAGCTATAACTTCATCTTCTTTTTCTTTTATATTTATTCCAGCTTGCCTCCGTGTGAAACCTTCTACTGCTTTAGCTTTTTGGACAGAGTTAGCGAACATATTTTCTTTATCAAAAGTATTTTTGTCTTTATTCAAATCTCTTTGGCTATCACCCGTATTTGCATCATTAAATGTTTTGTCTTGGAAAGCGGCTCTAGACATATCTCTTGCGATATTTTGTATAAATTCAGCTCTTTCAGCATCTAATACTGCTTGTTTTTGAGTAGTTTCTAAAACTTCTTTTCTTGCTTTTTTTTCCTTTACAATTCCCGCAATCGTTGCGTCTAAGAACCCCTTCATGGCAGCTTGCATCTCCACACTCACACCTAATGTAGTTAAAGTTTCCTTAAGAAGCTTGTTTCTTCCTTCCGTAGTAGATAACTCCTTCAGACTTGTTTTGGCTATTTCTTTCGTTAAAGCGGATATTTTATCGTCGTCTAATACTAGTTCCGTATTAGCATCTACTTGTTGTTTGATTATATCTGCGATTTTGGAGTTAGCCGCCATATCTTCTTTAGCTAAATCTATTTTATTCTTAAGCAGAAGAACCCCGACTCCATTCAACGAATTATGCCGCTTTGCGAAAGCTAAAGCTCTTTCATCACCCGTCAAAGCTTTTGCTTTTATTTTCATTATCGCGATTTCAGTATTAAGTTCTACTTTCGCTTCGTCTCCTTTAACTTTGTTGATTTTTTGATTTTCGGTATTACCTTGGAGAATGATTTGCTTTATTGCCTCAATTAATATAGTCGGATCTAGTTGCGGCTTTCTGGGATCTCTATAACCACGCTGCTCCAAGATCATTTCATCACTTGTTTGTCTTTGTGTCCGTTCTTCAGGTGTTAATTTTCTCTTCCCGCGAGCATCTCGCTCATCGGTAGCACTTTTTCTAATTATAGATATCTGTCTTTTGGTCAAACGTCCCGCTACTTTATCAATTTCTTCTTGAGGTTCAAAGGATTTGATCCCATTCTTCGCAGACTGCATAAATACTCCAAGTTCCTTTTGTGGATCATACCTCTTCCCGATAAGTAACTCGCCAAGATTCGCTTCTCGATCGTCGAAATCCTCTTTCATCTTTTTTTCTAGAGTCCTAATAAACATTGGGTCTATACCCTTATCTCCAGATTCCTTTATAACTTTACGATAATTCTCCATAGGCTCTGCATCACTACCTTTTATGTTCCCCCCCAAATTTATACTCTTGTTCTTCAAAATGCTAACAAGTCCTCCGAAGAAACCTACGTCCTCGCTCGCGCCCATCGTGTTGCCACTATCGCGCCCCGACATATTTGAGGATGTAAAGTCGGCACGGGTTTCAGCTTGTTCTCTGACTTTTTTTCTGACAGCATCTGGGATCTCAATAGCGTCCAGTTTCGCCCTCGTTCTTTCTGCACTTCTACCAAGCTCTTCTGTATTCCTTGCGGCTAATTCGGATCTACCGCTCCACCAATCTAGAGCTTTATTTATCCCCCAAGCAGCAGTGGCGATTAGAGCGAGAGGTCCAACCACTGCTAGTAACCCTCCGCCAAATGCCCTCATCCCCCCCAATGCAACTTGTAAGGCTCCTTTCATTTTGTTCCCTCCGCCCATTGTAGAAAACTTTCCTACCGTCCCCGAAAATGTAGTCGCCCCCTGCGCTATCTGCGTCCGACCCGCCTTGAAAAGACCCTTTCCTTTGCTCCCGCCAAGAAATCCCATTACTCCTTTTAGTCCTCCAAAAGCTTGTCCTAGCATCATGCCGCTAACAGCGACATTTAGCAACGTCATGCTGGCGGCAACAGCTTTGTTTTTCTCTGTGACTTCCCCCAACACACCACTGAGCATTGACATCCCGATTTGGACTGCGAACAACTTGCCAATAAATCCACCCATTGCATCATTAGCTTGAGCAGGGCCAGCTGGTTTAGCAAAGTTAGGAATAGCCCCAGTAGGTTCGTCTCTAGTATTAGTAACGGCTAACCCCATTGGGTTACCAGCGTTTCTAAGTCTAGGGCTTTGGTTTACACGGATTTGGTTTACTGGTAAACCAGCAGCTTGTTCTCTTCCGATAGCATCTTGAAGAGGATTAGCAAAATTAGGGATGTAGCCTCCAGCATAGCCCAATCGATTCCTTGTGGTCCAATTCATTAGATTTCCACTAGTCATTACTGGATTTTTATTGGAACCTCCTAGTGCTGTATTAATAGCACCATATCCTAGACCCGATGGATGACCTTGCGGGTAAGCTTCCTTGAATTGAGACTTCGTCAGCCTTGCGCCTGAATCAGTTGTATCAAACTTTCCTTTAATTGCTTTCCCGTCTTTATCATACCTTTGCACCTTTTCTTTATAATTCGCTACCTGTGCGCCACCGACTAATATATCATAAAATTTTATAGCTGCACCTCTAGCTAACGAACCAGTAGCTTTAACTTCTGACCCCATCTGTCCCTTACCTGAAGGAACGTCAAACATATCAAAAAGCCCTTTGTCGTAAGGCAAATCTATTCTAGAATTAGCAGTCCTACTTGAGTAGTCCTTGAATTGAGTACTACCTAAAACTCCACTTAAAGCCACTTCAAAAATACTCCCCGACATCCCTTCAAAAGATCCTGGGTTAAACAAAGATTTTAATTTAGCCTTGCTTATATTAGGTATATCGCTTTTTGGAGCTAAGCTTTTAGCAAATTCCATCGCCGTATCGGTAGACGACTTTGATAATCTTTTCCTGATTTTTTTTATAGATAAAGGCTTCTTTTGGCCATCTTTCCGTTCCAGTTTGTACACAGGGACATGAACGGACTTAAGGCTACCCTTATTTAACTTTGCCTTCTGTGCCGCCGCCATACTTTTATAGGCCATCGTTGTCTTCCCTTTTTTACCGACGAAGAAATCTTTCTTTTTCTTTTTTCCTCTAGTTCCCGCGAACATAACAAGAGATTCGTTTTCATTAACGAAGTTAGGGATATACCCTCCAGCAGCCCCGATCTTTCTAGCCCCCGAAGGAAGACCTATAGAAGCAGCCATGTCTTGATTGAATATAGCTGACCCATCACCTCCAGCGTAGTTAGGTACAATGTATTCGCTACTATTAGCGACCATCGACCCTTTTTGACCACCGCCGAAATTAAAGTTTGGTATAGTAACGGGTCTTGCAGAAGTAGGAGCGCCTCCTACGCCCTTGCTAATATCAGATTTTTCTGATCCATAACCGACAATAGCATTGTAGTTAGGAATAAATCCTCCAGCAGCGCGACCACCCCCACTAGTGCCGCGCATAACTCCTGGAGCTATCCTACTAGCTATAGATTGCATCCTAGTCATAACAAGCAATTGCTCATTAAGAGCTGTAGTAAAGAACGCCGTCTGAGCAGCTCTTTTCTGCCCCACACTGAGAGTGCTATTTTCAATAGCTAAAATCTGTTTCTGTATTCCAGAATTGCTTAAAAGAGTGGAAGCTATTTGCCCCTGAAGAGTAGCTTGTTGTTTCGCCGCTTGATTTAAACCAAAAAATGTTTTAAGAGACCCAGCTCCAAATTTCACTAGATCAAAAGCCAGTTTGCCTATTATAGCCACGAATACAGCTATCCCAGGTCCAGTAATTATATTACCTATACCAGCCACTATTCCTTTTGCAAATTTAGCCCCTAAAGAATCTCCGTCAAAAAGACCTGAGATATCTTCTATAACAGAAGAGAAAAATCCTAATAGAGATTTAAGATTATCAGTGACCCCTATCTTGCCTAAAGCTTCCGCAAATTGAGCTACACTTTGAGTTGTCCGATTAATAGCTGCAGAAAGAGTGGCGTTTTGAGCCTCATTTCGATCATAAGCCTGACTTGTCGCATTTTGAGAAACTTCAGTTATAGCTATTGCTCTAGAGGTCTTAGAGATATAATCATCAAGTATAGCTAAGAATGGAGCAACTTGGAATTTACCTACTAGCCCCTCTGCTATCTGGAGTCTCCTAGCGTCAGGTACATCTTCTAAAGATTTAGCTAAATTTTGAATAAGTTTTGTAGCTCCCAGAACTTGGCCAGAAGCGTCTGTGACTTCTACCCCTAAGTTCTGCATAGTCTTTAACTTATCTATAGATTGTATTCTAGTGAATATAGTCTTGAATGAGTTACCTATAACAGCTCCACCTCGCGCAGTCTTAGCTTGCACTGCAGTAATGACACCGACCAACTCATCAAATGATACACCAGCTTGAGTAGCGACAGAACCTGAGCGCTTAATACCTTCGATCAAATCCTTCTCAGAAACAGCCGCTGACACAGCTGCCGCCGATAATTTATTAAGTACTTGGCTACTCGAAAGTCCAGCCTTATTAAAGGAGTTTATAGCTGCAGTTAAACCAGCCACAGCTTCAGAAGCTCCTAGACCTGACAAACGACTCAAAATTAAAGCGTCATTCAATCTGCTCGTAACCTCTTCTGCTTTTAAACCTTGACGACTTAATTCTAAAGCTGCTTGGGCTACTGTGCTAAAAGACTGTTCTGTATTTCTAGCGACATCGAATATAGTATTCTTAAATGACTCTAACTGTCGAGTCGAAACATTTAAAATAGAATTAATACTAGTTAAAGATTTTTCTACATCAATAGTGACTTTGATGAGTTCTTTGAACCCTCTAGTAACAGCAGACAATATTCCAACAGAAGCTCCAAAAGCTAATACGCGAGCATTAGCAGCCTCCATAGACTTAGTGAACTGATCAGCCTTACCAGTAATTCTGCCTAAAGGCTGAGACAACCCCTCAATACTTTTGGCGTTACCGCCCATATTGATCTTAAGATTTCTACCCGCTTTTTTAGCCGCCGCCTGAATGCTGGCTTCTAATCCTGTTTGAACTGTTGGTATTTTTATTGGCATATCCTTAAACCTTTAATGTATTTACACAAAGATTTACACATCATGCCCAGCTAATCGCATCATTTGTGTCATATCAAGTTGACCACCATGTTTTTTAGCTTCTTCAGAAAGGGAAACAGCCTTCTCACCACCCAAAGTTTTTACATCATCATCGGTAGCTCCGAAAACAATAGATCTATCAGCATCATCTTTTAGTCCACCTGAGTTACCGCCAGACTTATTTTGAGAGAACGCCAATAGTTTTTCTGGGTCATCCCTAATGTGATCGGGGATGTCTTCGGTATGTTGGAATATATTAAAAAACATACGACCATACAAAACTACCCGCAACTGATATATAGTTAATTCTGTTATAGGTTTTTGGTAAAAGCCATAAGCATCTTCGCATAGAGAAAGATACATGCTGAAAAAGGGTCTCAATACAGCTTTTTGAATTTGATCATCGTTTAGTCTAGATTGTATCTCCAGATGTAAATCCGTTAACTTTTTGATTTCCCAAGCATCTAACTCTGAAAATTCGTCTTCCGTATATAGGTTTTCTTTTAGGTCTTTATCTTTAAACAATAAAAACCTTAATAATTCGTCCGAACTTCTGCCAGCACCATAATCTTCAGCTGTTTTTCCGACAATTTCAGATCGACTCTTCTTTAATTCGTACAGCTCTGTTGAGCGATCTAATATAATCTTGTTATAACTATCTCTTTGAGAAGCCAATAATAGTTGATTTACGGTTTTTTTTAAGTTGGAAATCTCATTTTGAAGAGATGCTATTTTCAAATCATCTTTTTCACTCCAAAGTTCTTCCTCTAGAATGGATTTGATCCTTTCCTCCTCTGTTTCTAGACCTCTTTTTAAAGCTACATTTTTATATTTTTCAAAATACTTATGCAGGTATCTCTGGTCTCTAATGTTTACATGTTTAATATAAACAATATTATCACCTAAAGATGCCTCTGTATAGCCATCAAAAGCTTCTCCTATTAAAGAGATATAGAACTCCTCTTTCAAACCTCACCTTTTTCGACATCTTCAATAAGTTGATTAAATTCGTCAGGAGTAGATGCTTGGTTAAAGAACCAGAAAGCTAAGATCGTAGTTACTTTTTTTACGACATCAGCATAGAAGGCGGAAGACTCGTCTTCTTTCTCATAGTAATCTTCTATCTTTTTATCAAAATCATCCCCTTTAAAATAAGCAGTGAACTCAGCATCAGGATCGAGTTTAATGTTCGTAAGCATAAGAGTATACCAGAGCAAAAGCCTATTCTGAGCTTTATTGTCAGCCGTGTGGTTAAAGAGACTCTCCATCGAAGTCTCAGCGTCTACTAGTTTCCTTCGGATCTTTGCAAGGTCAGTTTTTAGCTGGTCTAGCTCTTCTAGTTGAGCTTTAGATTTTTTCTCGATAGTCTCTAATCTGACATATTTATTCTGAATTTCGAAAGTCTCTTTGTAGAGTACGCCATAATCTTTAGCTTCATCTTCAGTCCAAACTCCACCAGTATCACTATATTTCTTATATAGCATAGCTTTAGTTAGAATGCCCTTCTTAACACAGCGGCTCATTTCTACAGAATACTCCAACTCGGCCTCTTCCAACTCTCTACGCGAAGGCCGCTTAATAGAAATTTGGATCGGGACTTTTTCCTTCACTTTTTTTGTGACAGTAGTCTCTTCTCCAGTCTTTCTGTTTTTCCTTTTAGATACCTTTTCGACTTCTTTTTCTTCGTCGATAGTGAATGAATATAATTCTTTAAATGCCATAACCTTTTTTCTTATTTAAATACGAAACTTACTTGATAATTATCGATCCTAGAACACAAATTTCTAATAGATTCATTACCGCAATCTAAAATTCTTTTACGAATCCAGTTAGCCTTATCAGGGGTAAAGTGATCTGCGGTGTCAATAACTGGATGATACTTCTTCGGAATATTTTTATAGAGCTTTTCGTAATGAAAATCGTGGTCTTTTTTCATATCTTCGACCATGATTAACATCATTTTAAAAAGCCTAGAAATCTCGTCATTAGACATTTCCTCCAAATTTTTTTTAGCGTTCATCCTTAAACCTATCTCATTATATAAATAATAGTGTAAAAATCAACATGGCAGGTTTTTTATCAAGCGACCAAATAACAAAAGTTCAGAATTTGGCTGATACTTTACATACTACATTTGCACGAACCATCACAGTTTACAAAAACGCTAAGAAAACTCTCATAGCTTCTAGTGGTTCATGGAACTCTCTATATGGGAGAACAAATACTGGCTCTAATAGCGCAGTAGAATACACCACGGAATCTCAAACGTTTGAAGCTCGTATTTATTATGATGATATGGATACCTCATATTTCACAGATGATGGCCCAGCAGATCAAGCTGGAACCCAAAACAAAGTGGTGGTATCTGATGGCACAGTCAGAATAGTAGTTAAAGTCGATGGTTATAACTATCTTAACGAAGCGCGGAGAGTAGAGTTTGATGGAACTATGTTTATAATAGAAAGCGACGGTACGCCTAGAGGGTTCACCTCTAATCAGTTTTACACCTTCGTTCTGAGTCCAACTGAATAAATGGCAAAATTACCTATAGATGCCCAAAACGCTTTAAAAAGGCAAGCCCCAAAACTTCTTAGGCGAGATTTCGAAAAGGAGACGCGCAAGCAATTTAAGAAACTCAAGAATGAAATGATTAAAGACTTTCTAACTGATTCTGTGACTCTAGAGCTATTGGAAGGAGCAGGAGCTACAAACATTAGCGGCACTTTAGGGGGAATTAGTAATTTATTCGCATTTATAGGGTTTGATTCTGGGGATCAACCAATATCTCCTATTTTGCAATTATTAGAAGGCACTCAAATAACTTACAAACAAGAAATTCGACACAGAGGTATAGGAGTAGAGTTCGAAGTATCTTTGCCTACTGCACAAGATATATTTGCGATTACACCTCTCCCTTGGGCTTCTGGAAGAAGTTGGTCCGAAGGTATAGAAAGAGGATTGTCGGGTTTAGGCTATTTATTAAGGAAAAACAAAGGAAGATCGGGAGCTGCGATACAAAGCCGTGTAAACAAAGTAAGAGGCGGTAAATTTCAAAACAGACCTTATATATCTGCTTTGATTAAAAAATACAAAAAACGATTTGAAGACTTGAAATGATTGAGCAATTCCAACATAAACTAACCTCATCTTTCTTTTTATGGTTTGACAACTTTCTGCTAAAAAAAGGTGAAGCTTATAGTAACAAGACTGGAGAGCTATTTAATTATGCTGACCCCAGATTAGACTCCAGATACGTGGCTTATGGAAGCCCTTATAAACAATGGGTTACGGATTCATCTATCGCTGGAGCTATTATACCTACAGGGGTTTCAGTCGTCGGAGCGGGGACATCGGGTCGGGATAATGGTGTTGTTTTCGATTTTGAAAACGGCAGAGCTTTATTCTCTGGCAGTGATACAAGTATGACTGTCACAGGGGAATTCGCGGTAAAAGATTTTAGTGTTTATCTCACTAACGACACAGAGGACGATCTAATTGTAGAAAACAAATACACTGTTAATTCGAGGATTCCATCTGGCCCACTGACTTACATAGATCCTTATGATGATGTGATACCCGCTATTTTCCTATCTATTTCTCAAGCAGAAAACAACCCCTTTGCTTTAGGTGGTATGCAGGAAACAAAAATCCAAGCGAAAGCTGTGATCCTCGCTGAAGACACATACCAATTAGATGGGGTGATGTCTATTTTCATGGATTCTGTTAATGAAGTCATCGCGGCTATCCCAATGTCAGGTTACCCGATCACAGAATTGGGAGATCTAAAAGATGGAAACTTTAATTATACTGGTCTAGCCAACGATTATCGAGGGGAAACTAAATTTTGTATAGAAAAAGTGAAGACCTCAAAACTCACCGATAGGACTAGAAATGTCCTAGCAAATGAACTTTATGTTGGTTTTGTGGATTTCGACATAGAACAATATAGATATCGCTTCCAATAAATTTCATATTTTAATTTTAAAACTGTAAACAAAATAAAGAATCTTTAATTATGGCAAGAAACAGAGTAATTTACCAATCAGAAGGCTTATATGTCAGTGACAACGCTAGCACCACAGGCGCGACAGGTCACGAACAGTTAAACCGCGTTCAAAGTGCAAACTACAGCTTTACTATCAATCGTCAAGATGTCAACCAATTCGGCGATTTAGCGAGGATTGATTCTTTAGTGCTAGAACCGCCCACTGTCAGCCTTGATTTTAGTTATTATCTTGCAGACGGATTCAATGAGAGATCTTTAGGGTTCTTCGTTGAAACGACTGGTAGTAAAATGAATAAAGATGGAGCTGGTAGTCCGAATAGCAAAGGAAACTTCGCATCTGGCCACTTGACTTCTAATTCTGGAGTGAACTTCTATATAGCAACTTCTCCAGATGGCGTTGATTTAAACCAATCACCAGCAGCAGCATTAGACTCTTCCGATAGAGCTATAGGCGTGGGTAATTGCTATATTAGTGATTATAGCGTAGAGCTTGCGGTTGGTTCTTTGCCCACGGTTAATGTCACAGTTGAAGGAGCCAATATGAACTCCGCTCCAATCTCATCGAGTGGGACGATACCGACTCCAGCAGTAAATCAGACCGCTGGAACGATCATTGGAAATCAGGTGAAACTGCCATCTCCAACTACAGATGGAGGTATCACTGGAACTTTAGGAGAAGCGACTATTACAGCTTTACGTCCAGGAGACGTTACTCTTACCCTAAGCGGTGTAAATGGAATGTCTCTAATACAACTTACTGGCGATGACGGAGCGCATGTCCAAAGTGCTTCAATCTCATTGCCTCTCTCAAGGACTCCTATTGATAGACTCGGTAGCCGTTTCCCGTTCGCTAGAGAAGTAGACTTCCCAGTGACAGCGACGATGAACATCAGTGCGATTGTAGCAGATTCACAAGCAGGTAACTTAGCAAATCTATTAAACTCTGGGGTCCAAGAAGCGAGTATCTTAGTTAAAGATACAGAAGGAGTGAGCGCTATTCAATATAGGATGAAAGGACTGAAAGTAGACAGTCAATCCTTCTCCTCTAGCATCGGATCGAACAAGACTGTAGATATAACATTCTCGACTCAAATAGGTGGTCCAAATGACGAAGTCAATGGATTATTCATGAGTGGCATTAATGGGGTAAACAAAGTCTTCGATAACGTGTAATATGAGTGATAAAGAAAAGCCAGAAAGCAAGTTCTTCTCTTCAAAAGAGGAGAAGAAAGCTACCAAGGGCGAAGATAAACCAGTCGCTGTTAAATTAAATGATCCAAACGCGCCTATGAGACGCAAAAATAGGATACTTAATGACGGCAAAGATTGGTTCGACACCCACCCAGACGCATAATTAAATCATTGCCCTAATAAGCGCCCCCTAAAAAGGGCGCTTTTCTAGTTTACTGGGTAAGTGATCTAGGTATAAACTATGCCTATCCCGCTAGCGTCTATACCGCCTAACTGTCTAGGTTGGGCTTGATATATGTTATATTGAGCCGCCATCTGAGTGACCTTGTCCATAGAGTCGTTAGCTAATCCTCGATACACCTTGGAGACCTCATTGCGATTAATGAACGTCACAGCACTCTCACCGTCCTTTAGGGACAAAACGTTGTCTCCACTCACAGATGACTTGGTAATGCCTCTGAGGGCGTTCCTAGCCTCTTTATTGTAGTAATTAGAAAGGTATAACTCCTTAAGGACGTTTTGAGCTTCAATATCCATAAACCCATAAGTCCCTGTAGCGTTATCTCCACTAAAGTTTGTATAGAGATAAGTATTAACTTGGCCTAAGTTTTCGTAGAGCCACCCGCTGACACTAGCGACTGTAGCTATACCCGTGTCACCATCGAATTCTGTAGTGACAATCCCTGAAGCGAGGCTTTCTAATACATTTGGCATATAGGGTATTACACTATCTTTATTGATTTAACCAATCATGAATTTCTTTATGTTTAGGATCAGTAAGGTCCAACTCTATAGCTGGAATTGGTCGTGGGGCCGCAGCTATATTACCTCTGCTGTTATACCTATTAAACTCTTTAATGATATTATCATGGACAGCGCTCTTTTCATAGTAAGGGTTAACACCGACCTTACGTGAGAAAGTTTGGAGATCTGCTTTGCTCATTTTATCCAATTTCTCTTTAAGAACATTTATGTCGTCAGTCCCGAAGCTATTCGTTTCTCCTGAGCCGAAGATAACTTCGATCTCCTTTAATACTTCCCTATACCTAGCTGTACTAGTTTGCCCAGATTTCTTAAGTTCTTCTAGCTCTTCCAGTAAACCTTTTTTAGGCGGAATCTCCTGCCCAGTAGTGACT
>Ga0114997_10003119_pt1 | contig 13115 bp, 11 predicted proteins | sample ArcticOcean_MG_C_2_FD_87045 | JGI IMG/M metagenome (GOLD analysis project Ga0114997, IMG submission 87045) | Marine microbial communities from western Arctic Ocean - ArcticOcean_MG_CB4_136 | ecosystem: Environmental > Aquatic > Marine > Oceanic | place: Arctic Ocean: Canada Basin | collected... | reverse complement strand
GCTATATATAAAAGAATGCAAACTGAAAGACAAAGAGAAGCAAAAGAATTTAGAGCAAAAGGTGCTGAGATGGCAGTTACAATTACTTCTACAGCAGATAAAGAAGTGACAGTACTTTTAGCAAACGCACAAAAACAATCTGAAATTATGAAAGGTGAAGGGGACGGACAAAGGAATAAAATATTTGCTGATGCATTTGGAAAAGATCCTAAATTTTTCAGTTTTTATAGAGCGATGCAAGCTTACGAGACAGCATTAATAGGCGGGGAAACTTCTTTAATTCTTTCTCCAGATAGTGACTTCTTCAAATTTTTCGGAAAATCAGGACTAACTAATAAGCAATAAACAGATTCATGAAAGAGCTGTTCATTGCAATAGGTCTTTTGTTTTTTATTGAAGGTATTTTGTATGCCTTATTTCCATCAAAAATGAAAAATATGCTCAAAGCAATTGAAAAGCAACCAGTCAATCAACTAAGGGTAGGCGGGCTATTATTTGCTGTAATTGGCTTTGTAATTGTTTGGTATAGTAAAAGCTAAAATTTATGAACACATTTAGAAAATTTTTCAATTTTTTTATAATTTTTATTTTTTTGAGTTTTCCAACTCACCCTTTGTTAGGCAAAAATATAGCTAATTCATTTGCTGATTTAGCAGAACGACTTATGCCGTCGGTTGTTAATATATCGAGCACGCAGACGATCAAAACAACTGGAAACCAATTTCCTTTTCAATTTCCTCCAGGATCGCCTTTTGAAGATATGTTCAAAGAATTTAACAAACCAACAGAAAGAAAAGCAACTGCTTTGGGCTCAGGTTTTATTATCGACAAAAAGGGAATAGTAGTTACAAATAACCACGTTATTCAAGGAGCAGAAGATATTCTTGTAAGTGTAAATGGTTCAGCAGAATATAAAGCGAAATTAATCGGTGCAGATCCATATATGGATTTAGCAGTTTTAGAGATAGAGTCCAAAGATGAATTTATACCAGTCAGCTTTGGAAATTCAGACAAAGCACGTATAGGAGACTGGGTCATAGCAATTGGTAATCCGTTTGGATTTGGTGGAACCGTTACAGCGGGAATAATTTCTTCAAGAAATAGAGATATTGGATTAACTCGATATGATGATTTTATTCAAACCGACGCATCTATTAACCAAGGGAACTCAGGTGGACCATTATTTAATTTAGATGGGGAAGTTGTTGGAATTAATACCGCAATCATAGCACCAGGATCTTCTGGTTCAATTGGAATTGGATTTGCAATTCCTTCAAATCCAGCATCAAAAGTTATAGATCAACTTATTAAATTTGGAGAAACTAAAAGAGGTTGGTTAGGAGTTAGAATTCAAGAAGTAACAAAAGAAATTGCTGAAGTAGAAAAATTAGAAAAACCAGAAGGAGCTTTAGTAGCAAGTGTTGCGGAAAATAGTCCCGCTGATAAAGCTGGAATAAAAGCTGGAGATATTATTTTAGAGTTTGATACAAAAAAAGTAGATACTATGAGAACGCTTCCAAAATTGGTGGCACAAACTCAAGTCGGTAAAAAAGTAGTACTTAAAATTTGGAGAAACCAAAAATTAATTTCTAAAAAAGTTTTATTAGGAAGGTTAGAAAATTCTGAAGAGTTTAAAGGGGAACAGAAACCTGAACCAGATAAAAGCAAAAACACAACAATAGATAACTTAAAAATTGTAGTAAGAGATTTAAATAAAGATGATATAAAAAATCGCAAACTGCCCGAAAATACCACTGGAGTTGTTGTTGTTGAAATATTGCAGGGAAGTCTTCTAACGTTTGTATCCACTAATGATGTTATAGTAGAGTTACAAAAGAAAAAAATTAATAACTCAAAACAATTTTTTAATCTATCAAAAGAAATTATTGATAAAGGAGCTACAACATTGTATCTAGCAATTTATAATTCTAGAAACCAAAGAACATATATAACTGTAAAATTAAAATAGATCTAAAATTTTAAGCTTCAAATGGAGCAATCAAACAAAGTAATATTATTAGCTGGACCAACCGCTTCTGGGAAATCCGAGCTTGCAATTAAATTGGCCAAGCATTTTAATGGAGAAATTATAAATGCAGATAGTATGCAAGTTTATAATGAGATTTCTATCTTAACATCAAAACCTACTACTGAAGATAGAAAAATTACGAAACATCATTTGTATGGATTTTGTTCAGTAAAAGAAAAATTTTCTACAGGGCAATGGTTAAAATTAGCTTCAAAAAAAATTAAAGAACTTTGGAGTGATAAAAAAACACCAATCGTTGTTGGGGGAACAGGTTTATATTTTAAAGCTTTAACAGATGGGCTAGTTAAAATTCCAGAAATCCCCAGCAAAATAAGATTTGAAACTAGAGATTTGCATAATAAAATAGGACAAAAAAATTTTTTTGATCAATTAATTCAAATAGATCCTCTAGCTAAAGATTTTGTTACTCCTTCAGATGCTCAAAGATCTATGAGAGTATATGAGGTAAAGAAATTTACAAATACATCTCTATTTGAGTTAATAAAAAATACAAAATCAAATTTCAATAATGATATTTTTAAAAAAATATTCATCAACATCCCAAGAGATTTATTAGAAAAAAAAATAGAAAATAGAATTGAAAGTATGTTTAAAGAAGGAGCTATTGAAGAAGCTAAATTTTTTTATAAAATGAGAGTCTACAGAGAGTTTTCTTCAAATAAAATAATAGGATTACAAGAAATAAAAAATTACCTAAATAAAAAAATAACATTAATTCAAGCAAAAGAGCTCATTGCTCAGAAAACCAGACGGTATGTTAAAAGGCAGTTTACCTGGTTTAGAGGTCATATGAAATCATGGGAAATGATTGATTCTTCAAATATTAATGACTTATTTGCAAAAACTATTAATAAAATATCCTAGAACTTGACCATCATTGAAACTCAGTTAGATTAGTCTTATGGCAAATTTAATGACTGGTGCAGAAATACTTTTTAAAGTTCTTGAAGACCAATCTGTGAAACATATTTTTGGTTACCCTGGCGGGGCTGTTCTGCCAATATACGATGAACTTAAAAATCATAAAAGTATAAAACATATTTTAGCTAGACACGAACAAGGAGCAGGTCATGCAGCAGAAGGATACGCGAGATCTTCAGGAAAACCTGGCATACTACTTGTAACATCAGGACCCGGAGCAACAAACGCCGTTACTGCTTTAACAGATGCTTATATGGATTCTATTCCATTGGTTTGTATATCTGGACAAGTTCCCACACACCTTATTGGCACCGATGCATTTCAGGAATGTGACACAACCGGAATAACAAGACCGTGCACTAAACACAATTGGTTAGTAAAAGATGTAAATAAACTATCTTCTATTTTACATAAAGCTTTTGAGGTTGCGACAACAGGTAGACCTGGCCCAGTTTTAGTAGATATACCTAAAGATATACAATTTAAAAAAGGTAAGTATATAAAACCAAGAAAAGAAAAAAAAATTAATATCAAATTAGATGTAAAGTTTAATGGACAGAACAATAGTATAGAAAAAGCAGTTGAGCTTATTAAAAAATCTTCTAAACCTATTTTTTATACAGGAGGCGGAGTAATTAATTCTGGACCACAGGCGACAGAATTGCTTCGTGAGTTAGTTTCAATAACTGGTTTTCCTATTACATCTACTCTTCAAGGATTAGGTGCGTATCCTGGTGAAGATAATCAATTTTTAGGGATGCTTGGTATGCATGGAACGTACGAAGCTAATAATGCGATGCACGATTGCGATCTAATGATAAACATTGGTGCACGTTTTGATGACAGAATAACAGGAAAGCTAGATGAATTTTCACCAAAATCAAAAAAAATTCATATTGATATTGATCCTTCCTCAATAAATAAAAATGTTAGTGTTGATTTAGCTATTGTTGGAGATGTTAAATTTGTTTTAAAAAAAATAATTTCATCTATTAATAAAAAATACCCAAATTTTATTGACTCTAATAAACAAGCAATATCTTCATGGTGGAATAAAATTGAAATATGGAGAAAGAAAAATTCTTTGGGTTATATGAATAGCAAAGAAGTGATAAAACCACAGTATGCTGTTCAAAGATTATATGAGCTTACAAAAACTCAAGATACTTTTATAACAACTGAAGTGGGCCAACATCAAATGTGGGCAGCTCAATATTATAAGTTTAATAAGCCTAATAGATGGATGACGTCAGGTGGGCTCGGTACCATGGGATATGGATTGCCCGCTGCTATTGGAGTTCAAGTAGCCAACCCTGAAAAGCTGGTCATAGATATAGCTGGAGAAGCTTCAGTTTTAATGACAATGCAAGAAATGTCTACTGCTATTCAATATAAATTACCAATAAAAATTTTTATTCTTAATAATCAGTACATGGGAATGGTCAGACAATGGCAAGAGCTTCTTCATGAAAAAAACTATTCAGAAAGTTATACAGCTGCCTTGCCTGATTTTGTAAAGCTAGCAGAAGCTTATGGCTGCGTAGGTATTCGTGCCAATAAACCAGAAGAATTAGATAAAAAAATTGTAGAAATGCTATCAGTAGATAAACCTGTTATTTTTGATTGTGTTGTTGATAAAGTAGAAAATTGTTATCCAATGATTCCTTCAGGAAAAGCACACAACCAAATGTTACTAGGCAAACAAGATGAGGACGGTACAATTTCTGAAGAAGGAAAGATCTTGGTATAATTCATGATTAAATCAGCCTATAGTTTTTCAACAAAGAAAGAAAAAATCGAAAATCATATTATTGTGGTTTGGCTTGACAATGAATCGGGTGCTCTTGCTAGAGTAATAGGGTTATTCTCAGGAAGAGGTTATAACATTGATTCACTGGCTGTAGCTGAAGTAGATAAAAAAAAAAATATATCTCGCATAACCATTTCTACGTCTGGAACTCTACAAGTACTCCAGCAGATTAAATTACAATTAGGAAAACTTGTTCCCGTACATAAAGTTGCAGATTTTCCAAAAAATAAAAAAACATTACTTAGAGAGATGGCATTATTAAAAGTAGTTTCTACAAAAGTTAAGCTAGAAAAAGCTAAAAAATTATGTAAAAAATACAGATATACAATATTAAATAAAATAGAAAATTCTTTTGTGCTTGAAATTTCTGGTTTAAAGAACGAAATTGATGAGTTGGTAAAAAAACTACAACCATTAGGTTTAGCTAGCACATCTAGAACTGGAGTGGTAGCAATGACCAAAGGGGCAGAAGTTTATAAAGAAAATTAAAGGAAAATTTATGAAAATGTTTTATGAAAAAGATACAGACGTCAATCTTATTAAAGGAAAAAAAGTTGCTATTTTTGGATACGGCAGCCAAGGACATGCTCATGCTCTTAATTTAAGAGATAGTGGAGTTAAAGAAGTTGTTGTTGCGCTTAGAGACGGATCATCAAGTAAAGTAAAAGCAGAATCCAAAGGATTAAAAGTTATGAACTTATCTGATGCAGCAGAGTGGGCAGATGTTGTTATGATTTTAACACCCGATGAGTTGCAAGCTACAATTTATAAAAATCATATTGAACAAAGAGTTAAAGAAGGAACTAGCATAGCTTTTGCGCACGGCTTAAATATTCATTACGATCTTATTAAATCTAGAAAAGATTTAGATGTATTTATGGTTGCCCCAAAGGGACCCGGACATTTAGTTAGAAGTGAATATGAAAAAGGCGGTGGAGTACCATGCTTGTTTGCTGTCCATCAAAATGGCTCTGGAAAAGCGAGAGAACTTGCCATGTCATATGCTTCTGCAGTTGGAGGAGGAAGGTCAGGTATTATAGAAACAACTTTTAAAGATGAGGTTGAAACAGATTTATTTGGAGAACAAACAGTTTTATGCGGTGGTTTAGTTGAACTAATTAAAAATGGATATGAAACTTTAGTTGAAGCAGGCTATGAACCGGAAATGGCATATTTTGAAACAGTTCATGAAGTAAAATTAATTGTTGATTTGATTTATGAGGGTGGAATTTCAAATATGAACTATTCTATTTCAAATACTGCAGAGTATGGAGAATATGTTTCTGGCCCAAAAATTATAAATAAAGAAGAAACAAAGAAACGAATGAAAGAAGTATTAAATGATATTCAATCAGGAAAGTTTACAAAAGATTGGATGAATGAGTGTAAAAATGGACAAAAAAAGTTCTTAAAAACAAGGAAGGATTTAGCTGATCATTCAATAGAAAAAGTTGGAGCTGGACTTAGAGCTATGATGCCTTGGATTGGCAAAAATAAGCTAGTTGATAAAGACAAAAATTAGTAAAATTCGTTAATTTTTGTTTAAGAAATATTATTAAACCCACTTTAGTTGTTAAAAATTAAAAATCTTTTGCACATAATACACTTTGGTTGTATCATGATATGTGTAAAAATTAATTTTTACCAATTGAAATTTGCAATAAACAGCTAATGAGCACTGATAAAAACAGAGTTTATATTTTTGATACAACAATGCGTGATGGAGAGCAATCGCCAGGCGCGTCAATGAGTTTAGAGGAAAAACTTAATATCTCATATTTGTTTGATCAAATTGGAATTGATATTATAGAGGCAGGATTTCCAGCTGCATCTAAAGGGGATTTTGAAGCTGTTAGTGAAGTAAGTAAAATTTTAAAAAAAGCGATCCCTTGTGGTTTATCTAGGCATACAAAAAAAGATATTGACGCATGTAAAGATTCATTAAAATTTTCAGAACGATTTAGAATTCATACTTTTATTTCAACATCTTCATTGCATATGAAGCATAAACTAAATAAAAATCCTGAAGAAGTTTTGGAAGCTATAAAAGAACACGTGACATATGCAAGAAAATTTACAGACAATGTTGAGTGGTCATGTGAAGATGGAACTAGAACAGATATCGATTTTATGTGCAAAACAATTGAATTAGCAATTAAGTGTGGCGCCACCACAATAAATATACCTGATACGGTTGGTTATTCTGTGCCATCTGAATTTACAAAAATAATTAATCATCTAATAAACAAAATTCCTAATATAGATAAAGCAATTTTATCAACTCATTGCCACAATGATTTGGGCTTAGCGGTTGCGAATTCATTGGCTGGTGTAGTTGCGGGAGCAAGACAAGTTGAATGTACAATAAATGGAATAGGTGAGAGAGCCGGCAATGCTGCTCTTGAAGAAATAGTAATGGCAATAAAAACTCGAAATGATTTAATGCCATTCCATACTAATATTGATACTAAACTACTAAACAAAGCATCTAAACTTGTATCGAGCGCTACATACCCTGTCCAATTTAACAAAGCAATAGTAGGAAAAAATGCTTTTGCTCATGAAGCGGGGATTCATCAAGACGGAATGTTAAAAAATAGAAACACTTATGAGATAATGACACCAGAAAGTGTTGGGGTAAAAAAAAGTTCGCTAGTTATGGGAAAACATTCTGGTAGACACGCATTTAAAGAAAAACTAAATGATCTTGGTTACACAGGTGTTACTGACGATATTATTCAAGTAGCATTTGGTAAATTTAAAATTCTTGCTGATAAAAAAAAACATGTCTACGATGAGGACATTGCGTCTCTAGTTGATGATAGCTTAATTAAAGAAGACAATGTAATAAATTTAAAATCTTTAAAAGTATTTGCTGGAACTGGGGAACCTCAAAAAGCAGATATGACATTAGAAGTTTATGGAGAAATAAAAAAAACAAGTGAAACTGGAGACGGTCCTGTTGATGCTATTTTTAAATGTATAAAAAAATTATACCCTCACGAAGTAAAGCTACAGTTATATCAAGTTCATGCTGTGACAGAAGGAACAGATGCACAAGCTACAGTAAGTGTTAGAATTGAAGAAAAAGGAAAAACAACCGTCGGACAGGCGGCTGACACGGATACTCTTGTTGCTTCTGCTAATGCTTATTTAAATGCGTTAAATAAAATGATTATAAAAAGAAACAAAACAGCTCCTGAAGAGTATGAGCCAAACAAAATGAAAGGAATTTAAATGTTTAAAATATTTGATAGTTTGTCACAATTGTGGTCAACAGATATGGCTATAGACTTAGGAACAGCAAATACTTTAGTACACGTCAAAGGTCAAGGCATTGTGCTTAACGAGCCATCAGTTGTTGCAATAATTGAAGAGAGAGGAAAAAAATCAGTTCTTGCCGTTGGAGACGAAGCAAAAACAATGTTAGGAAGAACACCAGGAAACATAACAGCAGTAAGACCTTTAAGAGATGGAGTGATCGCAGATTTTGTAGTCACAGAAGAGATGATTAAACACTTCATTAAAAAAGTCCATAAAAGGAAATCTTTTGCTAATCCTAGAATTTTAATATGCGTCCCAACAGGTTCAACTCCTGTTGAAAGAAAAGCTATTCACGATTCAGCTATAGCGGCAGGAGCTAGAAGTGTTCAATTAATCGAAGAACCGATAGCAGCTGCAATAGGCGCTGGATTGCCCATTTCTGAAGCAACTGGATCAATGGTTGTTGATATTGGTGGAGGAACCACAGAAATTGCTGTTTTATCACTAGGAGGAGTAGTTTACGCTAATTCACTTCGTGTTGCCGGTGATGCTATGGATACAGGAATAATTAATTATATGAGAAAACAATTTAATTTACTTGTTGGTGAAGCCAGCGCAGAAAAAATAAAAAAAGAGATTGGAACTGCGTTAGCTACAAGTCATAATACTTTCCTGATGAAAGGAAGAGATATAAGATCTGGCACACCTAAAGAAATAACATTAAAAGAGGAAGACACTGCAGCAGCATTAGCACCAGTATTAGCTCAAATCTTAGGAGGAATTAAAGATGCGCTTGAAAACACACCTCCAGAACTTTCTGCTGATTTAGTAGATATGGGTTTAATGCTTACGGGCGGAGGAGCTCTTTTAAAAAATATAGACAAACTAATTTCAAAAGAAACGGGTTTACCAGTTGTCATCGCTGAAGATCCACTGTCTTGCGTTGCTATTGGAACAGGCAAAGCGCTTGACGAAGAAGAAACATTTAATACAATGTTGGTGACAGGATAGTGTTCAATATAAAATATGGACACTAATAGAGATGATTTCGGCATAGCAGTTCGTTCAGCATTTTTAAGCAAAGGAACCCAACAAAAGTTCTCTCTTTTTGCGTTGATAATTTTATCAATTATATTTTTACTAATTGAAAAAATTGAAACAAAACCATTAAATTATTTTAGATCAATCGTTAAAGATACAATTTATCGAGGTTCTTTTTTAGCTTCATTGCCAATGGAAGGGCTACATAGTATTTTAGATGGATCAGTCAAACATATAACAATATATAAAAAATATGATCAACTAAAAGAAGAAAATAATTTATTAAAAAATAACATATCTAAATCTGATTACTTGAGGTTAGAAAATGAGCAATTAAAGAAATTGGTTGAAGAAGATATGAATACAAGTGACAATTTTACTAGCGCGCGAGTAATGATTGATAAAAAAAGTCCTTATTTAAATTCATTTGTTATTAGTAGCGGAAGTAACAAAAAAATTAAAAATGGTATGGCGGCACTAGACGGCCAAAATTTTATAGGTAGAATAGTGGATGTTAATTTTTTTTCTTCAAGAGTTTTATTAATTTCAGACTTAAATAGTAAAGTACCTATTATAGTTGAGCCGTCAGGTAACCAAGCAATTCTTAGTGGTCATGGTAGCAGAAATCCAACTTTAGAATATTTACCAGAAAATTATGAGATTAAGGATGGTGATACTATTTATACTTCTGGAAAAGAAGGAATTTTTAAACCTGGCATTCCAATTGGTAAAGCAAAATTAGAAAAAGGTACAGTCGAAGCTTTACTTTTTTCTAACTTAAATCAAATTACTTTTGTAAATATTAACTTGTCGACTTCAAATACAACAAAATAAATTTATGGCTTTTATATCCACAAATTCTAAAATAAGATTTTTTCAGTTAGTTCCGCTGATAATTCTATTTTATATTTCTTTAAATGGAATTTCGGTTATTGATTTAAAATTTTTTTCTATAAATGCACATTATATATTAGTTTATTTTTGGGTTTTGAGACAACCAAAAACATTAGGATATGGTTTTATTTTTTTATCAGGAATTATTAATGATGTTGTATTTGGACTACCACTTGGAATTAGTTCATTAAGTTTATTAGCCGTAGCAGGTGTTGCGGCATATGTAAAAGTGGTTACAGTAAGAATATCATTATTTACTGATTGGATTAGTTTTATACCAGCTTTACTCATTGCTAATTTTATTTATTTTATTGCTTTATATTTTTCAGATTATTCAATTAATTATATTTTTCTTTTTAAAAATTCTATTTCTACTTTTATTTTTTATCCCATTTTTTGGGTAATTTTTACGTTACTCTTAAATCTAATAAAAAATTAATTCATGTTTGGTAATTCAGAATCATTTTCAAATAAATCGAAAATAATCAGCAGAAGAATGTTCATTTTTACTTTAGTTGAAGTTGCTGTTTTTTTTAGTATTATAGGTCGCTTATTTTATTTACAAATTTCTGAAAACATAAAATACAGATCTTTATCTGACAAAAATCGTTTGAGAGAATGGAAAGTTATTCCCCAAAGAGGAATAATAGAAGATTATTTTGGTCAAAAGATCGCTACAAATAAACAAGTTTTTCAGTTGCACATGCTGCCAGAAGATGTGCCAAATATTGAAGTGCTATTTTTTAAATTATCAAAATTAATTAATTTTAATGAGAGAGAGAAAACTAATTTATTAAAGAGATTAAAAAAAAGAAAACCATGGCAGCCTATAATAATTTCAGACAATTTATCTTGGTCAGAATTTTCTAGATTAAACTTATTTTTACATGAAACACAGGGCATAAAACCTGTAGTAGCAGTAGCAAGAGAATATATTAAAGATGGGTCTTTTTCTCATTTGATTGGGTATGTATCAGCAATAAGTGTTAAAGATTTAGAAAACAATAAATTTTTAAGAAGCATTAATGTCCCAGGTTTGAAAACAGGTAAAACCGGCTTAGAAAAATCTCTAAATAACTCAATTATAGGGATACCAGGATCTCAAAGATTTGAAGTAAATGCATATGGAAAAAGAGTTAAGGAATTGAAATTTACCCAAGGTTCTGTTGGAAAAAATTATAGAACAACTATTGATCAGGAAATCCAGCAGTATGCTAATGAACAAATTAAAAATAAAAGTGGTTCTGTTTGTGTGATGGATATTTACACGGGTGATATGGTCGCAATGGTATCTTCACCAACATTCGATCCCAATCTATTTGTTCACGGAATAAGCTTAGAGAATTGGAACAAATTAATTGAAGACAAAAATAAACCTATGATGAATAAATCTTTATCAGGCTTATATCCTCCAGGATCAACTATAAAACCTATTGTTGCTTTGTCAGCTCTAGAAAATGACATAGTAAGTCCTAATTTTCTTGTTGATTGTAGAGGTAAAATAGATTTTTACGGAAGAAGATATCATTGTTGGAAAGAAAAGGGACATAGGCTAATGGGGTTGAGAAATGCAATAAAACAATCATGCGATATATACTTTTATGAAATTTCCCGAAGATTGGGTATAGATAGAATGTCTGAAACGGCAATCAAATTTGGTCTAGGAAAAAAAACGTTTAGTTTTTTTAATGAAGAAAAAAGTGGAGTTGTTCCCAATACTAAATGGAAAATAGATAATATTGGACAAAACTGGTATTTAGGAGAAACTTTAATCAGTGGAATTGGTCAAGGTTATTTTCAAACTACACCTGTGCAATTATGTTTAATGACCGCACAATTAGCAAATGGAGGTTATAAAATAAAGCCACGAATAATTGATGACAGAAATGCAATACAACCAATAATTAATGCTTGGAGAAAAGAGTTTTATATAAAAAATAACAATTTAGATTTATCAAATCCAGCATTAGAAAAATTATTTACTAATAAAGAAAATATTAAATTTGTTCTTGATGCAATGTATGGAGCAACTAATGAACCAGGAGGAACTTCTTATGCATCAAGATTCACAAAATCAGAGTATATTTATGCAGGCAAAACAGGAACATCTCAAGTTAGAGTTATTAGCGAAGAACAAAGAAGGCTTAAGTTGAAAAATAAAGATTTAGCATATGAAAATAGGGATCATGCTCTTTTTACAGCATTTGCTCCTTACAAAAATCCAAAATATGCAATCAGCGTGATAATTGAGCATGGTGGATCTGGAAGCTCAGGGGCAGCTCCTATCGCAAAAAGAATTATTAAAAAATTATTAGATAGACACAAATTAAGAAAAAAATATCAACTAGATTTATTTCAAGATACTTAAACAATGAATAATAGTTATTTTTCATCACAGCAATCAAGCATTAAAGATAAAGTGCTGTCTTTAGATTATCCGCTTGTTTTTCTTATTTTACTATTAGGTATAATAAGCTTCTTTTCCATGTATTCTACTGAAGGAGGAGTTTTTAGTTATTATACGAAAAATCATATTTATAGATTTTGTACATTCTTTATAATTTTCATTTCACTTTCTTTTTTTAATATTACATTTTGGTATAAAACATCTTATTTATTTTATATTATAATTTTAGCACTATTGTTAAGCGTAGACATCTTTGGAGTTGTAGCATCTGGATCAAAACGTTGGATTAATATATTTTTTTTTAATTTACAACCTTCAGAATTAATGAAGATTGTATTGCTTCTTTTTCTTGCTAGATATTATTCAAAAATTAACTCTCGAGACGTAAATCATGTTAAAACTATGTTCGTACCTTTAATAGCAATATTTGTGCCGGTGACTCTAATAGCAACTCAACCTGATTTAGGTACTTCTGTACTAGTTGCCTTTGGCGGCATTGCATTAATTTGGTTAGCCGGCTTTAGATTAAAGTATTTTGTAGTCGGCTCTATATTGTCATTATGCTTATTACCGGTAGTAATATCATTTTTGAACGCTTACCAAAAAGCGAGGATTTTAACTTTTTTAAATCCAGCGCGTGATCCTCTAGGTGCTGGATATCAAATTATACAGTCCAAAATTGCAGTTGGGTCTGGAGGAATTTTTGGTAAAGGATATTTACTTGGAAG
>Ga0114997_10003116_pt1 | contig 13117 bp, 26 predicted proteins | sample ArcticOcean_MG_C_2_FD_87045 | JGI IMG/M metagenome (GOLD analysis project Ga0114997, IMG submission 87045) | Marine microbial communities from western Arctic Ocean - ArcticOcean_MG_CB4_136 | ecosystem: Environmental > Aquatic > Marine > Oceanic | place: Arctic Ocean: Canada Basin | collected... | reverse complement strand
GGACTGGGACGACGGTCGCGCGCCCGAGGTGTATGTGTCCGGCCAATGCACCGTCCGCGTCAAATTGAACAATGCAGTATCAGTCGAGGAAGAGACGCAAGCCGGGAGCTATCAATCTCAAGTTCCCTACTACGTTGTTGGTTTCAAAGACGACGATGGGACAGCAACCATAGTCTTCCCGTCAGCGAATTCCGGTAACTCGCCCGGCTATCGCGAAATGATAGAAGAAGTTTTACAAAGAGACGAGCCGTACGATCAGATCACTTGGGAAATTCAGTCGACTGACAATGGTATTTTTCTGGTGGTTAGCTACGACATTCGTGATGAGGAAGGCGCCCCCGACGCGGACGCAGTAGAAGACTTTGGACAGTACCTTCATGACGAGTGGGACTCCAAGATTGACGAAATACATGAACAGATTCGTAAGAGACTCGTTGAGTTCGAGTATCTTGAACCATCACATTTTGATAAGAAGGTTGAAGACGAGGACCACGAAAAGTGGGCAAAGGAGCTTGAGCACTTCCGCTATGTGGGACCGGACGATGACGGAGAGATGTGGTTCACACTCTTCCACCATTCGGGAACCGAGCGCTACCAGACAACGGACGTTATCGTGCCCTTTGGTTTGATCGCGACCCGTGGACAGACAAAGATGGTTGCCGCTGATGTTGCTGCCATAATTGGTGGCACCGTCACACAGGATGGCAGCACCCCGAAATACGTAAACCACACAGGACAAGCCAAGAGAGTTTTGTCAGTCGAACTTCGCAGGCTCGAAGCAGAAGCAAACGCTTATGTTGCGCGCCAAATGAACTTTGACTTCGGAGATCCCAAATACGACAAACCTGAAGATGCGTTTGGAATTGACATGGCGAAAACAGTGCTCTTTGCAACCTATCTCGTTGAGAACGACAGCTTGTTATCTCCCGAACAGCGCGCTCAATTAAAGAGCGACAAAAATCGCTATCTTGGCTTTGGTATGAAGATTATTGTCAAATCAGTTGACACAGAAAAAGAAGTCGAAGGTGCTTTTAAGTTTGTGGAGTACATCGACAAAAACATGGATAGAGTAAAGCTAGCCTTTGAAACAATTTATAGGGAAGCCATCGAGGAGTATGAAGAAAAGCAAGAGGAGGTTCTGCTAGCGCGCTCGTCTAGATACACGATGAGCCGATACATTAACGCCCTCGACACTTACATTCGCAACGTAGGACCCCCAGCATGGCAATACTTCGGTCATCACCAATTCATTGACCGGCTAGCTGCGGCTATAGCATTTGTTGAGTGGACCGATGATGCGTTCGATCACATGCGCCCATACGAAAAGCGTGCATGGATAGAAAACTATCTAGCCCCACTTCAAGGCGGCAACGAAATGGCGTACGAGTTCTCACCAGATCGTGAAGCCGGCACACCCCGAAACTTTGTTTCTGCGGTACAATCCCAGCTAGCAGAAATGGGCGCTTCACATAATCAAATAAACTCTTACAAGTGGGAAGGTCCCAAGACATACCCAGAGATTTATGACAAGGTAATAAATCCTTCCCAAAAACCAGAAATAGAAGCACCCTCACCCGATGAGATTGCACAAGCGAGGTCAGCTATGGCACAAGGCGACAGAACAGATCCAGACGCACAACTGGAAGAACAAATTATGAGGATGGACAAGTTGTTCAAAGAATACACTCGTCCGAACCCCTCGACGAACCACGCTCGTTCCGAAGAAAGTCTTGAAGAGATGATAGAACTCGAAGCCTTCGACAATCTGCTCAAAGAAGCTGATTCAACCTATGATCTTCGCATTTATAAGATAACTGTGGGTTGCAACATTAGTGATAAGATCGGTGGCTCCGAGGCAGAAACGGCAGCAGAGATTCGTGGTATCGCCGGCGTTACCACCGTACGACCCGCGGCTGACCTTAAGAAGCGCATCGCGGCCCAAAACAAGTACATCCCCTTTGAAATTAAATTCGAGCTTGTAGGGGCTGCTAGCCGCGTACAATATCGCGACGAAGTTCTGATTCCCGGCATGCGACGAATCAAAGGATTAAATGTGATAGACTGGACGTCCACCCACAGGACTAATGTGCAAGGAACTATCCACACAGTACGTGAGAGTGCCGATGGCGGCAATTTTGGTGGTCTTGGCGGAATGGTGGGCGCCCAAATGGGAAAAAGATATCCAGCCCCAGAGCGCGTTACTCCTACTCCAACTATTGATGAATTGATAGCTGATTGGGCAGAAGGTGGCGTACAAATGTATGATCAACCGACCGACACAACCAACATGGCTTTTCACGTAATGATGCCAGTTAAGGAACTTTGGCAGTTTACGTCTACATACTATAGGGGGGATAAAGTTTCTTTTGATGGAAATTATCAAGATTTCATAGCAAATGGTGCTCCAAACCCCGTTTATCTAGCGATTGGCAAGAATGGCAGGGCAAAGGTTACGGGGAATGAAGACATTATTTGGTTTGCAAAGAAATCGGGATTAGAAGAAGTTCCAGTATTTATTAGCTATCAAAGGCAAGTATAATGTTCATTCATGAAAAAGATAATTCACAAAATCGGCAACTCTCTTTTTCAAGCTAGCATTGTTGCAGCATTATGCTTTCTGGCATACAATTCAGCCCTCAAACAACAGAACAATAATAGTATTCCTGGCTTGGAAGAGATCCGTTCTTCTGAAAATGTAGATAAAGCATCTTCGATGTATAATGCTGCCAGCATTTCTCGCATGAGCACTGTTAAAGTCCTTAGTATGTCAACAGAGGGTTACGGTATTTCGACAGCTTCTGGAACGTATGTCACATATAGAGATAGATATTTTATCCTCACAGTCGCGCATGGGATTAATTCTGATTGTAACTTTGTGCGATTTATGGCTGCAACTGGAGCCGGCGATCTTGTGGATTGCAAACAGATCATAGAAATCAATCAATATGTGGATTACTCAATCATAGAAGTAGATGAAATAAGCGGTTTAAGAGCGGTGGATATACGTAGACAAATTCCGAATGCTCGTGAGTGGGTTGATACGTTCGCCACGTTTAATGAACTGATCTATACAGGATATCCCGGCAATATAGGAGTTTCCACGTTTAGAGGAGAAGTAATATCTTATACTTATGAAGACTTGGTTTATCTACATTCTTTTGCATGGCCCGGTGCATCTGGATCAGGGGTATTTAATGAAGAGGGACAGCTAGTTGGGCATATTATGGCATTAGCCGTCGGCGAGACAGAATATGGGGTGGATGTTTTAGAGGACATTGTGGTGGTTATCCCACTATTTAGTATTAATTGGTCGATTATTTCGCACCGATAGAACGAGGTACAGAAAATGTCTAAAAAGAATAAAAAGAATCTCTGCTTATCTACTCTCATCGCCAAGGTTGAGAAAATGGACTTGACTTGTGGGGAGATTCGTGATAATATAATTAAGTTACGTGAAACTCTTGGAGAGCCTGATGAAATTTGCCCCGATGAGGTTGAATCAGAGAAAGCCTTGAGAGGCATACTTGAAGAGATGGTTATGATGAGCATGGCCGAGAATACAACGGACAAAGGAGAGGCTTAATGAATGATTCTGAACAAGTTTCAGAGTTGGCGATTGAACCCGAAGATTTAAAACCCAAGAAGCCCAGCAACAGGGCTCCTGAAGGTATTAGGACATTTACGGTATGCCGCCGCAACGACGAGACAGGCATTAGTGGAGAGGGAGTAATCATCGAGGGTGCGACTTTCGCAACAGGACATACAATAATCCACTGGCTAACACCAGCGCCACGAGGATCTATTGCTTTTTTCGATGCTTTCGATGATTTCATAAAGATTCATGTGACGTCTCATCCGAAAAATGGAACAATCATTACGTTTGAAGACGGCGAACAAACTATTTACGATGGAGAGAAAGAATAAATGGATAAATGGCAACAGTTTCTAATCACTGAAAAGAAGAAAACAAAGAAGAAGAAGCCGGCTCGGAAATCGGGGGCAGGTCTGGAAAGATCACTGAAGTGGTTTTTAGATACAGGTCCGCAAAAGAAAGGTGGTTACCCCAAGAAGCGCCGCCCTAACTTTCGCGGTAAAAAGTTTAATGATATTTCGGCGCCCCCCGGCGCCCCCGGTGGACTGGAAGAAGAAGTTGATATGGAGACTTTTGATAAGCAGCCAGAGCTTGAACCACATATCTTCCGCGGCGACGTAATGAAACCCAAGATCCGCAAGCGCCTCTTGAAAATTGTGGAAGATTTCTTGGAAGGGCTTAAAATAGAGGTAAACCCTTTAGATATTCGCCTGACTGGATCCCTTGCTAACTATAATTGGTCAAATTATTCTGATATTGATCTCCATATTATTGTTGATTTTGCTCCAATTGGAGAAAATGAAGAACTTGTGAAAGCCTATTTTAATGCCGCCCGAATGAATTGGAACAACAAGCACGATATTAAAGTTCATGGATATGAAGTTGAAATTTATGTGGAGAGCGCGCACGAGGAACATGTAGCCTCTGGGCTCTACTCATTAACCGATCGGCTATGGCTCCAAGAACCAGATCCCGCACAAGTGGAGATCGATCACGCAACAGCCCATAAGAAAAGCGACGATATCTTATCACAGATTAATTTGATTGAGAGGTTTGCTCTTCAAAAGCCCAAATCAGCAAAGAAAAGCATTGATAGATTAAAGGCAAAAATCCGCAGATTACGGCGCGTTGGTCTAAAAAGTACCCAAGCAGAGTTTTCAGCCGAGAATGTTGCATTTAAAATTCTGCGCAGAGATGGTGCCCTTGATAGACTTGAGGATATGAAAAATAATGTATATGATATCCTGATGTCCATGGAGAATAAGAATGAAGTTTAAGGATATAGAAGAAGAGGATAATGTCTATCCCGGTGAATATCTTCTACACAAACCCACACGCCAGATTGTGGTTTGTGGCGCGTATATGAAAACAAGAGATAAAATCAAAGCTCTTTCTAACGGACGACTTCTTATCGATAAGATCGCAGAATTTCAGAAACTTAACATTACCAAAGAAGACCGGGCCAACAAACTTAAAATTTCTCGTTGTAAGGGTTGCTCTTCGAAATAAGTCTATTTAGTATAAACACTATGGATATTAAGTGAAACAAAAAGAAAGTGATCCCATGAAGCCAGTTGGACCCTTTAAGGCGTCGAAAGACGGAGCTTATCGTTTTGGTCTAAATCTCATGTATGCCACAGCGTTAGAGGAATCTCTACGCCTTATAGAAGACATAGAAAGAGAATATGAAGAGGCTATAGCTAACAATGATTACGAGATGATTGACACTAAAAAAAGAGAGTTGGATTACTGTTTGAGTTGTCTAGAGGTAGGCAGCATTGTGGCCGCTAGCACTAGTGGAATAGCTGAATGACAAAGATTTATATTTATTGTCTTTTTGATAGGTTTGATAGGTTTCTCGGTGTCTATTCCTCATTAAAATCTATTCATCGTGATGCAGTACGCTATTGCAACTCTGGCACATCGACTGTAGTTTTATTTGTTGAGAATCAATCACATCCCGCTACTCTTGTCAATTTGAGAAACCTGTTCAAGGGCAAGTGCGATCATGAGATACAGTACCGTAGTGATACTCGTGGCGTAAAAGTGTTAAAAACGAAACTGACCGAATAGTTACTATGTGTTAAAAAAAGGTCAATTGGTGCGGTGGGTTGTTGACTATCGCGCATTTGAAGCGTATAATGATAGTAATGTGGTCCGAGGAATAGACCCCATTTATAAATACGGGATAATAATGGAAGTAGGAAGCGACAATCAATCCGCTGCTGTGTGCTGTTATGAAAAACATGACGGCTGCTGGGTTATTTTAAATTTAATTCACGACAATTTAGAGGTTTTAAGTTGACGATTCAGCAAGGAGATTTGGTAAATCTTTACCGGCGCGTTGATTCTGGTATGGGTATTGTCCTAGAACAAATAGATGATGCGTCTAAAGTGTTAAAGATACCAAATGGTAAACAATTTACTGCCACTGTCCGCGATATGAATTGGAATACGCGCGCTATCGTAATCGCAGAAGTAAAGTTGCTCACAGATAAGCCCCACCTTAGTACTAAGTTCTTTTATTATAATTCGCGGTGGTGCAAGAAGTACAAGAATACTTTTAGTTTTGTGAGATGGTTTAAACATCCTTCTGCATATGGAGCACTAGACTCGCAAAAAGATGGATGGTATCCCACAGAATGGCTAAAAACTATTAAAAAATCAACTTGACTTGCCTATGTATTTATGATAGGATAAAATCATGGATACAACAATCAAGAATATTGAAATGGCAATAGCCCGCTCTGTTTGTCAGGGTTGGGATAGAATATTTTTAACTTCTATTTTAGGAACGCTCGAAGAGGGCTCTTCGTTGACGACGAAACAATCCCAAACACTTAAGCAAGTCCTCACCAGAAGCACATCCGAAGAAGAAACTGCACACCACAAATGGTCACCAGAGTTCCGCACGGAACATCAAAAGACCGCATTGGTTTTAGCTCACTACCACATAAGGCATAGATATTATGATGACATTGCACAAATTGTTCTTGCAGGAGGTGTACCATTAAAGGGGAAGTACATGCGTATGCACAATAATAAATATTCACAGAAGGTTATTAGAGAATTCGAGCAGTCCGCGCGCCTATCGCTTGGTACTCATGTCTATCCGCGTTCTGGTTTTAATAAATTTAAGCACGTAGAGCAAAGTTTTCTTGGCGATTACGAGAGCGAAAGAAGATCGATAGAGCGGTTCATCAAAGACGGCGCTTTTATCGTTGGTGTTGAAGAATATATCGTTTCTGCGGCACGCGGCGCAACACGTTATCGGCTCTTATCTCCGGGATCTCGCCATGTTTTCTTGATAGAAGAGCGTTTTTTAAAGCGAGTGTAAAAATACCACATACTTATCTATGTGGAACAAGAAGGCGAACAGCGATTAATAGTGGGTGATCTCGTTATAGGACGGTATGATTTGCAATATTATAGTTATTTTTATGATGATTTGGCAAAGAACGACTTTATAGGAATCATTATTAATTTCTCTTGGGATACTAACGACGACTTATCTTCTTTATTTTATGGACCATATTTCGAAGTTCGGTGCATTGATGGGAGAAATAGATTCTTTATCGAGAGTGAACTAAAAAAAATCTCTTGACAGGAGAGATTAAAGATGCTATATTAAGAAGGTTGTTGAAAAGAAAACTACAATAAAGGAATAGAGGATATTTATGAAAGTCGGAGAAGTCTACACATGGCTCGATCAAGGGCCAGTTATTCTGTTAGAGAAAGTTGTCATCCCAGACCCCATCACGATGGAGGAACTAGAAGAAGAATATGGCACAATAGAAGAGTTTGTACAGTTTGCGGACTGGCCCACTGATGTAGGCTGGACGGTAAAACTTCTCATAACCAATGAAGTTTTGGATGTGCATGAAGAAACACTAAAAGAGATATCGTGAGGATAGGTTTACTAACTGCGCTCTTGCTGGGAGAGGTATTATCAATACGCTCCGGCTCGGCCGAAGTGATGATAGTCGAGCGAGTCGGGGATGAGATCAGACATGTCAACAAGTTGCTAAGTCTAGATGAGTTCCCTTGCAATCCCTATCCAAATATGCTATTCTATTACACAGAACGCGACGAACTTCGTTGCGGCGAACCAGAACCAAACTAGAGGAATCCCTTTGATTTATACAGCGATCTTTGAGTCCCATGATGAAGACGGGAGCTATACATACGAGCTATTCGATGCACCGCATGGCTTTAACGCCGCGTGGACAGCCATAGCCTACCGCACGTCCAGTAAGAACAGTGGCCGGTTCGAAGATGCCCGCACACGATTGATAGCACTCGTTCCCGGCAACCAGCAAATAGGGTTTCGGGATAACTTTGTTAATGGTACTTCTCCTTTTCAACAACCTCGCGCCCGAAAAGCATGGCGATGCTATAAGCTGTAAGACAGTTGTGGGCTGTGTGCCTAGGCGACAAAAGATGTCAAGAGAAAGTCAGAAGTAAAAAAACTTGTTGACATTGAGTCTTGTATATAGTATAATAGTAGAACTAAAGAGTTACGCCTCGGTAGCTCAATCGGATAGAGCAACGGCCTTCTAAGCCGTAGGTCATAGGTTCGAATCCTGTTCGGGGCACTGTTACAAACTTTAGGAAGGCACTGCATCAGGACATAAATAGCAACCGCTAGACGCTACAACAACTAACCCCACCAAGATACGCGCGTAGCTCAGGGGTTAGAGCGTTGTTCTTATAAAGCAAATGTCGTGGGTTCAAGTCCCACCGCGCGTACCACTTACAATAACAATAGAGAGAGAAATGAAAAAAGAAATAGGAACGGTTGTATGGAAATCATACACTAATTATCTTCTGCTTGGCATTGTGCGCGAGATTAAGGTTGAAAAGGGTTGGCGTATGCTTAGGATCGACTGGGATTTACCCCATAGCAACTTTGTGGTTAACGAGTGGCAGCGATCCGGCAATGTGGGACTCCGGTAATGGTTCACCACTATGATAGCTATTATCGCGGCACGGCCGCAAGCTGGACGACAGTACAGCAGAATCAAATGTCCTCTATCCAAAAAGCCATCACTCTCATTGAGGAGCTTGATGGCGACAATGGCAATACTGCCAAAAACCAAGAGATATTAAAGGGGTTACGCTCTGTCTTAAAAGACTTGCGCGGAAACCCCACCAACTTTAAAGGAGAATTTTAATATGAAGATGAAAACGTGTGTACACTGTGAGTTCGAGTTCGATCTCGACTCTACAATGAAAAAGAATGTCGGAGGCAAGATTAACGAATGTGTTGAATGTGTCCAAGAACTCGGTACCGAAACAACTGTTAAATATTTGGGACTAACATCAGGCGATGGCAAGATGGCTAGCCTATCTATCGTTGCGTTTGATTCGGTTGAAGACCGAAAAGCCTACGGGAAGGCTTGGGCCAGTGCGACAGATCCCTATACTAGTACGCCGCAAAGTATGTCAGAAGTGAGTGGCTCTTTTGGGTCAATTAAGATTAGACATGTCGCGCATAACGCCGGTAATCCCAATCATAAGGGACACAATAGTTAGTAATGAATGGTGGAGGATTTACGAAAAGAGGTTGAATGGCTTGAACACAAAATGGAGACTTTAAAAAAACATATTGAAGAAATAGAACGAGAGAACCACCATTTGAGAAGTCTGGTTAATGAAACTATTCAGTCTTTGAAGAAATCAAACCAACAAACAAAAAAAATGATTTATGCACAGACTGAAGGATCTATAAGAAAAGATTCCGAATCTTTCACCTCCTATTACGGGAGTGACACTAAAAACAAAGATGATAATAACAGCAGCGGATAGCAGAAAGGAAAAGATATTTCCAGCAGCAATTCCGGCGCCGCCCCCACGAGTTTATGAAAATTCAAGGGGGTTTATTGTCAAAGCCCCCCGAGCCCTTGATTGAATTTTTTTCTTTTTACGAGTAAAATTTTCTTTTCCCCACCACGCAAAGGCACAAAATGCCCACAAAACTTAACAAACTCGTACAATGTGCAGACGGATTTCACATGTCTGTCCAAGCAAACACCAACGCATACTGCCACCCTCGCACCGACGTCGGACCCTATACAGAAGTTGAGATAGGCTTTCCGAGCATGCGAGAAGACCTTTTGATTCCCTTCGCAGAGTCTCCACAAACGCCCACCAAAACCGTTTATGCGTGGGTGCCGGCACAGATAGTAACAAATGTCATAGCCAAGCACGGCGGCATGATTGGGGGGGAACTCCCACAAGGTTTAGCATATTTATATGCGGCCGGAGTACAAAACGAGTCTATATAGTATAGGGTATATCAAAATATCCGACTATTTGCAACAACTCGACAGAGATAATACTGGTTTTAATTAAAAGGAAAAAATGCGATGAAAGGTTGGAAATTTGGTATGATACTTGTCGAAGTGTGCGAAGAGACTGGAGAGGAGATTTGCGAACTGGTAGAACTCTATACCCTCGACGATGAGAACAATTATGGTATGTGGTGCCATGCGCGCCTAATGTCCCCAGACGAGCTAGAATTGGCGCATGCCGACGTTCAGCGCGACGGTATCAATCGGTGGTTCTATGAAAACGGAACATTTACACACGAAGTTGATGAAGAGATGCGCGAACCTAAATGGGATTGGAAACCTAAACAAATTATGGTAACCTCTTGACTTTCTATGGTTCTTATGGTATATTATGAATATGAAACAAAATTATTATGAAATCGTTGCTCTAATCCTTGCGGGAATGGTCGTAGGTTATTTTATTATAGGAATATCATGATGCAAGTCGGTGATTTAGTAAAATATGATGATAATCAACGGAGTCCGCATATAACAGGGATTGTTGTTGCTGAATCATATCTTCTAAAAGAATACTGTCCCGCATTATATACAGTTAGTTGGTGCATGCGAAATGGGGAAATATATACTTGCCAAGAATGGCAAGACGATTTAACAATTATTAGTGAAGGAGTAATCAATGCAAGTCGGTGATTTAGTAAAAGTAAGATTCCCCTATGAACACGCTGGTCGTCAGGGGGTTGTGATTTATAGAGTAAAGGGTTCGAAATCATTTATAAAAAATAATGGTTTTGATTTCTTTTTCTCGGTCAGGTTTCCTGATACGGGCGAAGTTATTAATTTAACCCCGACAGCTATGGAGGTTGTCAGTGAAGCTCGTTAGAAATAATATATACAAACCTGATTATTGTGCGCGGAGTTAAGTGATGTTAGAATTATTTTTGGGATGTGCATTATTCTCGATAGGTTTCGTAGCTGGAGCATGGTACAAATCTGTGATTTATGACAGTCAGCCATGGGAAGTCTTTCGCTGGGACTCCACCATGATGGGGTATCGCCTCATCCCCATGGGTAGTTTAATGCATCGCGGCGACAACGTGCTAATGGGACTACGCTTGAATTCTGAAGCCTTCCCTATAGAGGGAATTCCCCTTGAAGGACCATAAACAAGCCCTTGACGTTAAACTGACAACTTTGTTGTAGACAACCCCTGTGATCCTGTGGTATAATATAGATATATACAAACAAAGGAAAGCAAATTATGGAAATGAAAGCCGGCGATTTAGTAGTACTCTCACCGTACCTCTATTCAAAATATGAGGGCAAGCTTGGCGTACTGATTAGACGCCGGCATATCAACGCCGGGCAGTGGGAAGTAGCGATTGACGGACATATACACCCCTACTTTGTTTGCATTGAGGATCTGGAGGTCGTCAATGCAAGTCGGTGATCTGGTAATAAGAAAGTGCGCTGGTAATACAATCTGGCAAAGGAACGCCGCATGGCAGCAACGACAGGAACTCGGCACTGGCATAGTCTTGTCAAAAGAGATGAGCGGAGAGCCCAAACATTCCTGCCTCACGGTTTATTATGCAAAGGCAGGAAGAACTTGGGACATCGCCGAGTCTCTTATGGAGGTAATAAATGACTAACAAAGTGCAACCAATAACAGAGCTTCATCCCGACGCGCTTCTCTTAGAACCCCGCGAATACTTTGACAAGGCGATAGTGGGTGTTATCGCATTCCCCGACGACAATTGGCCGCGCGGTGAACCCATGAATGTGGCAGCTTATGATATGTATTTATGTATCAAAGCTATCGAAGAGTGGCTTGATTGCCCGGAAGAAGAAGCCGTGGAGTGGTTCCATTTTAATACGGCTGGTGCTTGGGCTGGTGCCGGCACCCCAACATTTATAACGAACGACGAGGATGATAATGAAAATAGGTGATTTGGTTAAGTGGCGCGGATCCACGGCAACCGTTGTTAAAGTTTATCGTCGAAATGAATCATCAGGTAACCCTAACGGCGACTTTGATATCCTATTAAGCTATGACATTTGGTGCGATGGTGATATGATCCGAGTTAAACGCCAGCTTCCAATCCTTAATTCGGGTTGACAATCACTTGACAACTTTCCTGTAGACAGTCCCCCTAGTCCTGTGGTATAATATATGCACAAGTCAAGTAAAGGAGACTAAGTATGTCTAGAACGAGAACCGTCCATTGTGGCTATTGTTATGAACAGGGACACAATAAACGCAGTTGCGAGAAATACACAGCGGCTATACTTCGCTTATATAAGGATCACATAAAGCAACGCCTTGAGGCATCGCCACAAACACAATCCCGCTATGACTTCGCGATCGATTCGCGCAGGAAGGAATACATTAAACGCTCACGTTTAGATCCAGACACAGGATTGAAGATTGAAAAGCACAAAGATCCATTTCAGTTCTCAAGAACTGTCGCATCAATGAAATGTTCCTATTGTAGCAACCTCGGACACACTCGAAGAACTTGCAGGAACCTTGAGAACGATAGAATAATCTTTATTGAGGCAACTAAAGTATTCCGCACAAATGCCCTGCGTACGCTTATGGCTACAGGTGTTGGTATTGGCTCTCTGGTGATTGATGGTGATCAGTGGGGGATAGTTACAGCGGTTGAGTGGAAAGAGATAACAGTTACCACTCCCAACTACCCCATACTCAGAATTCAGACGTCGAAAGAGATGTCCGGACATGTCGCAGATTGGTATTCAAGAGTTAGCTCCCTCTCAATTGAAGTCGTTGCAGCAGTAACTGATACGCCAATACCCATTGGTGGACACTACGGCAATCAATCGAGGAATCACACCCTAGCACAACGGCGAAGCATGAAGATCACACCTTCGGGCACGTTAGGGCTTAACCCGCCTTCTGGCTGGATCGAGAACTATACTTTAAATAACAAGCAGTTAAAAGTTTGCATGCATATGTCTAGCAAAAGCAGATCCCCTCTGTTTTTTAATCGGACTCCGGACGATCAGTCTTGGGCTCAAATACAGCGCGCACAACTCAAGATGCCCATTGACGCTTATAATAAAAATGTAGTATACTTTGAGGATTGGAAATGATAGCTGATTGGCAGATTATGTTGCTCGATCAGGGGCTGTGGATAGTGCCTTTGCTGGGCGTGGGTGCTCTTGTAGTCTTCCCGTGGAAGCATTGGGTGTCCATACTCGATGAACAAAG
>Ga0114997_10003115_pt1 | contig 13117 bp, 13 predicted proteins | sample ArcticOcean_MG_C_2_FD_87045 | JGI IMG/M metagenome (GOLD analysis project Ga0114997, IMG submission 87045) | Marine microbial communities from western Arctic Ocean - ArcticOcean_MG_CB4_136 | ecosystem: Environmental > Aquatic > Marine > Oceanic | place: Arctic Ocean: Canada Basin | collected... | reverse complement strand
GGAGCCCTTCATATTGGTGGTGTGAGAACTGCTTTATTTTGTTGGTTATATTCAAAAAATAAAAAAGGAACCTTTCATTTAAGGATTGAAGACACAGACAAGGAAAGATCTAAAGATGAATACAAAAATCAAATTATAAAATCTTTAAATTGGATTGGTATAGAGTACGATGGAGAGCTATATATTCAATCAACTAAAATAGATGATCATATTGATGTTGCCAATGAATTACTTAAAAATGGTCATGCCTATAAATGTTACTGTTCTCCACAAGAAATAGAAGATCAAAAGAAAAGAGCTACACAAAAAAAGCTTCCTTATACATACAATAGAAAATGTAGAAAGTTGAGTGAAAGTGATGCTCCAAGAGATATTAAGCCAGTTGTAAGGTTTAAAAGCAAAATTGAAGGGTCTTCAATACTACAAGACTTAGTGCAAGGAGATGTGGAGATAGATAATATTACTATAGAGGATTTTGTTATTTTAAGGAATGATGGAACCCCAACATATAATCTGTCAGCTACTGTAGATGATCATAAAATGAATATGACACATATTATAAGAGGTGATGACCATAAAATAAATACTTTTAAACAAATTCAAATATATCTATCAATGAAATGGGAGTTACCATCTTTTGCACACATTCCTTTAATTCATACTTTAGAAGGTAAGAAACTATCTAAAAGAGATAATGCCTCAACATTGGATGACTATGCTAAAATAGGAATAATGCCAGATGCCCTAAGAAACTATTTATTAAGACTTGGATGGTCATATAAAGATAAGGAAATATTTACCATAGAAGAGAGTATTGAGCATTTTAACCTTGAGGGTATTGGAAAATCTCCATCGAAATTAGATATGAGCCGTATATTATCAATGAATGAGTATTACATAAAAAATATCAGTGAAGATGAGCTATATGTTCGCTTCATACAATACTGTGAACTTTATAAGGAAAAAATTTCTGTTGAAAAAGAAGGTAAAATCAAAATATCGTTAATTTTTTTAAAAAATAAAGCCAAAACATTAGAGGATATATATGAAAATTCTAAATATATTATTTTTGATGAGGTTGAATTTAATCAAGATGATTTAAAACTAATTGACTATAAAGCAAAAAAAATAATATCTGAGTTTACAATAAAAATTAAAGAATTAAACAATCTAAATAAAGAAAATTTAGAACCTATCATAAATGATCTTATAAAGTCTCATGAAACAAATTTTAAAGGTGTTGGTCAACCATTAAGAGTAATATTAACTGGTTCAAAATTTGGACCAGGTATTTATGATATAGTCATGTCCCTTGGCAAAGAAGAAGTTCAAAAAAGATTAGGAAACAAGATACTTAGCTAAAATCGATGATGCCTCAGTAGAAGATGATGTTTTAGACCTAATTTCATTTATGGTTTTATTACAGTTGTCTATTTGTTCACTCATAAGATTTGGATTGTTTAGAAAATAAACTACAGATTTAAAAATTTCCTTTGCATTACATTCCCCTTGAAGTAACTCAGGTATAATCTCTTTTTTGTTAATTATATTTATTATGTTAACAAACTTAACCTTAACTAAAGACTTCATAATAAAATAATTGACCATATTTATTTTATATATAATAATTGATGGAATCCCTGCATTACAAATTTCTAAAGATATGGTGCCTGATTTAGATACAGCGAAAACTGAATTAGATAATACCTGGTGTTTAATATTTTCATCAGAAATTACATCACAATTGATAAAATTATAATTTTTTATAAAATCATTAATCAAATCTTTATTTTCACCTGTAGAATGGAATATAAAAGTATAATCTTTAAATTTTTTATTCATCATAATAATAAAATCACATAATATTGGTAAAAGTATATTGGTTTCCGAGTTTCTACTTCCAGCAAAAATTGAAATAATTTTTTTATCTTTAGGAATTAATGATGATAAGACAGTTTTTAGTTTTTTTTTTTTTTCAAGTAATGGGTGGCCAACAAAAGTGTTTGTTATATTTTCTTTATCAAAATATTTTTTTTCAAAATTAAATAATAGAAGAATGTGATCTATAAAATTTTTAAAATTTTTAACCCTATTTTCACGCCATATCCATACTTGTGGAGCAACATAATGAATTGTTTTTATGTTACTATTAATTTTTTTAACTTTTTCAGCTACTCTAAGAGTAAAGTCAGGACTATCCACGCTAAATAATATATCTGGATTAAATTTAATAATTTCATCTACCGTTTTGTTAATCTTATTTCTAATCTTGAATATGTTTAATAAAACACTTGTAAAACCCATATATGTAATTTCTTTTAAATCATAAATTGACTTAATACCTAACATGGTGAGGTGAGTGCCTCCAACGGATAGATATTCAATATCAGGATTAGTTTGCATAAGTTGAAAAATAACAGTTGATCCAAGTTTGTCACCTGATGGCTCTCCGGTTAAAATAAATATTCTTTTTTTCATTTAACTGTAATAAAGATGTTGTTTCTATTAGCAAAACTTATGCTTTTCATTTTATCTAAAAAAATATTTTGATTAGCTTTTAATACAATTCCTTTTAAATTTGCTCTTTTACAGTCTTTTACAGTATCAAGTCCAATGGTTGGTAAATCAGCTCTTAAATCTTGTTTTTTTTTGGGAAATTTAATCAATATACCTTGATAATTCTTAACTTTATTTATTGATTCAAGCATTTTTTTTGTACCCTTAGAATTTTCTTTAACAACAATAGCATTGTTTCTAATAACTAAAGCTTGAATATGATTATGCGCATTTAACCTATTTAATGAATTAATACCTTTTTTAATTTCATTTAAATCATTTTTATTAGGTTTTACTTTTGTATAATTTCCTTTAGCTAAAGTTAGTTCAGAGTTGAAATAATTAGATTTAATAACTTTAATTTTATTTTCTGCTAAAATTTTTATTAGTTCTTTTAATATTGCAGCGTCACCTAATTTAGAGGCCTTTATAATTCTCGGTATATAATAAAGACCATTAAAATCTAACTTGAGTGAAGAAATTTTTGGTTTATCAATTTTGCCAGCAAATAATACTTTATTACATTTTTTTTTTTTAATTAATGATAAAATCTTACCAAACTTTCCTATGCTGACAAAATGCGTATTCTTATCTTTTCTAAATTGATTATTTTTTGTTAAATCTATAATAAAATAATCTTTCTTTCTTTTTTTAATTTTATTTAATATCAGTTTAGGAAAATTTGTACTGCCTAGAAATAATCCAATCATTTTATTTTAGATAAGGTGTGCAAATAGGTCTTTTTTTATCTTTATTAATAAATTCTAAAACTTCATTGACTAATGTATTTTCCTTAAAGTCACCATTTAATCTATTCAAATTATCAGTTAAGTTTTCTGTTCTAAATATAGCCTTATAAGCATCGGTAAGCCCCATAATATCTTTGTTAGAAACTTTGCTTCTTCTTAATCCGACAATATTAATGCCATTTAAGGAGTTGCGATTACCAGTTGATAAGCCATAAGGTATTACGTCTCTTGAAACACCTGTCATTCCACCTATCATTGCCATCTTTCCTATTCTTGTAAATTGTTGTACTCCGCAATTACCTCCAATAACAGCATAATCACTTATTTGAGCATGACCCGCTATTGCAGCGCTATTTGCGATAACTATATTGTTAGCAATAATACAGTCATGCGCGATGTGTGCGCTAATCATAATCAAATTTTGATTACCCACTTTAGTTATCCCTCCACCCTGAACAGTGCCAGGATTAATTGTTACATATTCTCTTATTGTATTGTTATCTCCAATTATAAGTTCTGTTTTTTCATTTTTATATTTCATGTCTTGAGGGTCGTTACCTATTGAAGCAAATGGATAAATCTTATTGTTTTTACCAATTGTTGTATAACCAGTAATATTTGTATGTGATTGAATTATAGTATTATCGCCAATTTCAACGTTAGGACCAATAATAGTATAAGGTCCAATTTCTACTGTTGATGAAATTTTAGCCTTGTTATCTATAATCGCAGTTTTATGAATCATTTACTTATTGTCCTTAATAAAGCTTTTTAAATCTTTTGCAGGATAACCCATCACTCTTGTGTTGTTAGCAATATTTTTTATTACACCACTGCCACCTCCAATTTGCACATTGCTACCTATTTTTAAATGTCCTGAAATACCAGCTTGTCCACCAATCATTACGTTGTTTCCCAAAGTTGAACTACCAGCAAAACCAACTTGACCTGCTATAATGCAATTATCGCCGATTTTATTGTTGTGTGCTATGTGAACTTGGTTATCTATGTAAGTATTTTTACCAATAATTGTATTGGACAAAGATCCTCTATCTATGGTAGATCCACAGCCAATTTCAGAATTATCATCGATTATAACTAAGCCAATATGGGGATATCTAAAATTTTTATCTTTATCAGGAAAAAAACCAAAACCTTTTTTTCCTATAACACAACCATCCAAGATATTTATATTATTTTTTAATATTGTATTTCTTATAATAACATTTGAACCAATTGAGCAATCATTACCAATAACCACATTACTTTCAATAATTGTATTGTGACCTATTAAGCAGTTTTTTCCTATGACTACATTTTTTCCAATTAAAACATTTTTACCAAATTTAACATTCTCCTTAAAAGAAGTATTGGTAATACAGTCTACATTGTTATCAAAATCATCAGAAATAGCATTAGGGTAAAATTTGGCTGTTACTTTGGCTGTAGCTATTAAAACATTTTCAACAATTATTGGATTACAGCCTCTGGGTAATAGATGTGTTAGGTTTTGAGTTGTGATACAAAAGATAGCTTGAGTTTTTAATGCTAAGCTTTCATACTTTTTAGAATGAAAAAAAGTTATGTCATTTTTGGTTGCGCTAGACAAATCTTTAACATCGACAATATTTGTATCTAAATAATCACTGTCAATAAGTATACCGATTGATTCTGTAAGATATCTGATATTAAATGGTCCCTTGTTTTTGAAAAATGGATTAATCACTGATAAAGTTTATTATCAAAATTATCAAAAAAAGCTTATCAAGAAATATTACAAATTATTTTCTATCTACTATAGTTGCTGACCATTGAGCATCTGCCATTTTTTTTCCTTCTACATAAGCTTCACCCTTATACTTCCACACTCTACCGTGCGATCTAGTAGCTTCTATATTAAGTTCTAGCTTACAGTCGGGTATAACTGGATTTCTAAATCTTGCTTTTTCAATTCCCATTAAAAATACTAACTTATTTGCATAAGTTTCTTTATCCATACCATGTGCTGTTAGAGCCGCAGCAGCTTGACCAAAAGCTTCTACAATTAGAACTCCTGGCATAACAGGATTTCCAGGGAAGTGTCCCTGTACAAAAAAACTATCCACTTTAACATTTACGATAGCTGTAGCTGAAGATAATTTTTTAATATTTATCAATTCACTGATTAAAAGCATAGGATCTCTATGAGGTAATAAATCTATAATTTCATTTCTGGATAATGAATCTTTAATCATGATTATTTAATTTTTATTTCCTTAAGTTCTAAATTTAAAGTCTTAATTATTTCATTGGTAATATCAAGTTCTGTTTTACCTAAAAAAATATTACTTTTAGGAAAAACAATAGCAATAGAGTTTTTTTGAGCAAACTCACCAATAATCTTTGTCAAAGTTTCCACTAACACGGATTGAGCTTTATTCTTTTTATTATTTAATTCTTTTTTTAATAACAAATTTTCAGAATTAAAATTTTTAATCTTTTTTTTTAGTATAACTACTTTGTTTGCAAACTCTTCTTTTTTCAAAATATTTTTTTGGGAAATTAATTGAATCTCTTCTTCTTTTAAAATTTTTTCATCATTAATAAATTTTTCAGATAAAATTTTCTGTTTATTATTCAATTGTGAAATGATTGATTTCCCTGCTAGAGACTCATTCATAATATAATCTAAATTTATATATGCTATATTACTTTCTGCAGATAAATTTTTGATTAAAAAAAAAAAAATAATTGTTAAATAACTAAAAAAATTTTTTTTCATTAAAATGAGGTTCCCAAATTAAACCTAAAAGTTTCTGTTTTATCCGTTGTATCTTTTGTTAATACTTGTGATAAAGAAAAATTTAATGGTCCAACCGGAGTTGATATATCAAGTGCTAGTCCTGTTGAACTCCGAATTTTACTAGTATCAATTGTAGTATTATAATCAACGCCCCAAATATTAGCAGCATCAATAAAAAAAGAAATATCAGTGTTTTGAAAAGATGGTAGTAATTCTGGCAGCTTAGCATTAAAGTTCAACGACGAAACATAATTACCACCGACATAATCATTATTTTCAACAGGTCCAACTTTTCCAGATTCAAAACCACGCAGTTTTCTGCCTGGTATATAAAGTCTTTTTGAAATTCTTACATCTTTATTATTTAGAGTATTTACCGCTTTACCATAAAAACTAATTTTAGTAACCATGTTGGAAATTTTTTGATACCTTGAACTTTCAAATGAATTAATTATTTCATTATTATCAGATAATAACGGTAGCTCCTGGTAGAAGGTGTTTATAAAACCTTCATCTGCACGATATTTTTTATTTCTAAGATCATAAACAATTGAATAATTCAAATAAGTATCTAAATAATTACCCTCTTGTTTTTTTAATGCGTTCGACGCTACGGTAGTGGTTTCTAATTTTTCATAAGAGGTGCTAATTTCAGGTGTAAAATACAAATTTTCATATTGTTCAAAAGATGTTCCAACAGAAACTCCAATATCTGAGGTTTTGTAACCAGAGTCTGCTAGACTGTCCTTAGAAGTACTTTGAACTGTTGTGCGCAATGTATTATCAGAGTAATTGAAATTTGGCTTTTCATAAATAAGTTTTCCTTTAATTGCATTGGCTGATACATGGATATTAGTATCCAATTTTATACCTTTGCCTAAAAAATTATTTTCCCTAATACCACCACCAATACTTCCTCCAGAAGTACCAATGCCTGCGCCTAAAGAAATCTCTCCAGTAGGTTTTTCTTCAACAATGAGATCTATAATTTTTAAATTTTGATTAGACCCAGGTAAAATTTTACTCTCAACTTTTCCAAAAATTCCTTTGGATTTAATACTGTTTATTGATTTATTAAATAAAATTTCATTATAAGGATCACCCTCATCAACTATTAGAGAGTTTCTGATAACCTCTTCAATGGTATAGGAGTTTCCTAAAACATTAATTCTTTCAACATAAAATTTTTCAGTGTCTACTAAAGAAATTGAGATATTTAATTTATTATCATCTATAATTTTTTCAGATAATGTAGCATCTATAAATTCATATTGTTTTGACAATGCGATTTTATCAACTTCTCTTAAAACTTTTTCAATTTTGTATAATGAGTATTCCTTGTTTTCTAATTTTTTAAGAGCAGAATTAACATTTGCAAAATATTTAGAATCATAATCATCTGATAAAATCAAATTTAGTTTATTAAAAGTAAATTTTTTACCAGCATCGATATTAAAGATTAATTTGAATGAACCATTATTTTTAAACTCGACAAAAGAATTTGTAACTTCTATATCGTAATAACCATTATTTTTATAGTAATTGGTTAAAAGTCTTTTGTCTAACTCAATACGTTCATAATTAAGATAAATAGATTGTGATATAAATTTCCAAAACCTAGATTCCTCAGAAGTAATAATATTTTTTAACTTTCGATCTTTAATTTTTTTATCACCAATAAATTGTACGTTATTTATTTTTGCTCTATTTCCTAAATCAATATTATAAATTAGAACTATAGTATTTTGTTCTTCATTTGTAATTGATTGAGTTTGAATTTCGGCAAAATAGTAACCACTAGACTTGATAATGTTTTTGATTAGATTTAAATCAGATTGAAAAATCGTTTCGACATAAGATTTTCTACTTTTTAAATTTATTTTATCAAGCAACACTTTATTTAATTTTGAGCTTTTAATTCCATTTAATTGTACTTCTTCTATTATTGGGTTTTCTTGTACTTTAATTTCAAGTATTGAATTATTTATATAAAAACTAATATTCTTAAAAAAATTAGTTTCATACATATTTTTTAAAATATTATTTAAACTATTTTGATCGTAATCAACTCCAAATTCAATTTGGCCAAAAACAACAATAGATTCTTTAGAAATTCTTTTATTACCAGAGACACTAATATCCTTAATAACCTCAGCATAAGAAAAGGACCCAGTGAACAATAAAATTAATAGAATCTTAATAATTTTTTTAAACATATGCTCTTATATATCTAATGAGTTAATTTTCAAACTTACATAATTACTTAATTCAACAATATCATCAATTTTTTGAGGGATAATTCGTTTATACTTTCTAAACTCTTTATTACTAATAATTTTTAATAAATTTTTTGAAATATCTAAAAATTGTATTTTTCTATTTAAAAACATGTTTACTAAGCTATCATTTGAAGCAACAATTACGGTCTCAAAAAGTGAATGATGATTTGGGAGCTGTTCTAAAATTTTAACAACTGGAAATTTTTTTAGATTTAAACGTTCAAAGTTTAAATCGTTAATAGTTGAAAAATCTAACTTTTTTGTAATTATTTTTTTTTCACCACTTTCATAAAGAGAGTTAAAAATTGGTATAGTCATATTCGTGTCGTGTATTAAAATTTTCGTCAAACCATTTTTAAATTTAATCATCGCATGAACATATGATTTTGGATGAACTAAAATATTCAATTTTTTATAACTAATATTAAAAATTTTCTTTGCTTCAATTATTTCAAATACTTTGTTCATCATTGTAGCTGAATCAATTGTAATTTTCTTACCCATTTTCCAGTTCGGGTGGTTTAAAGCGGACTCAAGTGTAATGGATTTAAATTTATTTAAAGGATAATTATTAAATGGTCCTCCAGAAGCAGTTATGTAAACATTTTCAATGTTATTGTCTTTAAAGTTATCAATTAATGAGTAAATTGAATAATGTTCTGAGTCAATAGGAACAAATTTAGTTTTATTTTTTAATAATTCTTTTTCGATTAATGGCCATCCACATATTATTGACTCTTTATTGGCAATAGCTATTTTTCTTGTGAATTTGATTATTTTTAATGTTGGATCCAAACCGTTTAAACCTGAAATTGCATTCATAACATAATCAATTTTTTTTTTTTTAAATATTTTATGAATAGAATCAAAGTTGTTATAAATATTTATGTTTTTTTTATTCAAAATTTTTTTAAGAACTAAAAATTTCTTATAATCAGATACTATAATATTTTTTATATTAAAAATTTTTACTTGTTTAAGTAATCCATTAATATTTTTATTTACTGCGATAAGAGAAACTTCAATATTATTTTTATCTTTTTTAATAATATTGAATAAGCATTTACCTATAGATCCAGTTGATCCTAAAATAACTATTTTTTTTTTCATCATTAAAAAAAACTTAATGTTAAAAAACCAATTGGAATAGCAACAATAATTCCATCAATTCTATCTAAAACTCCGCCATGACCAGGCAATAGATCACTCGTATCTTTAACTTTAGCTTTTCTTTTTAAAAACGAAATAAATAAGTCACCCAATTGGGAAGTTAAAGAAATAATTAGCGTAATCATAAACAGTGTTAAAAGATCATTATCAGGAAAATGCTTAATAAAAAAAGGTATTAAGAATAATGAAAAAATAAAAGAACCAATTGATCCAGAAATAGTTTTTTTAGGACTGATTTTAGTTAGTTTTTTTCCTTTAAAATTTTTACCAATTGCTAAACCACCAATATCAGTCATAATTGATACAAGTATTGAGTACATAACTATTATTTCTAATCCTGTGTTTTTTGATTTTGCTATTATAATTAAATATACTAACAATGATAAATATATTAATGAAATGGCTTTATATAAAAATCTTAAAATTTTATCTTTGTAAGATTTTTTAAATAAAATTTTAGATATTAATGCGTAAAATTCTATCCATGAAATAGTTGCAATTACTATTAATGAAATTATCAAAATATATGTATAAAAAAACATTAAGATTAAAAGTGACAGAAGGCAAATTGATGTAATTATTCTTTTTTGTAATTCTAAGCTCATTATACAGCTCCGTAATTTCTTTTTCGTAACTTAAATTTATTTAATATTTTTTTATAATCGTTTTTCTTAAAATCGGGCCAGAGTTTTTTTTCGAAAAAAATTTCAGAATAAGCCAATTGCCATAGTAAAAAATTACTAAGTCTTTGTGTTTTACCTGTTCTTATCAATAGATCTGGGTCTGGTACTCCTTTGGTGTACAAATTGTCTTCAACATTTTTTTCGGTAATTTGTTTTTTATTTTTACTTAAAATCTTTAATACATTCAAAATTTCTTCTTTTGATCCATAATTTAATGCAAGATTAATTTGTAATTTTTTATTTGTTGATGTTTTTTTTTCAGTTTCAATTAAAAGTTTTTGCAATTTACTTGAAAATTTTTTTTTATCTCCAATAATTTTTATTTTTATTTCATTTTCAATTAAACTATCAATTTTTTTTAATAAAAAACTTTCTAATAAAGAAAATAAAAATGTTATTTCTTTTTTTGGTCTTTTCCAATTTTCTGTGGAAAATGTATAAAGTGTTAAGTAATTAATTTTTTGTTTAATTGTTTCTTCAATTACGGACTCTACGGTATTTAAACCAGCTCTATGACCTAAGTTTCGCGAACCTTTATTTTTAATTCCCCATCTGCCGTTTCCATCCATAATGATGGCAACATGATTAATTGGGTTCATATTGTCATTATTTCTTTTTCTTTAGATTCAATTTTCTCATCTATTATTTTTATATGTTCATCAGTAGATGTTTGGATAATTTTTTCAAATTTTTTTTCTTCATCTTCTCCAATGTCTTTTTTTTTGAGTAAATTTTTAAGATCATCATTAGCCTCTCTTCTAATATTTCTAATTGAAATCTTGCATTTTTCTCCCATAGATTTAATAACTTTTCTAATCTCCCCTCTTCTCTCTTCACTTAAATCTGGAACAGGCAACCTAATAAGTTGACCATCTATTTGTGGATTTAAACCTAATTCAGATTTTTTAATAGCTGAATCAACAAGTGGTACATTATTTAGATCCCACACCTGAATATTAATCATTCTTGCTTCTGGGGTTGTAATACTAGCTACTTGATTTATTGGCATCGCCTGACCATAAACATCTACTTTAATTAGATCGAGCATACTTGCGTTTGCTCTGCCGGTTCTTAAGGACGTTAACTCTTTTACAAGAACCTCGATGGTTTTATCCATTTTTTGGCTGTATGATTTGTCATTAAACATTTATTCACCAATTTTTAATCTGTAAAAATCTTTAATCTTTAAATCAGAAATACTAAGATCTTTTACTATATCTTGCACCTTTTTTTTTGGCTCCATAACCCAAGCTTGAGATAATAAAGCATTTTCTTCCTTAAATTTATTAATTTTACCAACACTAATTTTCTGAGCTATCTCATCAGACTTTCCTAAGTTTTTTAATTCTTCTGAAATAAGGTCCTGTTCTTTTTGGAGAATATCTTTATCTATTAAACTTGAGTCTAAAGCTAAAGGATTAGACGCTGCAACATGCATGGCAAGTTGTTTTCCAAAAGATTTAATAGATTCTGAAACATCATTGGTTTCAAGAGATACAACAACAGCTAATTTAGATAAATTGTCTTTAACAACTGTATGCAAATAATTGAAGTTTTTAGCTCCATTATGGTTAAATGTTTTTACCCTACCAATTGTTATTTTTTCTCCCATTTTAGCAATTAAAGATACAAGATTATCTTCAACTGTTTGATTATTTGTCATAGATGCTTTATTTAGTTTTTCCACATCAGAATTATTTTGATTATTTAAATCACTTAATTCTTTAGCGAATGAAACAAAGTCATCATTTTTTGCCACAAAATCTGTTTCACAATTTAACTCTATAACTGAAGTTTTGTTTTCATCACCACTAGTGGCAACAACACCTTCTTTTGCTTCTCTAGACATTTTTTTAGAAGCTTTTGATATTCCTTTAACTCTTAAAATTTCAATTGCTTTATCTAAATCACCACCAGATTCTTTGACTGCTAAGTTGCAATCTTTAAAACCCACACCGGTTGCTTCTCTCAACTGTTTTACTTTTTCAATATCACTCATATTAATTAAGCTTTTCCTTTTCTTTCTTTGAAAATTTAGCATCTAATTTTTCTCTGTCTAGCTCTTGAACAGTTTTAGTAGATTTATCCTTAGATTTAATATCTTCTAAATCAAGTTTTTCCTCAACTTTAGACGGAGTTGCTTTTTTTGCATTTTCAATAGTTTCTTTTACTAGGTTGCAATAAAGATCTATTGCTCTTCTAGCATCATCATTGCCAGGTATTGGAAAATCAATTCCATCTGGGTTAGAGTTACTATCTAAAATAGCAACAATAGGTATCCCTAATTTTACAGATTCTTGAATAGCTAAAGATTCATAATTTGTATCAATAATAAAAACTAAATCAGGAACCTTTTTCATTTCGGCTATGCCACCTAATGATCTTTCAAGTTTATCTTTCTTAACACTCATTTTAAGAAGCTCTTTTTTTGTAAAGCCTCTATTTTCAGAAACCAAATCGGACTCATATTTTTTCATTTTTTTAATTGAACCAGAAATTGTGCCCCAGTTAGTTAGCATACCACCTAACCATCTGTAATTTACAAAATATTGTCCAGTTTCTTTTGCAACCTCAGCAATTGCTTCTGATGCTTGTTTTTTTGTTGATACAAAAAGAATTTTACCGTTGCTAGCTATAGTGTTGTAGATTTTTTCAAGAGCTACATTTGTTAACTCAATTGTTTGAGTTAGATCAATAATGTGAATTGAATCTCTTTTACCAAAAATGTATTGTTTCATTTTTGGATTCCATCTTAAAGTCTTGTGACCTAAGTGGACGCCTGCTTCTAATAATTGTTGGATAGTTAAACTTGGTATTTTCATATTTATTCCCGGTTAAGCCACCACAGTAATTTCCACTTAAGGACCGGAGGTATAAAACCACAAACTGTGTGCGTGT
>Ga0114997_10003111_pt1 | contig 13126 bp, 8 predicted proteins | sample ArcticOcean_MG_C_2_FD_87045 | JGI IMG/M metagenome (GOLD analysis project Ga0114997, IMG submission 87045) | Marine microbial communities from western Arctic Ocean - ArcticOcean_MG_CB4_136 | ecosystem: Environmental > Aquatic > Marine > Oceanic | place: Arctic Ocean: Canada Basin | collected... | reverse complement strand
TGACTTTATCCTGTGCTGTAGTAGTAGTAGCACCGAGTACCGAGTAGTAGTAGTAGTAGTAGTAGTAGTAGCAGAGAGGAAAAAAAAGAAGATGTGTACAAAAAAAATGCCGTACCACTTGGCCAAATCAGCAGCAGTGTTATAAGTGCTGATTACAGGGTTCGAACCTGTGATCGTTTGCTCATTCGCGTTAGTATTCGAATATCGTTTTGAGCTGTTTGATTAGGGTTTAGTATAGTGTATAAAAAATTGATTGGTTTTGAAGTAACCCTAAAACCAAGTTATCCACTCCGCAGCTTCTCTCTCTTCTTCACAAACGGATGACGACTGCTGCTCTGGCCCGGACGGCCTCGATCGCTTCGTCTTCTCATAACACTGTCGTTAATAACACGAACACTACTACGAACAACAACAACGGAGGAGGACGAAAACTGCTCGTAAAAGGAACACTCAGAAGAGGACAAAGAAGACAAAGACAAAGAGACAAAGTTAAAATTTCCCCCGCGTCGTCATCCCTCTCTGCTGACTCCGCATCATCATCATCATCATCATCATCCGGAGTGACTAACGATGAATTCATCCCTCAATCGTACTGGGTGGCGGAATCACAAACGCAATTCATCGCCGAGACAAAACTCCCGACGGATAAAGGCTTTTACCGCTTGCGAGGCTACCGCCATCGCGGGCCGAAAACGCACGTGATTACCGAACCCACGTGCATGATTTACGGGAACGTGGAAGGCTTAGAAAACGTCCCGGTGAGAGTACACGACGCGTGCTTTACGAGCGAAGTTTTAGGGTCGTTAAAGTGCGATTGCAAACAACAGTTAGATATGGCGTTGGAATACATACGGGATAACGAGTTAGGGGTGGTGATTTACTTAGAGCAGGAAGGGAGAGGGATTGGATAGGCGAATAAGATTGCGGCGTATAAAGTGCAAGAGAGCGGCGCCGATACCGTGGACGCGAATAGAAAGTTGGGATTACCGGACGATATACGGGAGTACAGCGCGGTCAGGAATATTGCGGATGATTTGAACATCAAAAGCGTGGCGCTGATGACGAATAACCCGAGAAAGATTAACGAATTAGAAAAGGAAGGGGTAAACGTGACGTCGAGAATTCCGTGCGTGACGAAAGCGAATTTGTTTTCGGAGAAGTATTTAGAGGCGAAAGAGAGAAGGATGTCGCACGTGTTGAACGATAGTTGGAGATATTTCGATAACGCCGGTCAAGTGTTCGAGTCGAAAGACGAGGCAGACGCGAAAGGTGATTTCTCCGATTACAGCATGACGTGGGACGAAGAAGACGAGTTAGGGAACATCGCGGCCAAAGGAATCCATTAAGAATAAAAAACGAACCGATACCGCATCATTTGTTACCGCATTTACTATCTACTACTTCTACTCGGTTACTTCTACTACTAGTACTACTAAAAAAGCATCATATCATCAAAGAATTTCCAACACGGCTGACCGTAACTCGCAATTCTCGTAATCTCTCCGCATGTACTCCTCGAACGCGTCGCCGTCTTCCGGCAAATACTGGACAACTTTTACGTTGTTTGTTTTGTCTTCTCGATCGTCGAATACTTGTTCTGACCCTCCCATGTGATACTCGAACTTTTCTTGCGTGTGACCGTAATTAAACACGCAGCGAAGAAACGCCGAGTGCGAACTGACGATAATCTCTTCTTCTTCTGTATCTTTTTTCTCGACCACCCATTCGAAGAATTTCCTCGCCCTATCCGCGCACTTATACAGCGAAGCGCTCTCTCTGTGCATCTTGTGCTCTTTTTCGGATCCGCACCTCTCGATCCAATACCGCCACAAAGGATCTTCCTCGTCCTTTTCCAACCGAGAGAAATCCACGCTTGCGCCAAACTCTTCCTTCAACTCTGACGTCGTCCGTCGAATATCGCACTGATAGTTGACCGTTTCCCGCAACTCCTCTAAAGCGACGTATTTTTCCGTAATCGTGTGCGACTCTTTATCGAAACATAAATGCGCGGTTTGCACGCACCTCGTCATCGGCGACGTCGCCACCGTCATCTTCTTCGATGACTTCTTTTCCAACAACAAAGGCTGAGCTTTCAAAAAATTCTCGCACTGCTTTTCTCCAAAATCCGTCAATCTCGCGTCTCTGTGTTTCGGATCGTTGTATTCTCTGGAAACGTTGTGCGTCCCTTCCGCGTGGCGTAAGAAATGGAGCGTCACGTATCTCGCCTTTTCGTTCGTGCCGTGGCGTTCCATCGGTCGCAACGTGAACGTTTTTTTATTCGTATTCTTTTTCTCCTTCCTCCCGTTGTTCACATCATCATCATTTTCATCATCATCGCTCTTCTCATTAAAAGTGGTTTTGGTGGTCATCGTCGCGTTGTTTTCGGTAGTATTTTGTGCCGCTGAAACGCTTCGCGGCAGAAGCGTCCTCCACCTCCTCGAGAAGAGCGCGTCGTTTTTTTTTGAGTCGTGGTAAGAGTAGTCGCAGTATACGCGTCTGAATGATGATGATGATGAGAAAGACTTTATCCACAACGCAGGCTTCATCTCTTTTCTGAGGAGAAAATTTTGGGCAAAAAAACGAAAACAATTGACTTTTTTGGTCGAGATTTTTTTTTTTTTTTTTTTTGTGAAGAAAGCACAAAACACACACGAACGATTTGAGCCAGAAATGCGCGTAAACGAAGACCAGCAGAAAAAGGAGAAAAAGGAGGAAAAAACACACGCCAAAGCCCCTCACATCATAGAAAGCAAATCTCATCATGGCACCATCTAAAAAAGGAGGCAAGAAAGAATCGAAAACGGGCGCCGCCGTGCGCGTTTTGGACGACGACGAGGAGGACAAGATTCAGGTATTATTATTCTTAGTGTTATTATTATTACGTTTTTCTTCTTCGTCAATCCGAGAGCGAGAGTGATGATGATTCGTTTTTTTTTTCGACGGCCCTTTCTTCTTTTTGCGGCGGCGTGATGCGATGTGTTTTTATCCTCATCATCTCTCGTGAGCGTTAGTATTTGTGTACTCACCAAAACTCTTTAAAAACAATACAGGTTTCACCGGAACAACGCAAACTCGCGCTCGAACACAAATCGAACGGGAACGCCGCGTTCACGAAGAAAAAGTTTTACGAAGCGGCTTCGGAATTTACCAAAGCCATCGATCAAGACCCGTACGACCACGTGTTTTACTCGAACAGATCCGCGTGTTACGCCGCTTTGGACCAACACTCGAAAGCGTGCGCGGACGCACGGAGATGCGTGGAATTGAAACCAGACTTTGTGAAAGGGTACTCTCGATTAGGTTTTGCCTTGTACAAGTCGGGATTCTTCCACGATTCTATCCACGCGTATACGCAAGGGCTCACGATGGACCCGAAGAATTTAGCCTTGATGGAAGGTATGGGCGAAGCCAAGTTGGCGCAAAAGAAGAAGATTGAAGAAGCCAAGTTGGCATCTAAGATGAACAACGCGACTTTGGACGAATACGTCATCGGTATCGATTTAGGTACGACGTACTCGTGCGTTTCCGTGTGGAAGGATGGCGAGGCGCACGTCTTGTCCAACGCCGAAGGCGACAGAACGACCCCGTCGTGGGTTTCCTTCACTGAAGCCGGCAGAGTTGTCGGTGAATCCGCCAAGAGGCAAGCCGCGCAAAACCCAAAGAACACTTTGTTCAACATCAAGAGAATTATCGGGAGACAGTTCTCGGAGATTGGCGAGGATATTAAGCACATGCCGTTTGAGATCAAGGAAGGTCCGGGAGGTAAGCCGATCATCGTCGTCGAAGACCCGACCCAAAACAACGAAAAGAAGGAATTTGCCCCGGAGCAAATCTCCGCGATGGTTTTGCAAAAGATGAAAGCCACGGCCGAAGGCCAGTTGGGTTGCGTCATCAACAAGGCGGTCATCACCGTCCCGGCGTACTTTTCCGACGCGCAAAGAAGACAAACCAAGGACGCCGGCCAAATCGCCGGCTTGGAAGTTTTGAGAATCATCAACGAGCCGACCGCGGCGGCGTTGGCGTACGGTTTGGATAAAAGAGAAGGCGACGATGGTGAAATCATTAAAGATCAAACTATTTTGGTCTTTGATTTGGGTGGTGGTACCTTTGATGTTTCCTTGTTGCACTTGCAAGACGGCGTCTTTGAAGTGTTGGCGACGGCTGGCGACACCCACTTGGGCGGCGAAGATTTCGACGAATCCTTGATGGCGCACGTCCAAAAGACGTACCCGAACGCGGACTCCATCTTCAACGACGATAAGTCCAAACGCAAGTTGAGAACCGCGTGCGAAAAAGCCAAGAGAGAGTTGTCCATCACGCAATCCGCCAAGTTGGAATGCTTCGTCGGCGAACACGAGGTGAACATGACCATCTCCCGAGACGAATTCAACAAGGTGAACGAGGGGACTTTCCAAAGATGCTTGGAAGCAGTCAAGAGAGTCTTGGCCGATGCTGGCAGAGACAAATCATTGGTGAACGAAATTGTTTTGGTTGGCGGTTCCACTCGCGTCCCGAGAGTCCAAGAGATTTTGACGGAATACTTCGACGGCAAGCCGTTGAACAAATCCGTGCACCCGGACGAAGCTGTCGCGTACGGCGCCGCCGTGCAAGGTGCCATCTTGGCCGGCGTCCGCGACAAACAAACCTCCAAGGTTTTGTTGATGGACGTTGTCCCGTTATCTTTGGGCGTCGAGTGCGAAGGCAGACACTTTGCCAAAGTCGTCAACAGAAACACCTCCATCCCGTGCAAAAAGAAGTCCGAGTTCACCACGGTGTACGACAACCAAACGGAAATCGACGTCAGAATCTTCGAGGGTGAACGCATGTCCACGGACGGCAACCACTTATTGGGCGAGTTCCAAATCACCGGCATCGAAAAAGCCGAACAAGGCGTCCCCAAAATCGACGTTACTTTCGAAGTCAACACCAACGGTTTGTTGACGGTAAGCGCGAGAGATCGCGTCACCGGCTCCGAAGCGAACGTGTCTTTGCAACACGACAGAGGACGTTTGACGCCGGAAGAAATCGAGAGAATGTGCGCCGAAGCCGAAGCTATGAGAGAGGAGGACGAAATGTTGCAAAAGCAACGCGAAATCGATGGCTACATGGATTGATAATAATAAATAGAGATTGATTGTTGCAGCGAGATAGAGGTGAAAGAGAGAGTCAGAGAGATTTTTATTTAGCTTTATAAAGAAGAAGAAGACAGAGAAGGGATTTTATTAATACATATTATTACACACAACGTATATACTACTGAACCGAAAATGAAACACTTCTGACTCTTCTGCGTCTCTCGAGCGCTCGACGATAACCACTCGAAGGAGACAAAGAAGGCAACACAAGAAGCCAAAATTCGCCACAAAAAATTGCGCTTTACATTAGAATAAAATGGCAGAAAACGCGAGCAAAGGAGGATCAGGAGGAACAGGATTCTTCGGCCGACTGACCTCGTTCGGGGGTGGCAACGGAGGGGTGCGTTCTTTATATATCATCGTCTTCTTTTTCTCAAAGTCTTCTTTGGTTTCGTTCGTCTCGCACATTTTTATTCGAAATCCGCTTTTTTCCCCCCGCGTTGATGAATTCTCGATGTTGAGCAAAACAGCGCGGGGTGGTGGTCGTTCTCTTCACATCGGGATGAGTCTGACCTCTCTCTCTCTCTCGAACAACAACTGTAACTCAAATAAACAGAACGGAGAACCGAGGAAGAAAGTGACCAAAGCGAAACTGGGGAACGACTCTGAATTTTACTACGACGAGACTCTCAAAGCGTGGGTGGACGGCTCCGATCCGAATGGGAAAGATTTAGCCAGACAAGCCGTCGGGATCGGAGGGATCGGAGGAGGACCGCCACCGATGATGACGATGAATAGCAGTAATATCAGTGGTGGTGGTAATGCGACGAATGCAAGTTTAGGAGGAGGACAACAGGTACAGCAGCAACATATGTCTTTTGAGAAGGGAAATCAGCAACAACAACAAGTGGATGAGTTTTCGCGAGTACGTGACCCGCGGAATCCGACGCAGCAGCTGCAACACCAAAACTACCACCAAAACTACCACCAAAACTTTAGCAGTAATAGTAATGATGCGATGCAGCAGCAGCAGCAGCAATTGCGCGAGGAAGAAGAGCCTGCGACGTCGTCTGCGTTGAATTCGAATGAACCGCCGCCGATGCCGCGAGCGAGTAGTTTCGTGGCGAGGCAAAGCGACGTTCGCAGCCGATACGTGGATGTTTTCAATCCGACGGGTGGGGATACGAGCGATGGTGGTGGTGGCGGTGGTGGCGCTCAAAGTTTATCGGGAAGTGCGGCGGATGTAGCGTCTTTTTTACCGCCTCCGATTGCCGTGGCAAAGCCGCAAAAGTTTTTCGTTCCCGGGCCGAGCGCGAAGGACGAGGACGAAGCGAAGAACGAAGGTAAATTAGAAAGCGAATCGCCGCATTACGTAGAGAATCAGCAAGTGCTCTCGCCGACGAAAAGAGAAAGTCCTCATCATAGTAGCAGCAACAACAACGATATCAATACTTTTACTAGCGATGGTGAACATCATCATCATCATCATCAGGAGCAGCAACAACACCTCACTCATTTTAAACCGGGCTCGCCGGCGGTTCCAGAGAATGAAGTTTTGAGTTATCCTCCGCCTGGAGAACACCATCAGAATGGAATGATATCGAATACTAGCGAACAACAACAACAACAACCGATGTATGACCAGTGGGGAAATCTCATAGAGCAACAGCTGCCTCCGCAACCTCCATCCGCCACGGGATCTATGCGAAGCGAGGGGCACGAATCGACGAGTCAGTTCGACGCATACATCGATCAGAATAATCAGTATCCGTCGAGTTACGATCAACCACTTCACGAACAAACGCAGCAACAACACGTTGATTACGAGGACGACGACGATTACTTGCGTCCTCCGCAACAAATGGAACAACAACAACAACAACACCAACAAAACTATTCGGAATCTCCTGGACGAAACAGCGACGGGTATGATTTTGCTCCGCCATCACCTCGAATTAGCGAGGGCAGTACCGTGAATACTACTGCCGCCAATAACAATAACGCGAATACTGCATTCATGCCGCCTTCTTCTTCGGATGGTTTCGCGAAAAACGACTACGATTTCAGCAACGAAATAATGCCGTCGGCGCCACACGACGAGAATAAAGGCAACGATGAAAACATGAACGACTACGACTACGTCGACTACAACGACGGCAACGACAACGGAAATGAAGGAGACCACGACAATGCGGGGGAAGATCAACCGCCGTTCAACCCGGACGATTACCCGGGATGGGTATTAGACGAAGCCTCGGGCGCGTGGTATTATGCCGGCGATGGCGAGGAAGAAGGCGAATTCGTCGAAGGCGAAGGCGAAGAATACGAGTACGACACGACAGGTTGGATCGAACGCGAAGTCTACGACGACGTCGCCGCGAAACTTGCAAACGCAGAGGTTATAATTAGCGATAAAAACGTCGAAATCGACGCGGTAAAGAACGAGAATGAAAATCTCAAGTTGAATCAGGCTGACGCGGCGACGGATTTAGAGCAAGCGGAAAGAGAAGTCGCAGAGTTGAAGTTAAAGGTTGAGCAGTTACAGAACCAGCGCGACGCAGAGTTGACGGCACAGCAGGTGGCCGAAGCCGAGGAGCGAGGGTACAAGCGAGGCTACGATGAAGCGACCAAGCACTTCGAGGAGGAGATGAACGACTTGTTGATGTGCTTGGGTCAAAGCGAAAGGGCGTGCGATCGTTTGAAGGAAAAGTTGGCCGAAACGGGCGCCGATGTCGACGCGATACTCGAAGAGTTAGAAGCCGAAGAAGACGAAGAGTTGAACAGATTGTTTGCGCAAGCGGCGAGTGTGGAAGAGAAAGCGGAAGTATCGGCGGAAGAAGAGCAAGCGACTCCGCCGCAAAGTCCTACTTCTGCGAGGAAAAAGAACAACGTTCTGGGCGACCTCGAATTTCCAGACGCGCCGGATTCTCCCTTCGTTGGTGCCGATTCCACGATGGAAGATAGAGACGACGACGATAACGACGACGACGATAACGAAAAAACCAAGGAAGATGAAGAAGAAGAGGAGATGGAAGATGCCGAGGACAGCGCTTTTGTCATTCCAAACGCGCCGGCGGGCGTCTCGGAATCGGACGTTTCCGCGTTCTTTGCCGATTTCCATCTTCCCACGCCGCCTCGCGGGCAAGGCATTGCCGACTCAAACAAACTGGAAGAAAACGACGACGTAAACAGCGGAGATCAGGAGGGGGGAGAAGAAAAGAAGCACTTAAATTTTGAAGACGCAAAGGAAGACGAGGCGGAGGAAGAAAAAGAAAACGACGGCGACGCCACGGAATCGGACAGAGAACAAGAAGAAGCTCTGACGGAAATCCAGCTGTAATTTTAGAAGCAAATAGAGATAGCCACTACATTGAAAATAGCTGCTCACCACATTCTTATTTATACACTATCACATCGTCATCGTCATCATCATCATCATCATCATCTTCGTTCGCTAAAATGGCACCGGCTGGGCAGGATCCACCCCGTTTGATTCGCGAAACTGTCTCCTCTCTTCCTCGCTCATCTTTTCGTATTGCTCCATCGCGTTTTTCCTGTCTCGCTCCAACCTCTCCTCGACTTCCTCCGTCGTCAAATCGTAACAATACTCGTGATATGTCCTCAACGGAGAGACTTGCCCTCTTCCACCAATCTCGAGATTGGTCTCGATCGCTTTTATTCTCATCAACTTTACGCATTCCTCGTGTTTCGATTGTAACGCCCAATCCACGGGCGCCTTGGACCACAAATCTCGAACCTCTAACTTCGCCCCTCTCTCTAACAAAAACTTCACGCACGCGACTCGCCCAAACCCAGCCGCGAAATGTAACGGCGTCCTCCCCGCCGGGTCTAACGCGTTCACTTTGTCTTCTTCTTTTTTGTTTTTGTTGTTGTTCTTCTTCTTCTCGTCGTCATCCTTTGATAAAATCAATCTTCTCATTCCGTCGAGATCTCCCTCTCTCGCCACCTCGTGCAAATCCGGTGCTTCGAACAATCGGTGCGCCTCCTGGCCTTCCACCATCGCGCGACACTCGTTCGTTCGTAACGTTCGCATCGACCATTTTGTCATGATGTTATTATATAAGTGTTTGTCTTTGTCGCTTTGTGATCTTTTCTGTTGATGTCTTTTTTTTCTCGTTTGACTGCTTATTTTAAGCGTTTTTAAGAAATTAAGAAGAAGAACTTTTTTGGTTTTTGCTCAGTCATAAACAGTTGGGGAAATACCGGCATTAACAATATTATTAATAGTATTCGTTTTATCAGCATTATTGCGCGCAGAAAGAAGACATGATGTTGTTTTGTGTGTCGTCGTTTTCGGCGGCGACTGCTGTTACGAGTACTACCACGAAAGCGCTCTCTTCGAGGCACAGAGTAGCGACGACGAGGACGACTTTCTCTCTTCAAAATGGAGAAAGAAGCAACAACACAAACAGAAGAAGAAGATGTTTTACGTTTTCCGTTCGAAACGAGAACGATGATTCGCCGAAAGTGTACGTCCCGTGCGGTGCGTTTGGCGGAGCGTCGTCGCCGGAAAGGAAAGCGGCGGATGTTATGCACCAGTTGTTGACGTATACCGCCACATGGGTGGTGATTGGTCAGTTGGAATCGATAAATTGCAGACTCAACGTGCAAACGCCAGACGGAGAAAGCACAGAGGCGAACTTGGACGGTCAAGGCGAAGTGAACCGAGTGAACAACCAGCACGAATTTTTGTTGGATTTTCTGGAGAAAAATCCGATTCGAAACCCAGAAGAGTGGATGAGCAAGCTTTCGAAAGCAGACCAGAGTTTGGCGAACCGAATTATGACCGCGAGACAAGGGTACGCGAACATGGATTTCGAGTGGAAGAGCGTAGAGGCGCTCGCGAAGAGAGACATCGAGAACGGAAATAAAAAGTTACAAACGGAAATGCTGGAGAGCATGATGACGGGCGGCGGTAGCAGTGATACTACTTCGTCCGCGTAAGAAGGAGAGAAGAGTTTGCGATGTTTTGTATTTATTGTAATTTTAACCCAAAGGTAAAACTCTTCTAAAACGTGTAACTGCTACGTAGCTAACTCATCTCTCTATGACTACACTCTCTATATTTTCCTGCGCGCCTCGATTTCGGCGTCGTACGTTTGCACGGCAAACTCGAGCGCGTCCGAGACGCCTCTCGGGTAATATTTTTCGATGATCTCCTCCACGCTAGGTTTTCCTCCTCCTCCTCCTTCCTCTTCATCCTCGCCTTCGTTTCCTGTTTGATCGAGTTTATCAATCAATTTCTCTTCCCACTCTCGACCGAATTCAGAATCCTTCTCTTCAAATATAAACGAGCGTCGAACGGCTGCAAACGTCGCCAACGCCTTCTCCACGTCTTTCTTCATAGCCCCGTTTTCGCACGCCTCGTACACCGCTTTCACAACTTGTTTCTGCACGCCTTTCTTGTCAGCTTCCCACGCGCCGCCGCCGTATTCTAAAACAAATAGCAGCGCTTTCAGCTCTGGCAACGTTTCTGGAATACCAAACCGTTCGTCGTTTGCAGTCAACCCTAACTCTTTGCGTCTTTTCTCCACGTGATTCACTCGCAACGCGTAAGCTTCCTCCAACATCGCCCGACCTTGCTCGACGGAACCGCTTCCGGCTAACTGAATCGCCGCGTTTCGCGTGGCGAATAACCTTTCGGTGATTGGCACCGCATTCATTCGTCGCTGCGCTTTCATTTTTCTCAGCACTTCTTTATCGATCATTTCGCCCGCTTCCTCCGGGCGTCGGTTTTTGGCTTTTTCCATCGCCTCCAGAGCGGCGAAGATGTTTAATAAAACGATATCGTTCTCTTCGTCTGGAATAACTTCTCGAGCCATCAAAGCGCCGGCTTCCAAAGCATCGCCGCGAAAACCGTCTAAATACATGGCACGCCAGTTTCCTTCGTCGTTGGCGCATCGACCGACTAAAGAGGATGCCATCTGCGTGCCCCGTCGTAAAACTTCCGGTTTCGCGTCTTTGGTGACGCTGCGAAGGATTTTGACAAAAAAAGACGCGGTTAAGATTCCGGATAAAACGCGACCGTTCAATTCAGTGGTCAAACCGTCTGTTTCTGCGGGGAATACCAGAGATGGATCTAACCCGTGCATTTGCGCGAGCTCGTGTTCGGAAAGTCGATTTAAAATTGCCGTCGGGCTTTTCCTGGGATCTATCGCCTCGTCGACAAGGGCCGGGGAGTTTCCATCGCCGAGAAGGTACGGATCGTCGTCGTCATTATCACCACCACCACCACCATCGTTAGCATCGCCGTCTTTATTTTTATTCTTGGATTTCTTCTCTTCGACTTGGTCAATGAGTAACCGAATAGCGTTTTGTATGCGCGTCTCGACGTTTTCTGGATCTTCCGTAGGTAACAGCGCTCTCGAAAACGTCACTTCTCGTTCGACGAAGCTGTCGTTTTTGGTCAACTTGTTCGCTTCGAGTCCAGCAACTACGCGTAAACCAGTCGTTCGTAATTCTCTGTCCAATCGAACTCTGACGAGTTTCATCCAGTGTTCAAATTCCACGTCTGAAAAAGTAGGCGTCTTGGACAGAATGCCTTCGCCCATCATTTTCTTCAAAATCTGGTCGCTTTTATACGCTTTCATGGCTTCGCCGGATAACTTCGAGGCCCAGGACATTTGCAATCTCGCCAATTTTGTCGACTCGTACGTTTCCGCGACTTCGCACGTGTTTGATAACTCCACTCTGCACGAGGCCGTCACTTCGCACTTGCCGTTTTTCCTCCTCGCTTCGACTTTAATGTTCGCCTGAATGTCAAACGTTTTTTCCTCGCGCTCTTCCGATATTTTCTTTCGTCGCAATCGTTCCGCTTCTAAAGCCTCTCGTTCCAATCGCATCTTTTCCTCTCTCCGTTTCCTATCCTCCTCCAACTCTTTCTTCTTCCTCGCCGCTTCTTCTTCTTCGCGTTTTTTCAACCGCTCTTGTTCCTCGGCTTGTTTCAATCGAAACTCGGCGCGTACTTGTTCTCGTTTTCGTTCTTCCTCTTCTTCTTTTTTACGCTCAATCTCGAGTAATCTCTGTCGCTCATTCTCTTCCGCTTCCTCTCTTAAGCGTTCTTTCTCGTCTCTCAACTCGCGTCTCTCCAACTCCTTCGCGCGTTTCTCGTCCAATTTTTTCTGTTTCTTTTCCAAGTAGCGTCGTAAATCCCCCTCGTCGTACAATCGCATTTCCACCGAAGTGTCGTTCTCTTGACCGTCTATTCTTTTCAACTCCTGAAACGCTTTCCCTACCGTCCACTTTTCGTTTCGAATAAACGCCTCCTTCTTCTCTTTATTCGTTCGCACGGTCTTGGAAACCGCTAACGCAACCGCCGCCAAACCCAGCGATATCAGTTCCGTCGGCGCGTCCAACCGTCCTCTCGAACTTCTCAAATACTCCGGCGTTACTGGCGCTCTCTCAAAAGCGCCGAAACAGTCTCGACTGATTTCCACACGCTTCTCTCGCACTTCCGAGATAAAATCTGAAATGTGGTCCATCGCCGTGTATTCGACTTCGATTTCTTCCTCCACTTCTTCGTACAGGAAACTGCTCGAATCTTCTTCTTTCAACTGTTCTTTTTTATTCGCATCATCATCATCATCGGCAGCAGCAGCAGAAGAAAAAGACGTCGCACTGCTGCTGCTGCTGTTTATTCTGTCCTCGTGAATACTAATACTCTCATCATCTTCATCATCGTCGTCGCCGCTCTTTCTCGTCGCATTCAGTCTGGAAAGACTTCTGCTTTTCCTCCTCCTCCTTCTTCCTTTTCTTTTTCCTCCCACGCGTCGTTCAGCTGAAAAAACGACGAAACGGCGAGCTCCTTCTGGCGTGGGAACAACGACGACGGCCATGCTTGTTTACTTGTTGTTGTTGTTGTTACGTCGTAGCGCTCTCGTGCCTCTTTTTTGTGCCGTTTTTCTCCATAAAAAAGAAGCAGAGAGACGACGATGCATGGCTCTTCTTCGTCTCCTCCTCCGCCTTCGGGAGTGACGACGCGAGGGCAGAAAAGACGGATGGGGGAGAGAGATTCTTTGTGGGATTTGATC
>Ga0114997_10003110_pt1 | contig 13126 bp, 12 predicted proteins | sample ArcticOcean_MG_C_2_FD_87045 | JGI IMG/M metagenome (GOLD analysis project Ga0114997, IMG submission 87045) | Marine microbial communities from western Arctic Ocean - ArcticOcean_MG_CB4_136 | ecosystem: Environmental > Aquatic > Marine > Oceanic | place: Arctic Ocean: Canada Basin | collected... | reverse complement strand
CAGAAATGATATTCACTTAGCTTATAAAATTATGAGGGTCTTATTTAAAATCGAAAATAAAATGAAAATAAAATTTACCTCAACTACAAAAAATTAAAGATATAATTTTTTATAGCTAATATTAGCTATTTTATAAATTAAATTAATTTTTAAACTTATTCATTTGCTGATTTTTCAAATAGATTTTAATTTGATCTTGGAAATATAGTTTCATTTAGACGAGGTTATATCACTTAATACATTTATATATTTCTGATATTTTTTTAACTATAAACATTGGTTTTGTATTTAATTTCTCGTTGTAATTCCTATTAATAAAAATAGTTTTGCAGCCTGAATTGTTACCAGCATCAACATCTCTCCACCTGTCTCCAATGAAATAACTTTTTTTTAAATTAATATTATGTTTTTTTGTTGCTTCAAATAGCATTCCAGGATTTGGTTTTCTATTAATATTTTTTTCATCATCTGAATAACATGTGAATATATCATCTATATTTAATTTATTTTTTATATAATTATTAATAGATTCAATATTTTTTTTTGAATTTTTTTTTCTTACAAATTCAGGCTGATTAGTTATGATAATTAAAAGATATTTCTTTTTAAATGTTTTACAAAACTTTTTAATACCATTAATAAATGTTATTTGTTCTACATTTTTGATTGAAATTGGTTTTCGATCTTTTGATAAAGGAGCTTTGATTAAAACTCCATCTCTATCTAAGAAAATAGCATTAATATAATTCATTCAGAATATATACTTTATAATAATTATTAATATATTATTTAAATTACTTTAATGTTATATCAATTTAAAAATTATGAAATTAATAGCTCTATATGGAGTTCTTCAGGATAAATTAAACATTAATTTATTAAAAATTAGTATTGCAAGCTTATATAACACAGTAGACGAGGTTATAATATTATTTGATACACCAAATAATAAGAACGATAGATCGCTAAAATATTTTAATAAAAAAAAAATTTCAATTTATTTTTCAAACAGAAAGAAAAAGACAACAAATTCACCTGTAGCAGAAGTTTTAAAACTTGGTAGACAACATAAGGGAACACATTTTATTTTTTTAGATTCAGACGAGGCCTTCACATATCCATTGATGAAAAATATAAGAAAATATGTAAGCAATATGAAGCCAGGTGAAAAATTAGTTATGGATTGGATTTCAATGTGGAAAAAATTTGATTACTATAGATGTGATAAAAAAAGTATTTGGAGTAATTTGTCTAAAGACTTCGTGTATTGTGATAATTTAAAAGATAAATTTTTAAATAGTTATCTTTATTATAGTAGAACACCTGGAAAATTAAATAATAACTTTAAACATTTGAGTAGAGAAGAAGGTGCAGTAATGCATTTTCAATTTGTAAATTGGAAATATTATCAATCTAAACAAGCTTGGTATATGTTGTGTCATTCAGCGATATCAAATAAAAAAAATGATATTGATAATAAGAATAAATCATTAGCAGCAATTAATAGAACGCATTTTTTTACTTATTTTGAAAATTACCCATCAACCAAGAAAATTAAGTTCATGTGGCAAAAACATATTAATAATAAATTTTTTAAAGAGAAAAATAAAAATAACATTATATATTGGGAAAAAAAATTTAGTCTCTTTTTTAAGAAGCACGATATTGCAAAATATGAACAATTAAATATTTGGCATATTTCTTTTTTAAAGAAATTATTTATTAACAAGATTAAAAGAAACCCTAAAGCAAATTTTTTAAATAAAATAATATTTTATTTATTCATTATAAAACAGATTTTTATACAATGCTTAACAATAATCAAATGAACATTGTGAACGATAAATCAGCTTCAAAAATTTTAAATATCTTTAAATAAATATTATTCTCTTAACTTTTGAAATTCTTTAACCTCAAAAATATTAAGCTTTTTTTTACACATTATAAGGCGATTGTAATAAAATAAGTCTTTTTCTAAAGGTCCGGTAATTGAATAATCAAGTGAACAATCTTTCGATATTATATCATTGTGTTTAGCAGTTATATTTTTCATTTTTGAATAATGAATATTAATGTCAATATTATTTAATAATTTCGTATCAAAATTAATATTCGCAATTAAAAATACAATCGTTGATAAAATTATTATTTTAAAATTACTTTTGTAAAGATATTCAATTTTTAATTCATTTATTATTTTATCTAAGTATAAAAAATAAAATGCATAAAAAGGATAGTACACTCTTGAATGTGGCGCGTTTGATAAAAAAATAAATAAGACCAAAAAAAGAAAAAAAACTTTATCAAATTTATCTATTTTTTTTTTATAAAATTTAAAGACTAAATAAATTAAATTTAAAAAAGTTATTAACAAAAAAATTTTATCATCTCTTAGAAAGGTGTTATAATGATCTAGTAAAGATTGTTTTTCATAGAATCCAAATATTAAATTTACATAAGCGCTTAGTCCATTTATAAAAATTAACCACAAATTATTAATACTAAATAAAAAATGATAATTGATAGTTTCTAGAAGCACTTCATCCCTCAGTTCATAGATGCCAGTAACTAATATATTAATCATTAATAAAATACCTACAGGGATAAGGTAATAAAGAAATATTTTTTTTATAATTAATTGTTTTTTGTAAACAAATAATAATGGCCAAATTAATAATATATTTGATGGAGCTAAAAAAGTTAAAGTAGAAAATATTAATAATACTAGATAATCATTTTTAGTATTTTTTTGAAATAAAATATAAAATGCTAGTGCGAATAGAAAAAAATTATAAGGATATCCACGGTATAAAAATGAATAAACATATAAATTGTTTCCAATTAAAAATAATAATAAAAATATAATTAATGTAGCCTTACTTTTTGTAGTTTTATCTAAATAAAATAAACCTAATATAAAAAATATAAATGAAAAGAATCTTAAATTAACAATTTCAAAAGAAAAAGTGCCAATAAGTGTTCCAAATATTGAGTTAATTATATGGTTATTTAAATTATCTTTAAGAAATAATGTGTAATAATTGGTATAGTTTATTAAAGAATATAACTCGTCGTAAGTTATATTATGACTTTCTAATAAAAAAATTTTGTAGGTAACTACAATAAAGAATGCAATTAGCAAGTTTTTATTAGTACTTATTTTTTTTATATTAAACAAAATTTTGTTAATATTATTTTATCTTTTTACTTTTTAAAAATTTTTTAAAAGTATTTTTAATATATTCTAAATCCTTAAGAGTTAAGCCATGGTGACACCCAATTAATATCCCATTTTGCATCACGTGGTTACTTTCTATGTCACAATTTTTTATTTTAGTGTAAATTTTATTTCTCATTAATGGTTGTTTTAAAATATTTCCTGAAAATATCACTCTGGTCTGGATTTGATTTTTTTCTAGATAAACTTGAAGGTCATTTCGATTAAAAAAATTATTTTTTTTTATTATCAATGGAAACGCTAGCCAGCATGTTTTAACAAATTTATCTTGAATAGGTAGATCAAAATAATGGTTATATTTGGATAAAAATTTTTTAAGATATTTAAAATTTTTTACTCTACTGCTAAAATTTTTTTTTAAGTTTTTTACTTGTTCTAATGCAAAAGCAGCAGATATTTCAGAAGGTATAAAATTATAGCCAAAGTCTAAAAAAACATATTTTTTATCATAATTAAAATTAAACTTATCTTTTTTAAATCTTTTTTTAATATCTTCACTCTCATTATATGTGGCTGATGATCTTCCCCACGCTCTTAAAATCTTAGCTTTTTCATAAAAGTTTTTATCATTAAAACAAACCATACCACCAAACCCAGCACCTGTAACAATGTGGGAGGCATAGAAGCTTGTGGTTACTATATCCGAATATTGTCCCGTGGTTTTACCATGTATTTTATATCCAATTGTATCTGCAGAATCTTCAATCAAGAAAATTTTTTTATTTTTACAAATATTATGTATCTTTTTCCAATCTGGAATATTACCTAAAAGATTAGGAATGATTACTGCTTTAGTTTTATTTGTAATAGCTTCAATTATATGATCAATATTAGCAACATATTTATTTGGTTGCACGTCAATAAATTTTGGTTTTAATCCTAATTGATAAATAGGTGCTACTGTGGTTGAAAAAGTTAACGTAGGTGTAATTATTTCAGAACCCTTTTTTAAATTTAATGAAGCAAAAGCCAGTAGATTAGCTGAAGAGCCTGAATTTACCATTAATCCATATTTTTTTCCAAATAAATTAGAAACCTTTTTTTCAAATTCCTTTACTTTTGTGCCATCCATAAGAGATAGGGCACTATTTTTTAAAACATTAGTGACAGCATTTATTTCATTTTTACCGTAAACAGCTTTAGCGTAATATACTTTTCTCATAAACTTTTATATTTTTTTAGAAAGGTTTTTAAATCTAAATTTTTTTTATCTTTATCTGATACTATATAATCCTTTTTTTTTAATCTTAAACCCAAATCTTTATCAAATATATTTATACCCATTTCTTTTGTTGATTTTCTGTATCTTGAGTTTTTATATAAAACTATATTTTCTTTATTTAGAGCCAAAAACCCGTGAGCAAAGCCTTTAGGTATCAAAAGCGACATTCCATTTTTTGCTGATAAATTTAATTTAAAAGTTTTTAAAAAAGTTTTTGAATTTTTTCTTAAGTCTATACAAAAATCTTTTATATGACCTTTAATAACAGTTATAAGTTTATCTTGCTGATCACTTATTTGAAAATGCATTCCTCTTAAAACATTTTTTTTTGAAAATGAGTAATAATCAAAAATAAATTGATTTTTAAATAAATTCTTTTTATAAATTTCTCTTAGATATCCCCTTGAATCTTCATGGTTATCACTTTTGATAATATATAAATCTTTGAAATTAGTTTTAATTTTTTCCATTAATAATACTATCAAACTTTATTTCTATTAAATTTTTTTGTCTCCAATAAGGTAATGTTTTCAAATTATAATTGATTTGAAAAAGCTTTTCATTACCAAACTTACAATTAATTTTTTTAAAATTTTTTTTATTAAATTTTTCAATTAAGTCTTTAATTTTTGTAAATTTCTTAGCTTTAATTTGATAATTTCCAGATGTAATTTTTTTAGTTAAAATAATTTCAATAGCATTAATGATATCATCAACATGCAAAAAGTTAAGTGAAAGTTTAGTTGAAGAAATTTTAGTGTTTTTATTATTTGTATAATTTTTTTTTATAGTTGGTATTATCTTATTTCTTTCATCTTTATCTGAAAAGGTTTCATAAAATTTGAGATTAATGACTTTTAAAAATGAAAATCTTAATTTATAATACTCTAATAAGGCTTCAAATGATCTTTTGCTTGCTGCATAAAAACTTGATGGATAGTATTTGCTATTATTAGAATGCTCCATCATAGTACCAATTGTTATTATTTTTTTTAAATATTTTGTATTCAATGAACTTATTACTAAGCTTGGTAGCAGTATATTAGCATTTATAATTTTAATTATATCTTTATCACTATCCTTTAGAGTGTAGTGAGTTGCTAGATTAACAAAGTATGTAATTTTTTTTTTTGTAAGAATATCTTTAATTTCATTGACGTCATTAAAAAATAAATAATTGATATTTTTTTCATTTTTTAAATATAGGTTTTTTTTTGTTTTATTTACTAGCAGAAAAATTTTATATTTATTTTTTAAAATGTTATTAAAATTTTTTCCAATAAACCCAGTACCTCCTGTTAATAGAATATTTTTCACTAAATTAGACTTTCAAGATACTTGCTATAACTTGATTTCCCATAGAATCTAATTGCATTTTTTATACCATCTTTTTTGATCCAACCTTTTAAAAAAGCTATTTCCTCAATGCATGCAATGCTAAAGCCTTGTCTTTTTTCTACATTGTATACAAAGTTTCCGGCTTCAAAAATTCCCTCTGGTGTGCCTGTGTCTAGCCATGCAGCACCCCTACCAAGTAAATGATACTTTAGTTTATTAGTTTTTAGGTAAGATTTAATTAAATCAATAATTTCTGTTTCTTTTCTTTTAGATTTCTTTAAATTTGAGGCTAATCTGGAGACATGTTTGTCAAAAAAGTATAAACCACTGATAGCAAGATTAGATTTACTATAATTTGGCTTTTCTTTGAGTGAAATAATCTTTTTATTTTTAATTTCAGCAATACCAAATTCATTTGGATTTTTTACTTTATAACAAAAAATTTTAGCTCCATTAAAATTTTTTTGCGATTGTATTAATGTTTCAGTTAAACCTTGACTATAAAAAAAATTATCTCCAAGTATTAAGGCAACATTTGAATTTTGAATGAAATCCTTACCTATTGTGAAGGCCTCAGGTATTCCATTTGGTTTTTCTTGAATCTTGTAGGTTATCTTAATACCCATTCTGCTTCCATTACCTAATAATTTTTTATACGAATCATAATCCTCCTTGTTAACAATGATTAATATTTCCTTAATGTTTGCCAACATTAAGATAGATAGTGGATAGAAAATTAATGGTTTATTGTATATTGGGAGCAAGTGTTTATTTACAGATTTTGTTAATGGGTTTAACCTTGTTCCTTTTCCGCCTGCTAAAATGATCCCTTTAAATTTCACGTATTACCCAGTCTATAGTCTTTATATTTTTTTTTAATTTCATTAACCCATGAGTGATTAGTTTTATACCATTCAATTGTTTTGTTTATACCAGAATTAAAGTCATTTATAGGTTTCCAATTAAATTCTTTTCTAAAAAAGTCAGAATTTAAGGCATATCTAAAATCATGACCTGGTCTGTCTTTAACAAGGCTTATCATATTTTTTTTATAATTCAATTTTTCAAACATTTTATGAAGCACACTCAAATTATTTAGTCTTTCATTGCTACCAATATTATATATTTTTTTATTTTTGAATTTATTTATTAATATATTTATCGCTACGCAGGTATCTTCAACGTACATCCATTCTCGAATATTTAAACCATTACCATAAAGGGGTATCTTTTTTTTTTCAAAAATTCTTAGAATTGTTTTAGGTACAAACTTTTCTGGAAATTGAAAAGGACCGTAATTGTTTGTTATTCTCAATATGCATATCTTTAATTTAAATGTTTCCGTATAAAATTGAGCAATATTTTCACTAGATGCCTTAGAGGCAGAATAAGGTGAACTAGTATAAATTTTTGAATTTTCTTTTGAAGAACCTTTTTTTACTGAGCCATATACTTCGTCAGTTGAAATGTGAATTATATTAGGACTCTTAATTTTTCTATTGACTACAAGGCTTTTTATTTGATCATAAAAAAAAATAGTAGATTTTGTATTTTCTAAGAAAAATTTTTTAGGTGTATCAATTGATCTATCTACGTGACTTTCAGCTGCCAGATGAACAATTGTATCAAAATTTTTTAAAAGAACAGTCTTAAGTTTTTTTTCATTTGAAATATTAAATTTGTGAAAACTATAATTATCACTCTTATTTTTAAATCTTTCAGGTGTTGATAAATTGGATAATTTATCAATATTTGTCACTTTTTTTTTTTTTTTTAAATTTGATAATTTATTAATATTTTTATCTTTATTTTTTTTTTTTAACAAGAAATTTACTAGATTTGTTCCAATAAAGCCTGATCCACCTGTTACTAGTATTTTTTTCATGTAAACTTTTGTTTTATAATATCTAGTATAAATTTAAATGCATACATTATATGAAAAGAAGATTTTTCATTACGATAATAAGTTTTTATTGGAATTTCAATTATTTTTTTTTTTTGTTTTATTAGTTTAATTCTCAATTGATTATCAAAATTATATTTATCATCTATATTTTTTATATTCATCTTTTTAATTGTAGCAATATTGTAAAGCCATAAACCTGTATGTGCATCAGTAAAATTTGTTGAAAATAGTAAATTAAAAATTTTTGTTAAAGTTAGGTTTCCAATCAATTTATAAATTGGCATTTTACCCCCTAATGCATCTATTGGATTGATCATTCTAGACCCGGTGACAGCATCAACCTTTGAATCTTTTATATTTTTATAGAGGTCTTTAATATAGCGAGCATCATATTGATTATCACCATGTATCATTACTGCATGAGAATAATTTTTTTTTATTGCAAATTTTAAACATTTTTTAACATTGCCACCATAACCTAAATTTTTTTTATTTATATTTGTAAAAATACGTTTGCTTATTGTGGGGAAATACTTAATTGTATCATCATTAGAACAATCATCACTAACTAATATATCAAAACTAGTATGACTTCGAATTCTTTTTAATTTGCTTAATATTTTTTTTAATCTGAACGAAGAATTGTAAGTTACAATAAATACTAGTAAATTGTTTTTAAGCATAAATAAAAACTTATAAGTTACAATAAAAATTTTGCAAACATCAAAAATATGAAAACAGTGTAAATAAATGAAATTTTAATGAAAAAAAATAAGCATTTTTTATTTATTCAGTCTTTAAGGGGCTATGCAGTTTTATTTGTTTTTTTGTACCACTTAAATCTTGATCTATTCTTTAATGGATTTCTTGGTGTAGATATTTTTTTTTTAATATCAGGCTTTGTAATTACAAAATCTATCTATGATCAGTCTATTATAAATTTTGATATCAAAAATTTTTTTCTAAGAAGAATAAAAAGATTGTTGCCAGCTTTAATTTTTATCTTTACGATTACATTTATTGTTTATCTTTTATACGGTTTTTTATTTCAGGGTAAAGGAGTTACAAAAACTTATGTAGCATCATTATTTGGATTATCAAATTGGTTTTTGCTTTTTTCAAAACATGACTATTTTGATATTGAAATGCTAAATCCATTTTATCACTCATGGTCCTTAGGGGTAGAAGAACAATTTTATTTTATATATGCAATTTTAATTTATTCATTATTTAAAATATTAAAATTAAAAAATAAAGGCTTTATTATAACAGTACTTGTTCTATCAATAATTTCAATTTGTCTTTTTAGTGCTAGTTTTTATAGCGAACAATTTATTTTTTATAGCATCATCACACGTTTTTGGGAATTAGGATTAGGTGTTTTAAGTTTTTTTTTATTCAAACATGGAAAAATTATCCTAGATAATAATATTTTATATATATTATATTTTTTGCTATTTTTCAATGTAGTGATAGGTTTTGAAGATCTAAATTTTTATTTGAAAATTATTTTAAATAATATTTTAATTTTTTTAATATTAGTAAATATTAATGTAAAGCAAAATTTAATATATAAGATTATTCATAATAAATTAATTTGTAGTTTAGGTAATATCTCTTATTCTTTTTATTTATGGCACATACCAGTTTTATATTTTAGTTTTTATTATTTAGGAAATTATCAGTATGAAATATTATCATTTATAATTACAATTATTTTTTCATATTTGACCTTTAAATTTGTTGAACACCCCTATCAAAAAAAAACTTTTTATCAGCTTATTCCATTTTTCTTGTTCCCAATAATTATTGTAATAGTTCTCTCAATTTTTAATAAAAAAATTGAATTATTTTCAAGTCACTTTAACCTTTTTGAAAACAAATATAAAATAAGTGAAAGATTTAAGATGGATATTGAAATTAAAAAAATTAATAAACTAAGTAAGAAAAAAATATATTTAATAGGAGACAGTCTAATTTTGCACTATGTACCAATGCTTAATGAGAGCGAAATGATTGATAATGTTGAGTATATTGTGAATAAAAAAAATGAATATTGCTCTTCTTTCACTCTGGATAGCTGTGATTTTAAAAAGATGAATGAAAATATAATGAAGGATAATTATGAAAGTAAAATCTTATTTGTTTCATTTTATTCTAAAAGTAATTTTGGGTATGAAAAACTTTTACAAAAATTAGTTACCAGAATAGATAGGTCTATAAAAATCATTATTGTATATCCAGATATTGAATTTGAAAACACGCCAGAAGCATGCATAATAAGTAATAGGTACTGTGAAACAAAAAAAGAAAATATCTTAATAAATAATAAATATAAAAAATTTTATTTAGAGGGTTTAGAAAAAAAATTTAAAAATCTTTATATTTATAACTATTTAGATTATTTGTGCCCTCATGATACATGTAGTATTTATAGCCACAATGATGATATTTTATATTTCAGAGATAGAATTCATTTAAGTCAAGAAGGTAGCGTTTATCTCACTAACTTTTTTGACAATTGGTTGATCAAAAATAAAATTTTTATCCATGAGAAATAATTTCTTAAAAGGTATGATTAATAAAAAAATCGCTATAACAGGTCACACTGGTATAATTGGAACCAATTTTATAAATAAATTTAAAAAAAATACATTTATAAAATGCAATATTGATATCACACACAGACTAAAAGTTTTTAAATGGATTAAGGACAATGAATTTGATGCCTTTATTCATCTAGCAGCAATAGTTCCAGTTCAAAAAGTTCAAGATAATAAAAAAAGAGCTTTAAAAATTAATTTTAATGGTACAAAAAATATAATTGATGCAATTAATTTCTATAAAAATAAAAATGTTTGGTTTTTTTATTCATCGACATCACATGTTTATGGGGTAAGGAAAAGTTTAAGACCTTTCAGTGAAAATGATAAGCTGTCTCCACATAATTATTATGGAAAAACTAAATTATTATCTGAAAAATATATTAAAAATAAGAGTAAAAAAATAATCACTTTTTGCATCGGTAGAATATTTAGTTTTACAGACATAAAGCAAGATAAATCATTTTTTATACCAAATACATTTAGGAAAATTTTAAATACTAAACAATTAGATATTAATCTGTCTAACTATAACGGTTTAAGAGATTTTATATCTGTAGATGAGATAACTTCTCTAATTGGAATGCTTTATATGCAAAAAAGTAAAGGTGTATTTAATATTGCATCAGGAAAACCAGCATCACTTAAAAATGTTGTTTTAAAAATATATAAAATAACCAAAAGTAAAAAGATAATACTTAATAATATAATAGCGAACATAACTAAGATTAAAAAAAAAATAAATTGGAAACCGAATTCAGATATTAATAAAATAATCAAAAAATTTTACCTACAAAAATATTTAAGATAAAAATTATGATTAATAATCTCTCAATTATTGTTTCGGCAAAAGAAGAAGCACAAAACTTAAAAAATATACTGCCTCTATTAAAAGAAAAATCTAACGATGTGGTAGTTGTAGATGGTAGATCTAAAGACAATACTAAAGAAATTTGTTTGATTAATTCTGTGAAATTTATTTTAGATAATGGTTTAGGCAAAGGTGATGCTCAAAGAGTGGGGGCTCTAGTTGCAAAAAATGATTATATAATATTTTATGATGCAGACGGTTCGCACGATCCCAATGATATAGAGGTTTTATACAAAAAAATAACTTCAGAAAAATTTGATTTGATTGTCTCTAGCAGAAAGAAAGGAGGCTCTTATGATTTAACTGGTAACACTACAATAATAGGGTTTATTAGATCTACAGGCTGTGATTTATTAACGTTACTTTTTAACAAACTTTTTAAAACAGAGTTTTCAGATATTTTATATAGCTTAAAAGCCATGAAAAAATCAAAATTTATTGATTTAAAAACATCAGAAAATAGTTTTGGAATAGAAATTGATATTTTAGTTAAAAGTGTCAAAAAGAAGTATAAAATTTTTGAAATTGCTAGCAGAGAGCATGCAAGAGTTCATGGTAAATCTAAACTAAGCACTCAATTTGGTTTTTATTTTATCTATCAAATTATACGTGAACGACTCTTATAATATGAGTTTTATTTTAAGGGATAAAATCTCTTTCCTTGGGGCTCTAATAATTTTTATAGTTATTAATTCTATAGTAGTGAGCAATTTAGGTTTATTTAATGATGACTGGCTTTTTTATTCGCTAGGAGACCAAAGTTTTTCAGAGTGGGCTATAAGAGTTTGGAATGGAGAAGGAGGGGTAATTCGAAGACATATAGTGGCACCCTTATATATTATATTACATTTAATTCCAGTTAAAATTGCTTATTCAATATCTATATTTTTAAGCCTTATATTATTCTATTTATTTTTTTTATTATTCAAAAAATTAATTTTAAAAAATTTTATTATTAAAAATAAAGAACAATTAGAAATAAATTTATTATTACTAATTTGTGCATGGTATTTTTTCCCATTTAATATTGGTGGGCAATTTTGGATAACAGCAATCATACATACAAAAATTTCTACAATTCTTTTTCTACTAAATATTATATTTTTGGTACAAAAAAAATATCTTATAGCTTTAATATTTTTAGCGTTATCATTTAACAGCTATGAGATCTTTTTCTTTCTGTATTTACCCATCACTTTAATTTTTTATTTTGGTAAATTAATAGAAAAAAAAATATTTAAAAAATATTTAATAGTAAGTTTTATTATCCAATTATTTTTTCTCTTTGATAAAATTAGACCAGGTAATGCAGATCATGACTTAAACAATATTGATATTATTGAACTAATAATTAAGAGCACATCAAACTTAGGTAGGTTTCTCTATTCGATTTATCAAACTATTCCTGAAAACTTAAATATAAATTTAAAAGTATCTTTATGTATTGTTATGATATTTTGTTTTTATTTATTGTTTAAAAAAATACATCTACTAAAAAACAAATCTTTTTTTTATACAATTTGCATACTATTATTTATTTCGTTATGTTTAAATTCAGCTGTAAATACTCTGGGAACATATGGTTATTGGGGCAAGGGTATTTTTTCAAGAACAATGTTTATCCCTTCTTTTTTGATTTTATTTTTTCTGTGTATTTCAATTTCAATAATGAATAAAAAAATAAGCTTATACTTCAGTGGATTAATTCTTATACTTTCGTTAGCCTCGTTCAACATAGAAATTAAAAACTGGATAAACTCATCAAGAATCCAAAATGAAATAATTAACAGCAAAATACTTTCTGAAAAAAATGAAATATTTAAAAACAAAAGTAATATAATATTTTTCGAGGGGCCATGTTATATTAATGGAGTTGAAATATTTAATGCTATTTGGGATTTAAATTCTGCAATAAGGTTTTTATATCCGGAGTTAGCAAAAAATAAAT
>Ga0114997_10003103_pt1 | contig 13141 bp, 6 predicted proteins | sample ArcticOcean_MG_C_2_FD_87045 | JGI IMG/M metagenome (GOLD analysis project Ga0114997, IMG submission 87045) | Marine microbial communities from western Arctic Ocean - ArcticOcean_MG_CB4_136 | ecosystem: Environmental > Aquatic > Marine > Oceanic | place: Arctic Ocean: Canada Basin | collected... | reverse complement strand
GTCGAAATGGATGAGCATTCGAAAACATTCACACGTAATTTCGATACGTTTACCCCGGCGTACGCAAGCACACCCCGACTCTCACCATTCACCTCTGAAAAGAAACACCGATCTGTCCTATTCAATTTCGAAATCACATGCGATACAAAAACATCCTTATGATGCGTCACCAATCCCGTCCACAACTTCGTCGGTCCAAGCTTTAAACGCTCCATATCCTTCACAGCCTCCTTCACGGCCTCTTCTTTCTCCTTCTTCTTCTTCCTCTTCTGCGCGCCGGAGAGTTGTTTCTTCTTCTTCTCGTCAAACCCGGGGCCCATGATGAAGAAAAAGAGATGATCTAGAAGTCAATGTTTTTTTTTTTGCCGTTTCTTAGTTCAGTCGTAAGTTCTTTGGTCTCTCGAATTTTTCCAATTTGGTGTCATAAAAGGGCGCATGTGATACACATTTGCACATCACATCATCACGCGTAAAAGTCGTTCTCTCTTTCTCTCTCTCTCTCTTTCTAAACGCAAATTCTTCTTTAGCAGTCGCAGCAATAGCAGCAGTTTTAACAGCAGCTCGCGAAAAGCAGAGAAGGAAGAGGAGGAGGAGAAGTGTCTGATTTATTGTTTTTCCCGCGGGAAGGAAAAGGCATTTTTAAACGACGACGACGAATAAACGACGATGAGAGACGCCGAAGACGATGACGACGAGACGAACGGAGTGGGAGGCGAAGGAGGATCAAGAGGAGGCGCCCCTAGGGTGGTTCCTCCCTTACTCGAAGACTTGCTCAAGGAAACGGAAATCACAAAACTGGACGTGAAAGAGGTCGAGGCGGACTTCGTCTCCTGTTACGAAGGCGAGACCAACTATCGCAAATACGTTTTATTCCTCTTGTTCATGATCGCGGTGATGCAAAATTTCGACCGGAACGTGCCGTCGATACTCTTTCCGACGTTAGCGGTGGAGTTGGACATGACGGACGTGGATACCGGGTTAGTGAACGGCGCGTTTTTCTTACTCGTAAACTGCGCGTTGGCGATACCGTTGGCGAGATTGGCGGATACGAGAGGGAGGAAAGGCATTTTGATTTTTTGCTTACTGGTGTGGTCACTGGCGACGTGTTTGTCAGCCACGGCGCAAAGTAAGGAGTGGTTGGCGTTTTTGAGAGTTGGGGTTGGTATTGGCGAGGCTGGGTGCGCGCCGGCGTCGTTGTCGTTGATCGCGTGCATGTATAAGCCGTCCGAAAGGGCGAGCGCGATGGCGATACAGGCGTTGGGTTTAGCCGTTGGGATTGCGTTGGCGAACGTTTTAGGCGGGATATTGGTAGATAGGATCGGGTGGAGATCGGTGTTTGTGATGGCTGGAATCCCAGGGTTTGTGTTAGCTGGATTGGTTTATTTTACGTTGAGAGACGCTCCGATTGTTTTGAAGAGGTCGAATTCGAAAGCGAACAAGGAAATGACGAACGAGGAGAAGAATAACAACGACAACAACAACACTAAATCTATCGCAGTTAAAGAGTTTAGTCGAGCGTGTTCCGATGCGTGGGGGAGCGTTTGGGAGTGCGCGAAAGAGATCTTTCAGAGGAAAACGTTCGTCTATCTCGCCATCGCGTGTTCGTTACAAGTCGCCGTCGGTTTGTCCATTTTGACGTTCTTGCCGACATTTTTCATTCGCTCGCACGGGATGTCGAACCAAGAAGCCGGGGTGGACATCGCGGTTGTTTCTGGCGCGTGTGGTGCTCTTGGTATATTAATGGGCGGCTTCGCGTGCGATTATTTAGTCAAGAAATACCACGACGCGCGTTGGTATTTGTGGTTCATGATCGTGTGTAACTTTATCTCCACGCCGTTGCTAGTGACGGCGTTTTTAGTGAGCAATAAGATTGCGTCGTTGGTGTTTGCGGCGTTCGCGGTGGCGTTTTTTATGGTCATGGTTGGCCCACCAGGCGCGGTGGTACAAATATTATCGCCGGATTCCATGAGAGCGACGTCGGCGGCGTTGTTCCAAGTCGTCACGAACGTCTTTGGAGGTTCAGTCGGACCAGCCGTGGTTGGCGCCGTGAGCGATCGACTTTCGGATAAGTACGGGGAAGAGAAAGGGTTGCGTTACGCTTTAGCCGGAAGCGCTGTTTTGTGCGTCTTGGGTCAAATCGCGTGGTTCGTGGCGTCTCTAACCATGCGCCAAGACGCGAAAAATGCGAAGGAAGACGCCGAACAGCTACTGATTTTGAAGGAGGACTATTTCGCCCACGTGAACACAAAAGGGATGAATACTCCTTCTCGAGAGGAATCGATGGCGTTACTCGGCGGTAAAAACGTATGATATAGAAGTCAATTAACTATAGTTTTTGTACGTACGTAACTGTACCTAGTAGCGATTAGGAGTTGTGTAGTAATAGTTGTGTAGTAAAGATGATGTTATCTTTTGAACGCTCAATAATAATAAATAATAATGGTACACTATTAACTCTGTATTTCGGAGGCCGCTGCGGCGACGGCAGCGGCAGCCGCGGCGGACGAAACCGAAGACGAAAACAATTGTTTCATCCTCGTTTCAAAGAGCTTCGTCTGATGCGTCAAGGTGGAATTCATCGACGTCGGTTCGATAGGACAAAAATTTTGCAACGGCGACGCGACGGCCGCGACGGTATCTGTCGTCGGATCGCACCGCGTTATAATTTCTCTAATTTTCGCCACTTCGTTCAGTTTCTGCTCAGCCGCCCACTTGTTTCCCATGTTTTCGTACGCTTTGGCGCACATCTCTAACGCGCTTTCAATCATCGTCAATTCTTGCGGCGTCTTTAATTCTCGAGCGGGAGGCGCTGGAGACACTTTAAAGTTCATCTTTTTCTCCTGGGTGGCGGTGAGTTCTGAGGACGCATGTTGCGCGTTACTTTGCGTGACCCGATTGATATCAACGAAACTGTCCGTCGACGCGCTCGGACTACTTCTGGTACTCCCGTCCATCATTACAGACGCGTTGTTGATATACTTTTGCCCCTTGGACGATGGCAGCAACTCGTCGTCGCTCTTAATATCGCGCATACTACCACTGCTATTATTCGTATTATTGATTCCCAATTGTATTTGCAACGTACTCGCTTCACTCGCCGAGCTCTCGCCGCTTCGTCTTCTCAAAGCCTTTTCGGTGGTGGCGTTGTTTATTCCTCCGTAACTTTTCTTTCCAGAAACAGAATCATCCTCTCCGATCTCCATGCTAATATCCATTGTTGTAGTTGTCGTCGTCGTCTTCGTCGTCGTCATCATCGTCGTTGTCTCTGCATCGAGAAATTCTTGATGATGGTTTTCCGACCTCCCTCCAACCCCGAGACCCATAGGCTTCCTCTTCAGCTTCCCTCCGCCGACTCTCGTCTGCTCCTCCAATATCGCCAACCGCCTGTGCCTCTGAAACCGTAACTTCTCCAAATTCATCTGAAACTGCCTCGCGTTTATCCTCTCCGCCAGTTCTCGAACGACCACGTTCTCCAATATCGACGCGCACTCGCGAAACTCTCCTTCCGCCATGCTTCGCTTCGCATTATCGAACTGCTCCTCCACGTGCGACAACTTCTCCTTCATCTTCGCTCGCTGATGTTTCAACTCGTTGCTCGTTTCCAAACGGATTTTCGACGGCGCATCCATCAGTTTTTCCTCTTGGTACGTGAATTTCAACACCACCGGAGGACCACCGCTGTCAAAGTTGGAATCATTATTCGTCGTCGTAGTATTCTTTTTATCTTCTTCTTCTTCTGCAAAGACAACCACCGTGGATTTGTTACAAAAGGAAACGTGCTTGTTGGTCTTTTCCCTCGTTTCCGGGGTAGAGGAGTCATTCGATGATCGCCTCTTATTGTCATCATTACTTCTTCTGTCCGGCTTTGAGGAAGAGTAGGGCGACTTTGACGACGTCGAGGAGAGTTGACGGCGCCGACGCATAATTCTTTTAAATCCTTTCTTACAGTTTTTTTGGTCTTTTAATTCCCAACAAAGAGAGGTCACGATTTAAAAACTAATTCTGTCTCGTTTAAAAAACGCTATTCTCCCTTTCGCAAGTAGGTGCTCCTTACTGTGTGCGCTCCTTACTGTGTGCGCGCGCGTATATATATAGCGGGCGTGAAAGAGAGAGAGAGAGAGAGAGGGAGATCAAACGTGACAAAGCAGTCAGTCTTTTCCGCAATGGAAAATTCTGAAGATAAACAAAAAGTGCCAAAAAGTGTCCAAAAAATCTCATGAAAAAAAGCAAAAAGCGTCCTTGAAGAGTCAGAAGAAAAATAAAGACAAGAGAAGAAGAACAACAACGACAACGAGAAAAATGTTACGTACTCGACGAATAAAGAGATCCTCCGCACTCTCATTATTATTAAACGGTTTTTGGTCTCTCTCTACTAAAGTTCGCCTTCTTCCGAGCTTTCTTTTTTTGGAGGTGGCGAGGGCGAGCGGCGATGGCTTCGTCGTCCTCCGCGAGCCGCCGCCGCCGCCGGGGGTGGTGGTTCGTCGACAAAGTCTCGATAGTTCGGCGAGGGCGAGCGGGAGCGACCGTAACCGCCGCCGCCGCGGTGGTCTCCCCGACCTCTGTCTCGGTCACCGCGAGTGTCGTCGTCGTCTCGGCGATCGGATCGGCGGCGGTCTGGGCCTCTTTCGCGGTCGTAATCGTCGTCGTATCTGCTTCTTCTTCGCGCAGGCGGGCTGCGAGATCGAGATCTAGAGCGGGAGTGGGACCTTCCGCGTTTGCGGTCTCTGCCGCCGCCTCTGCGGTCTCGGTCGAAGTCGTCGCCGTTACGCGGTGGACGTCTGTCGTCCCGGCCGTCTCGACCACCACCGCCGCCGAATCTATCTCCTCCTCTGTCGCGATCGTCGTCCATAATCATGCCGGTGCCAAACCTCGGCGCCGGCGCCGCTCCGGGACTTCGTTCGAGAGTATCGTCTCGGCCGCCGGAAAACCCAATACCGCCTCGATCTCCTCTCGACGGAGGAGGAGGAAGGTCTCCTCTGTCTCTCATATCGTCGCCGCCACGACCACCACCACCACCGAATCTTCCTCTGCCTCGGTTCAACTCTCTTCTGTCCGGGCACTCTCGCGCGAAATGACCGGTTTGGCCGCACACGTGACAGGTACGATCGTCACCAAACCCAGCTCTACCGCCTCTACCACCACCACCACCGCCACCTCCTCCGGGGCCACCAGGCCCGCCTCGGAAACCGCCACCTCCACCTCCACCTCCTCCACCTCCTCTTCGGGATTGGTTCCCCATCGCTTTCATTCGAATTTCTTTCTTGCTCAACTGTTTGGTGTACCCTCCTAAACCGCCGCCTAAGCGCATCGGTCGCCAATTCGGCGTCGTTCGTCCTCTTTCCGCGTCTACGATGACCCGTTTACCTTCAATTCTCGTCCCATCTGCGCGCGCAAACGCTCGTTTCATGTCATCTTCCGTTTCAAACTCGATAAACGCGTACCCTGTTGGTTTCCCGGTATCCGTATCTCTGACTATTCTTATCGCTTTAATATCGCCGTACCGTTCAAATTCTCGTCGTAACACGTCCTCGTCTTCGCACGCGCCGTACGGTAATCTCGCGACAAACAACGTCGCGTACGGGTCTCCAGTCGCTTTCTCGTCTTTATGCGGATCCCACGCTTTCAAAGCCTCTCTTAACATCTTCTTCCCTTTTTCTAATTTCTTTTTCGTCTTTGCCGGCAACAGCGCAAACTTTTCCTTCTCCTCTCGTCTCTTCCGTTTCGTCTCCTCGTCAATCTCGATGATCTCTCCGTCGTCGTTCACGTCCACGTCGGAGGCATCCTCGTCCTCGTCCTTCTCTTCTCCTATCATCGACTCTCTCTTCTCTTCTCCTTCCTCGTTCTCCTTCTCGCCGAATAAATACAAATACTCCCCGATTCCCGTCAAACGTTTACACGTCTTCCTCGCTCGTGCCGGCGGAAACCACTTCACCGGCGGCCTCGCTTTGAACATGACCAACAAATTCGGCGGTAAACCAGTCGGGTGTTGATTCAAATTAATCGGTCGCATCAGCAAATTCGACGATGGATTATTTCCGGACATGAGTGGCATCATCATCGGGGCCCCTCCTCCTGCTCCTCCGGGTGGCATCATGAGCATCGGATTCGGCGGGAACATCATCCCCGGTGGTCCTCCTCCTCCTGGGGGCATCATCATTCCACCGGTCGGGGGCATCATCATTCCGAGAGGTGGCCCTCCCGGTTGTTTCATCAATAAAGGATTGTGTGGTTGCGCACCAACAAACGGCGGTAAAGAAGATCCATTTCCCCCATTTACGGCGTCTCGTCCATGAGAACTCATGAGTAATTATATGGCCACAAACAGCTTTTCTCTCTCTCTTTCTCTTTTTAATCTAAAGACGGCTTTGAAAACGAGCCTTCTGCTTTTTTCGAGTACCGCGCTTGGGGGAACGCAACAACTACAGCGTAAAGCGTTCTTACACTTACACTTAAATGACGACTTGAAATGATGATGAAAGGGATGTGGGTCTCGGAAATAGGGTTTAAGGTTTAGGGTTTTCCAGGTCAATCTTCGCTCTCGCTTTCAAAAAATTTCAAAAAATTTCTCCATTCCAACACGTTCCATCACATCGGAGTTTAAGCGCGTTTTGTTTCACCCGTCATCATCGCCTAATACCCCGTAACTGCTGAAAAGGAAACGGTCAAGACGACGCCCATACGAGGAGGATTCAGCTTTTTGCTCCACAAATTTGGAACGAAATTCCGAATCAACATCCGACAAAAGACGAGATTGAGTCACAGGTTGAATACGACGACTGCGAATAATACTGATACTACCCCGACCATTAAGAAAGCGGCTATGATGGACGCGACCCCTAAAGATGATTTGAAAAAGTTTCAAGTCGTCGTCGCCTCGGATGAACTCGGGGGGATTGGAAAGAATCAAACTTTACCGTGGAAACTTTCAAAAGAGATGAAGCATTTCAAATCTTTAACCGCGGACGTCTCGAAACCGATGACGCAAAACGCAGTCATCATGGGAAGGAAAACCTGGGAATCGATTCCGGAGAAGTTTCGCCCGTTACCGGGGAGGTTGAACGTGGTTTTAAGCGCCAGTGGGCGAGTGTACGAGAAATCGAATAAAGAAAACGGTGGCCCCGGCGAGGACAACGCGGAGGACGGCGCGAAGTGTTTGCCGGAAGGCGTGCTCGCGAGAGCGTCGATCGAGGAAGCGCTGGAAACGTTATCGACTGGGGAGTACAAGGATATCATCGAGAAAGTGTTCGTGATCGGCGGCGCAAAAGTATACGAGGAAGCTTTGAAGTCTGAACAGTGCGAGGCGGTGCATTTGACCGAAGTGAAACCGCCCGCCGGGAAGGATCCGAAGGAACACTTTGCCTGCGACGCGTTCATCCCGTTACCGTTGGATAGCGAAAAGTTTCGATTGTATTCGAGCTCAAAGCTGGTGAAAGATGGTGAGTGCTCGTACACGACGTTGACGTACGTCGCGCAAAATGGACCGGCTGGGAAGTTTCGAGTGGAGGCTGAAAAAATCATGCCGCCAAAGATTTTGAAGGAGCAAAAACACGAAGAGATGCAGTATTTGGAGTTGATTAGGGAAATAATCGATGAAGGGAACGTCAAAGGCGACAGAACTGGAACCGGGACTATTTCTAAATTTGGTTGCTCCATGCGATACGACTTGAGACGATCATTTCCGTTGTTGACGAGTAAACGTGTTTTTTGGAGAGGCGTGGCGGAAGAGTTGTTGTGGTTCGTGAAGGGTTCAACGAACGCGAACGAGTTGAAAGAAAAAGGCGTCGGCATCTGGGACGGAAACGGAAGTCGCGAGTATTTGGACTCCATCGGATTAAACCACCGCGAAGTGAACGATTTAGGCCCAGTCTACGGCTTCCAATGGAGACACTTCAACGCCGAGTACACCGACATGCACGCCGACTACGCCGGTAAAGGCGTCGACCAACTCGCCGAAGTGATTCACAAAATCAAAAACAATCCAAACGATCGACGCATTCTTTTAACCGCGTGGAACCCAGCCGCATTGAAAGAAATGGCGTTGCCGCCGTGTCACATGTTCTGTCAATTCTACGTCTCGAACGGAGAGTTGAGTTGCCAAATGTACCAACGCTCGTGCGACATGGGATTAGGCGTCCCGTTCAACATTGCCAGTTACTCGTTGTTAACATGCATGATCGCGCAAGTCTGCGACCTGAAACCGGGAGATTTTGTCCACGTACTCGGCGACGCGCACGTGTACGCCAACCACGTCGAACCGTTGGAAACGCAATTGAAAAACGAACCGAGACCGTTCCCGCAGTTGAAAATCAACCCAGACGTGAAGGATATCGACGGGTTCAAGTTTGAAGATTTTGAGATCATCGGGTACGACCCGTGCCCGAAAATTGAAATGAAGATGGCCGTTTAATCATCAAGGAAACGAGGCTTTCGTCGTCGTCGTCATCGTCGTCATCATCGTCGTCATCTTTGAAAATGTTATACATATAAATACCATTCAAAATACAAAATCCAGAACTTTTTGCTTCATTTTTCTCCCTCCTCCTCTCTGCTTCTCTCTTCTTAACTGCGCTCCGAGACAGAATAAAAAGATACCGCAATGACGCACCCGCCCGCATCGAAGAATGCCTTCATCCCGACGTGGATGTCCGTCCTTTCCGACGTTCTCTTCCAGAAACTTCGATGCAAACACCTGCCGAAAACGTCTTTGGAAATGGTCACATTTCCCCACGGAAAAGAAAAATCATCCAAGACGTTTAAGAAGAAGCAAACCATCATCGTGACCGGCCCAACGTCTGGTATCGGCGAGACGACCGCGTTGACGTTAGCTCTGAGAGGTCACAGAGTGATTTTAGCCTGTCGGACGGTCTCTAAAGGCGAGACGATGGTCAAGAAATGGCAACAAAAATACTCCTCCAAAAACACAAGATTGAAGCTCGACTGCGTCGTCATGAAGCTCGATTTGAACAGTTTACGATCGATTCGAAAGTTCGCGAAAACATTTACAGATACCGAAGATCGATTGGACGTGTTAATAAACAACGCCGGCGTGTTTGATATGTCGAATAAATACGTGCTCACGGAGGATGCGTACGAACAGCACCACGGGACGAACTTTTTAGCACCGAGTTTACTCTCGCTTCTGTTGATAGGTAAAATGTTGGAAACGAAGACGACGGAAGGGTGCGAAACCGCCGCGAGGCAATCGAACAGTCGGATTGTGTTTGTGAGTTCAAAGTTGCACGAATTTGCGAAGAATTATGACATGCAAAAGAAATCGTTTGGGTTCTCCGCGAAGAAGGCGTACGCAAATAGCAAAATGGCAGAGATTGCATTCGCAAAGGTGTTAGAGGGGAAAGTGTGTAAAGCGTTTTATACGAACGCGAAGGATGGAAGGGACCCGTCGAACGCGCCGATTAAAATGATGAGTTTACATCCTGGAAATATTATAACGAACGTTGTGAAAACGTTACCGAAATTGATTCAGTTTTTGTACCGAACGACGATGCGACAGATTTTGTTTACGTGCGACGAAGGCGCGAGGGCGACGGTGTATTGCGCGCAAAGCGAAAATGCGTTCGAGGAGGCCAAAGGAACGTTTGGGAGTTACTTTGATTCTGCGTGCGAGTTGCGCGAGCCGAACAGCTTGAGCGAAATAGAGGAAGAGGGATTGTGGCGAGAAGTCCTGAAAGAGTTTGGGATGTCTGAAGCGCAGTTGCTAAAGGAGTGGCAGACGGCGCTCGCGTGAACAAGAGAACAAATTTTTTAGCAAATGACTCTTTGTATTACAATTTTTAGAACCGCATAGTACCGGTGCCGTTGTACGTTTTAAATTACTCCAATTCGTCAAAGTCCATGTCCGGTAAGTGGAAGTTCAAACCTTCGTCTTCGTCCTTAACGCCTTCACTTTGCGTTCGCTCGAGTCTTTGGTTTCTGTTTGACCCGGTGGTGGCATCGGACTGATCCGAGAAGATGCTCGTCAACGCCCCGAAGCCTAAGCCGCCCCACAAATCAAACGCCGATCGATCTTCCTGAGTGGCCATGGATAAATGCGAGGGCGTGAGCAAAGGCGCTTGGGATATCTGCTGCCGCTGCTGCTGCTGCTGCTGCATCACTTGTTGCTGTTGTTGTTGCTGCTGCTGCTGCTGCATGGGCGATCCACCGAACGAGGGAACGTGTTGGAACATACCTTGCGCGTTCTCGAAACCAGGAGGCGCGAAGCCCCTCGGAGATCCCGAAGCAGAAGATAACGTATTATGTTGTTGATGATGTTGCTGTTGTTGCATTTGCTCCACGCGATGCGTAGACGCGGCAGGTGGCACTTGTTGTTGTCGTTGTTGTTGGTTGAAAGCTGTGTCGTTTGCAAGACTGCTGCTACTTTCGGGAACGTGCTTCCTCCCCCACGGCGGAAGTAGGGATTTGCGTGGTGGATCAGCGAACGTATTCTTATCGTCTCTTTTGGAAGTTTCCCTTGTCGTAGATATCGCTCTTGGGGCGACGTAATTATTCAAATCAACCAATTTATTCGCATTTCCAATTCTTACCGGTCTTGAGAGGGCGGCGGCGGCGTTGCGCTTTGCCTCCTCCAAGCTAGCGTCCAAGCTCGGCTTACTCACGTTTGTTTGCTTTTTACCGGCAGCTTCCGTGTTTGTCGCCGCCGCCGCCGCCACCGTCGCCGCATGAGTAGATGTATTCTTTTTCGATGCATAGGCGACGTCTGTGGCCGAAGCCGACGAGGAACCGGATAATTCGCGTTCAATCGTAACATCATCATTTTTACTCGCCCGCGGAGAGGACCCTTTGGTGCGCGCTTTAGGGGTTATCGGCAGAGTAGGTTTCGATACCTCCTTTTTTGGTGGCAACGGTTTGCCTCCCACGGGATCAACAGATGCAACTGTTGGAGACGGTTTCGGAACCTCTTCGATTGATGTCTTCAAATTCGAAAGTCTCGGACTTGGAAGTGTCGTGGTGGTGGCATCTTTACTCTTTTGCAACTCATGAGAATCTGCCGTCATGTTCGTAGTAGCATGAACCTCTGACGAGGATTCTGTTTTAGTTTCAGCAGCGATTACTGGCTTTAAAACGGCAACGCTCTTCTTCTGGTTAATTACCGATATCGCGAAAAGGCACGCCGTCACGACAAAACATACCGCAAAAAATACCGCTAAAAAGTTTGGCGACGTAATCGTCTCGAGCGTTCCAGAAACGTTCAACGATATATTCGCCGAGATCCTCGCGACAAACGCGTAAGTTTTCGTCGTGAAACTGTTTTTGCGTCTTTTCTGAGCTTGCGATGCCTTCGCGGCTTCTTTTTCTGCCCTTTCGGCTGCAAATGAATACGCCTCAGAAACTTCGCCTTCCACGTCTACGCACTCTAACAAAGTGAAAGAGTTTCTCACGCAGACGGAAGATTTTAAAATATGTCCTTTCCCTGCTGCTTTCGGTGGCGCAAAGTATATGCCTCCCAAAGATTTTGTCTGACTTTGTTCAATGCAAATAAGACTGTCGCCCTCGTTGCCGTTGTTGTTCGTGCTTTCGAAGATGAAGGCATTCTCGCCCTCGCGAGCGCTACCAAATTTCGGAGCAGATTTAGAAATCGCCCCAAACGTCACGCTCGCGAGTAAGTTTGAAAACATCCCACCGCCGCGCTTGAGCAACTTTCCGACGGCTAAATCAGGTGTGTCGGCGTGCGAAGCGCCAGGAAACATGTACGGTACCGCATCGAAGCATAATTTTTTAGACGTGGGATTTCGAACTCGAAGCATCTTTGATTTCGACGAGCGCTGACCGGCCGCAACGAAATCGATGAAGGTGGATGACGTTGAATTCGCAACAAGTCCTCCTCGCTCTTCTTCCTCCTCTTTATCATCCGCATAGTCTGTGAACGATGATGGGGAATAGTATTGCACATCATCAGTATCATCGCTCCTCGAAGCGAGCGATTCTATGATACTCGGACTTTGTAAGTTGACTAAAACTGCCACGGTGTCGACGTCGCCGAGACTGGTAGCTTCGTTCGATACAACTACGGTTGCCTTCATGTGAAATGCATTTTTCTTCTCGAGCGAAGCAATTTTATCGAGTCTGGATCTAAGTTTTTTTGCTTCGGCTTTACTGGGTGGAGAAGATACGAAAACTTTCTTCTTCTGCAACAATTTCGCAGCGGATGCTCCTATCGAATCAACATTTTCACCGTCCAAGTAATCTTCTCCTCCCTCACCGTCTTCAAAATCCTCGCTGATCGCGGTATCGAACATCAGATCGTCATCACCGAAGATTTCTTGATGCATTTCCGACAAGTCGAGTTTAACCCAGGCGCTGATTTGCGGCTCTTCGACGTTCGGCTGGATTAAACCGTCATTCTCGTTGTGGCGAACGATGACGCCTTTCTGGCTTCCACGCTTGCCATCCATAGAATGCTGCAACACACTCACCCTGGTCATGACCGGAATGTTGTGCGTAGATATAACTTCGATTGGGACGCTCGCGTGGCGCTTACCCATCGATACAGAAGCGCGCACCACGTCGTTTACCGGAAGCAGTGTACCGGTACTAAAAGAGGCCGTGATTGGTACTTGCATCCAACGATCATCCGTGAGAACGGCAAAAGTGTAGTTTGCTCGCATCGAATCAGACATTCTCTCGATGAACTCGTTATCTTCGCCGATATTAGCTGCTAAATGGAATATCGCGCGACCACGCGCTGGCACCACGAAATCACCCGCAATGATTTCGGCCCATTTTTCAGATTCATCGTTCGCGTATTTTTGGCGCCCATATCGCTCGTGCTCGACGCTTTTCTCACTCTTCCACGCTTCATTCGCGAGAGGGGACCATTCGTCGAGGATGGAATCGTCGTCGGCGAAGCTATTTCTATCTTCCACAGTCTTTCCACTTTTATCATCTTTTGATTTGTTTTTATCTGCCTTCTTCTCCGTATTAGCATCGACCGGCGTCTTGCTTGCGTAATCCTGGCGGCATCCGCCCGGCATGTCCGAGAATCGTTTCTTGTTCGGGCGACACGGCGCATCGTGCGTGGAGTCTTCGTCTTCCTTATAGTACTCTTCTATTGCGTGCGACCTATCAAACACGTACAAGAGTTGGCCGTTCCAACCAGATATGCGCGCAGATTCTGGGTCGAACG
>Ga0114997_10003101_pt1 | contig 13147 bp, 11 predicted proteins | sample ArcticOcean_MG_C_2_FD_87045 | JGI IMG/M metagenome (GOLD analysis project Ga0114997, IMG submission 87045) | Marine microbial communities from western Arctic Ocean - ArcticOcean_MG_CB4_136 | ecosystem: Environmental > Aquatic > Marine > Oceanic | place: Arctic Ocean: Canada Basin | collected... | reverse complement strand
ATAAATATCCTAATATTTTTTTTTTCACAGATTCTAAAAATATTTTTTAATTCACTGAAATTTTTTCCGCCTGGTTTTTCTAATAAAATAAACTTTGGTGTGTTTTTTTCTATTATTTCTTTAAAAATTTTAAACTGAGATTTTGTATTTGCTGATAGGATTAAAAAATCTATTTTATGGTTAAGTAAAGCCGATTTATAGCTTTCGTAGCTTGGTTTGTGATACTTTTTATTAAAAATTTTTCTTCTTCCTCTGTTAATATCAATTCCACACTCTAAAATAAATTTAGAATTCTTATGAACAGCCTCACAATGTGTATGAATTGTCTTTTTTTTTAAATCATAAAGTAAGCCCACGTTACCAAGCCCAACAACTGCTGTTCTTATTATATTATATGACTTATTTTCTTTTAACATTGTGATTAATTTTTAATAATTTTTTGTTATGTTTTAAATAATCAATTATTTCTTTTAATGGAAAATTATTTTTTTTATTCTTAAATTTTTCAAAAATTTTTTTAATTAATATGAAGTCTAATTTATCATCAAGAGTAAGACCTAAATTAGGCCAAAAAAGTGATCGTGGGGCAATTAAATGTAAAGCTGGAAATATATTTGGATTTTTTCTTATATGAAGTGTAACATGTTCCCTATCTAACAAAGATTTAGTCATTTTATAAGACTTTTTAAGTGTATTTAGTGAGTATACTTGAACATCCATACCATCTGGATAACTTCTAATATGGCAATTTGATACGTATTTGGCTTTATTGTTTTTATACAAATTAATTGCCTGATCAACTATTTCAGGATCAATTAAAGGGCAGTCTCCAGTAATACTTACTATTATATCTGTATTATAATATTCTGCAGCTTTCATTACTCGTTGCATTACATTATTTTCATCTCCTCTATATACATGAAATTTTTTTTTATTAGCAAATTCTTCTATTAAGTCATCTTTGGAATTCTTAGTTGTAGCTATAATAATTTTATCAATTTTTTTTATAGATTTAAGTCTGTTAAGCAAAAGTTCAATTACAGTTTTTCCTATGATATTTTTTAAAACTTTTCCTGGTAATCTTGTGGAGTTCATTCTTGCCTCTACAATAATTGATACCTTTTTTTTCATTTGAGGTCTTTGAATGCAATGGGTGTAGCATATAATATATTTTTTTTTGCTATTTTACCCTGTATTTTATAAAAATATTTTGGATCCATACCGTAGCCTGGTCTAACAACCTTAATATTTTCTTTTGTTATTTTCTCTCCTTTTTTTATTATACTTGAAGCATAGATTGATCTCTTAAATTGAATGGAGTTCTTTTCCGATTTGGTTATCCCAATCTTTTTAACACCTAGTGATTGCCATGCAATTTTTGTTTCCTTAACTAGAGAAGAAAAATCATTTTCTAATAAAGAAAATTTAGAATCTACTCCTTTTTTTTTAAAGCTAATATTAAAATGCTTTTCAATTAAAACTGAGCCAAGGGCAACTGAGGCAATTGCTGCACCAATTCCCTTACTATGATCTGATAATCCCACTAAACATTTATATCTTTTTTTAAATTCAGGTATATTCAGTAAATTAATATCTTTTGGATTTGTTGGATATGAACTATTACATTGCAATATAACAAATTGATTTTTATATTCTTTTATTAATTCAACAAGTGCATCTAGCTTTTTTCTTGATGTAACTCCAGTAGAGACAATTATAGGTTTTTTTGTGTTTAAAATTTTTTTAATTAGTGGGTAGTGGTTATTTTCAAAAGATGATATTTTATAAGCTGGAACCTTAAGGTCTTCTAAAAAATCAACTGACGTTTCATCAAATGGAGTACTAAACATAACAATATTAGATTTTTTTGCTACACTAAATAATTTTTCATGCCATTCCCATGGGGTATGTGCTTTTTTATATAATTCATATAATGATTTTCCATTCCATAAACTTTTCTTATTCTTAATCTGAAAACCTACTTTTTTTGAATTTAGCGTAATGGTATCTGCAGTGTAGGTTTGTAGCTTTACAAAATCAGCACCAACTTTTTTTGCAACCTTAACCATTTGAATGGCTTTTTTTAATGATCCATTATGATTGCCTGAGATTTCTGCAATTATCTTTGGTCTTGATTTCTCATTTATATCAATATTTTTAATTTTCAATTTTCCCAACCTCTACCATATAAATTATAGCTTTCTTTCTTCTCTAACGATTTTTTTTTTTTCCCTGAATCATATTTCAAATTTTCTAAAACTTTTAATGCATTTTTTTTTTCTATACTGTCTTTTATCTTAAAACTATCAATAGGGTATTTCAAAACCCATTTAGAATTTTTTTTTGTCCACAAATTTTTATTTCTAGATTTTTCTAAAAAATTTTGGAATTCCTGGTTCGATATGCCTAACCATTTAATAAATAAATCCATGTCATTAGGGTATATATCTGAATATTTATTAATTAAACTTATGCCTTCTTTTCTTGATAAACGGTTTAATCTCAATTCCCTCGTTGCATGATCTGTAACTAAAGAATATCCATGTTTTAGATGTTTGATATAATCATGCAAACCTGAATAATGATGACAGTCAACATTTGAGTACCTATCGAATGTTCTCTTTAGATCACTTGTTTCATGGCCGTACTTGTTAATCATTTTTTCTTGCTGTGCCTTTGTATCCCATCTTATATAATTATTTAGATAAATACCTCTTACACCAACGTCTGAAATTGAACTATCAGATGGGTAAATAAATTGACTAATGTCTTCAAATGTTAATTTTGAATTTTCTAATATATCTTCTGCTTCATAGCCCATTAAATCATGTTCTTTTCTATATTTTCTTGTCATTTCAACCTCATTTTCATGAGAAAACATACCAACCTGCTCTAATCCCTGATGAAATCCCCATATAATCAAAGGTATTCTGAATCTACAAGCTGTTTGCACTGGGAAGACTGTTTGTCCAGCAATGCAGTGCCAGTAAATGCTTGAAATATTTTTCATTGTTTCTTTGGTAATTTCTTTAACTTTTTTTGGTGAAACTGTTAAAGTAAGATTTGGGCATCCCAATTGTGTTTTTAGATAACTAAGATTTCTAATGCCTACATCTGAATTATATTGAATATTGTAGTTAACTAGCAGGGGGTTTAAGCCTAGTGTATTTTTTACAAAATCGACAATAAAATAGCTATCCCTGCCTCCAGAAATTGGAACAATGCAATTATTGATAGATCTTTTTGAATCCTTATATGGCTTAATAATTCTTTTTAACTTTATTAATTTTTTATCCCAATCTATTTTATTTTTTTCTTCATGAATCACACATCCAGAGCACAAGCCATCTTCATTAAATATTATATTTAATGGGTGCTGTTCATGATAAAAACAACGAATACAATATTTCACTTGAAATATCCTTTTTCTAAATATGAGTCATCTTTTTTAGAGATTCTATTAAATCGATCAAAGATGTCACTTTTGTGATTTGTGAATGTTTTTCTTAATTTATTAACCTTATTTTTTGATATAAATTTTTTTGTATAGTCAACACTTTGTTCTAAATAATTAAAATAATTTCCAACTCCTAATCCTGAAACATTATACTTTAATGCCTCCAAAATGTGTTTAGGACTCCCAACTCCACCAATAAATGTAGTTGGTATGTTTGTTTTTTGTAATGCTAATTTTAATAAATTTAAATCATAACCTCTCATCATGCCGTCGTTATCAATTGAATTAATATAAACCTCTCCAATGAATCCTGAATTTATAATTTTAAAAACATCATTAAAGGTATGGCTAATTAACTTTGTGCCTGATTTGCTAAAAATTAAATATGTTTGATTAATTTTTTTAATATCGATTGACATAACTATTGCTTGATTACCATATTTTCGTGAGGCTTTTTTTAATAAATCAAAATCTTCGAAAGCAACAGAATTAAAAATGACTTTATCCGCACCATTACTAATTAGGTTTTTTACATCTTCAAATTTTCTTATCCCTCCTCCTGCAGAGACTGGAACAAAACATTTTTTTATATACATTCCTATTTTATCTTGAATATTACATCTTCCTCTAAGAGACCCCTTAATATCTACAATTGCGATTTCATCTATTCCCCAGTTATTTAAATATTCGATATATATTTCGGGTTTTCCTATTGGTAAATATTTTTTGAAATTTATACTCTGAACAGCTAAATCATCAATGATATTTACTACTCCTATTAATCTTTTTTTAGGCATAACTTATAATTTTACAAAGTTGTTTAGCAGAGTTAAACCAGAAGTTTGACTTTTTTCTGGATGAAATTGAACTCCAAAGATATTATCTTTAGATATAATTGCAGAGATTTTTCTTCCATAATTAAGCTCAGCATCTATATTTTTTTTTAAATTATCATAAAAATAATATGAGTGGTCAAAATAAAAATAGCTTTCTTTATCTATCTTTTTTAATAATGAATTTCTCTTTAGAATATTAATTTGACTCCAGCCAACATGTGGGACTGAAATATTCTTAAAATTTAAAAATTTAACATCTCCTTTTATATAATTTAAACCATCGGTAAATGTCTTTTCTGTTGAAGTGCTCAGAATAAGCTGCATACCTAGGCATATTCCTAAAATATTTTTTTTTTTATTAAAAACAAACTCATCTAACTCACTAATAAAATTTTTTTTTTTTAAATTTTTTACAGCCTCTGGATAGGCTCCTACACCTGGTAAAATGAGCCCATCAAATTTTTTAATATCTTTGTAGTCATCTACAATTTTATTTTTTTCTCCTAAAAAATCTAAAGCATTTTTAATTGAAGATAAATTTCCCATTCCATAATTTAATATTCCTATAGTCATTTATTTATTGAGGCTTAAATTTTGGTAACCATTTTCCATTTATATTTTCAAAAAGATTTCTGTTAACGAAATCTGATACAACATTATTGAATTGTTTATTGGTAATATCAAAAAATTTGCATACTTGATCTATGTATCTATCATCACATCTACCATCATATTGTGTTACTTTTTCAACTGCTTCCTCTCTAGTCATCATTTTTTGATGAATTAACTCACACACTTGATCTGTTACCTGACCATGACCTAATTTTAGATACCTCATATATTGATTAACAATTCTGAAGTCTTCATCTAAAGCTGAGTGACCCCATAAATCACCCATTTCCCAAGGTTTGTCTTTTCTTGTCTCTAGGCCTTTATCAATTGCAATTTTAGCATTTTTGTGACCATACCAGTCTTCTATATAATGTCCCAAATAAACTAATTTAAGATTTGCTTGTCTCATTTTTGAATAACTAGGGTATTCATAAAAATGTGAATCTTTATCTTTCATGTTTTTTATATTTAAAGACTTAGGCCCACCTCTTATAGTATTACCTTCTTTTATTGTTCTGGCACTTCCACCGCTCCCTTCATTTTTAGTTCCGCTAACGGTTGTAAAAAGATTATTTTCACCATAAAATATTAGTGGTATTTTGTAAGATATTGCAACATGAACTGGAATCGAAAAGAGAGCCATTTCTGTTGGTCTAAAAATATTTCCAAATTCAAAAAAGCTATGTTTCATGAATTCTTTCCATTTGATTGGATCCAGAGTCAGGGAAAGACAATCAAATCCATGCTCTACAAGATTCGACAAATTATTAGCTCCTCTTGTATGCTGTTGTTCAGGAGGATAAACACTGGAAACTAGCAATGGATTTAATTTTAAGTTATCTCTTGCATAAAATGCTTGTCTCATTGAATCTTTTCCACCACTGACAGTAACCATACAATCATATTCACTTTTGTTTATTTTTTTTGAGCTCTTTATTATTTTATCTAACTGAGCTAATCTATTTTTGAAATTAACTTTTTTTTTTGATCTCTTTTTTTCATATTCACAAACTCTACATAAACCATAATCATTTAAACTCTCAGATTTACTTCTAATAGCTTCAGTTTTTTTGTGGGGGTTAATGGCTGTATTGTGATTAAGGCAGCCTTTACAGTATTGAATCAACATTAATTTAATCTTTTAAACCCTGAGTGACAAGTTGGTACATCTTTGAGAGTTCTTAAATCTTTTCCATCTTCAAAATTTTTTATTTTAGCAAAAGCTTTTTCTAAAAATTTAAAATATTTATCAACTAGAAGCTGATTATGCTCTGTTGATAAATAAATAACATTTGATGCTAAAATTGAATTTTTCAAAAGCTCACTAGTTATAAATGATTTATATTTATTCCAACGTTTAGAATTTATAATAAATATTGGAATTGCATCTAAACCAAAAACAGTAATAGGCAATTGATATTTTTCACCTAAGCTTTTCCATTTTTTTTTAACAATCTTTCCTATCTCAGAAATTTTTTTCCATGATTGTTTTTTTTCCATAATTTCTAGGCTTTTCAAAGCAGCGGCATAACCTGTTCTTTCGGTCCAAAAAGTGCTGCTGATAAAAGTTAATTGAGCTTGGTCCATAATTTTTTTTTTTCCCATAACTACTGTTATAGGATATCCATTTCCAAGAGCTTTACCCAGGATACACATATCTGGTTTTATGTTGTATTTTTTATGCAATCCACCAAACGTTTCTCTAAATCCACTTGTGCATTCATCAAAAATTAAAACTATTTTTTTTTTGGTACAATAGGCTCTAATTTTTTGCAGAAAATTATCTTGAGGTTCAATGTTTCTAAAAACTTCCATCTTTACAACTCCGATATTTTTTGTTTCACAAATTTTATAAAATTTTTCTATATTATTGTATTCAAATGGATGCACTGTATTAATTAGTTTTTTAGGTACACCTAGTGGAGAAAGACCCGGTAGTAAGTGGGTAGATAAATTTTTTTTTGAAGATAAATTTGCTGATAAATACCAGTCGTGCCACCCATGATAACCGCATATTGCTACATTATCTTTTTTTGAAAAAGCTCTTGCTATTCTAATTGCTATTGAATTGCATTCCCCTCCTGTTTTTGCAAATCTAACCATATCAAACCAAGGGTGCATCTTAATCAATCTGTCAGCTAGCTCGACCTCTTCAGCACAATTTAATGATGACATATTGCCTTTTTTGACGGCATTAATTACAGAAGCGTCTACATCCTTATTTGCATATCCCAATATATTTGTTCCAACACTCATTGTTGAAAAATCTAAATATTTCTTATTTTCCAAACTCCAAACATAACAACCTTTTGATTTTGAAAAATAAGTTGGCCATTTATTTGGTAAAAACATCTCGGGTCTTTTTGACAAAAGCATATTTCCACCAGGAATTAGTGTTTTAGCTTTTTTCCATAACTTTTGACCTTTGGACATTTTAGAGCCTTCATTTCTTTTAATTGACATATTTTTTTTAAATATATTTGGTTGATTATTTATCAAATTACTAATATTTCTAAAACTGATCTTTTTACCATTAAGTATATTATATACATTTTTTATTACAGAGTAATCAATTGGCTCATCTATTGTTAATCTGTATTTTGATAGGTCTGTTGTGTTATTAAAATTATGCGTATATTTAGCATTTTTGATAATAAAGGGAGTAACGTGTTCCAAATCAAAAGATTTTTTAGCTTTTTTAAAAGCTATAAATAATGATTTTTTGGTGAAAATTTCGATATCAAAACCATCTGGAAAAGTTGGAGGATGTATGTTTGAAATATAGTCATATTTATTTCTTAACTTTAAATTAATCATTTTATCTAAAATTTCAAAATCTACAAATGGACAGTCTCCACAAACTCTCACAATTATATCAGCATTTTGTTTTTTTGTGATTTCATAATATCTGCTTAACACATTCTTTTCAGAGCCTCTAAAAAACTTGATTTTTTTTTTTGATAAAAGTCGAACCAGCTTATCATCTAATTTATTTTTAGTTGTGGCTACAATTACTTCGTGAATTTTTTTTGACTTCTTAAGATTATCTACAATAAACTCAATAATAGTTTTTTTTCCTAGTTTTTTTAAAACTTTGTTTTTAAACCTTGTTGATCCTGTTCTGGCCTGAACAATTATAATTATTTTTTTTGCCATGTTCTAGGGTCTACAATTTTCATGCTATTAAATTGAAAGGAGTTTACAATTTTTTTGATTTCTTTATATTTTTTGAGTGTTTTGCATTTTGATAACATTTTTAATTCATCCACATTTGTAAGTCCAATTAAAACTTTATCCACATTTTTGTTTAAGAAATTCCAATTTATGGATAGCTGGTAAATACTTATATTTTTATTTTTTAATGTTTTTCTAAAATTGATAAAATATTCATATTCTTTTTTAAAAAAAGATTTTATTTCTTGGTCATCTAAAAAAATTAGTCCTTGATGAAAAATTGATCTTGTGTGTATTTTTATCTTATTTAACTTCATAAGTTTGAAAAAATTTATATCTGAAAAGTCTTTATTAATTATACTGAATGGAATTTGTATTATATCTACATTATATTTAGATTCTAAAATTTTTTTAATCTCTTTTTTTGTATAAATTGAAACTCCAATTTTAATTTTTTTTAGCTTTAATTGTTCTACGATGAATTGAAATTTTCGACTTAAAAAAAATTTTGTATTATGTGCCATAACGCATTGTATCTTAAATCTATTTTTTATAAGTTTGGTCAGGAATTTTATTGAGGATTCTAGGTTACGTTGATCAAATTTATAAAGTACTGAAAAATTTTTTTTTAATTTTTTTTTCTCTAGAATTTCAAATATCTTATCTTGACTATCACCATAGGAAGAACAGATTTCGATAAAATTAATTTTTCGTTTATTGGAGTTTAATATTAGTTTTTCTATTTCCTGGAAAGATAACTCTCTATTATTAGATACACCATAAATTCCATTAAATTGAGCAGTACCTAAAATAAATTTTGATAACTGCATGATCTATTTATTTTATTTTTATACCATCAGTAACATTTTCTATAATTAATTTTTTAAGTTCGTTAACTTTTAAAAAATGATTATTTGTATTGCTACTGTAACAAAAATTTATTGGAACTTTTTTACAAATTTTTCTTTTCATGTCCTTGGAAATTTTTATTGGTAGATCATCATTAATAAGACTTTCTGAGGAAATAATGTAATAATCATTGTATTCATAGGAAAAAGCTGAGTCAGACATTAAAATCATCTCCTCATGTATTTTTTCTCCTGGTCTTTTTCCAGTAAAAATAATCTTATTTGTTGTTGAGATAGATTTTGCAAGATCTAATATTCTATATGATGGAATCTTTGGCACAAATATTTCTCCACCAACCATCTTTGAGATTGAATTAATTACAAATTTTACACTTTCATCAAGAGTTAATGTAAATCTTGTCATATTTTTATCTGTAATATTAAATTTTTTAGAGTCCATTGTTTTAATAAAGTGAGGAATAACCGAGCCCCTTGACCCCATTACGTTCCCATATCTAACAACGGAAAAAGAGATTTTTTTTCCACCTTTATAATTATTTGATGAAACAAATAGTTTTTCAGAGCACAGTTTGGTAGCACCATACAAATTAATTGGGGAGGTTGCTTTATCTGTGCTTAAAGCAATAACTTTTTTTACATTTTTTTTTATAGCAGTAGAAATAACATTTTGTGAACCAATCACATTTGTTTTAATAAATTCAAATGGGTTATATTCTGCAGTATCTACTATCTTTAGAGCAGCTGCATGAACTAGAATATCTACATTATCCATTGCATCTTCTAATCTTTCTTTATCCCTAATGTCCCCCAAAAAGAATCTGATAGAATCTTTATATTTTGAGAATTTTGTGTCTATTTTCATATGATATTGTTTTTGTTCGTCACGGCTAAATATAATTACTTTTTTAGGTGAAAATTTCTTTAAAATTGTTTCAGCAAAATGTTTACCAAAAGAACCTGTTCCACCAGTAATTAAAATAGTTTTATTTTTGAATAAATTTTTCATATTTTTAGATATTGTTTTATTAATTTAACTTTACTTTTAGCTAATAAAATTTTGGATTTATTTCTAACATTATTAATTAACTTAGTATCTAAAAAAAGTTTTCCAAGCTTTATTTCTAAGTTATTAAAGTTTAACTTTTTAAGATTTCCTAAATTATGAACGTATCCTCGACTTGATAGTGATTTTACACTCTTAATTTGATTTTTAGCTGTTATTACCACCATGTTAAATAAACCTAATTTCATTCGTTCCCAGCACGAAACCCCTCCTGAACCTATTGATATTTGACACTTAGAAGCAATATTCAAAAATTTTTTATTACTTTGAGCTTTTATAAAAACAAAGTTTTTATTTTTATATCTCAAGGGATAATTATAAAAATCATATTTTCCAATAACAGTTATAAAATTAAAATCTTTAAAAAAATCTTTTTCTAATATGCCTAGAAGTTTTTTCAAAATAAAGGAATTTTTAGATGCCCCAAAATATATTAATACATTTTTAATTTTACTTTTTTGTTTTATTTCTATTTTTTTTTTTAGAATATTGCTAGAAATAAAAAATGTCGGTCCCAAAAAAACTTTTTTGAAATTAATAAATTTTTTTATTTTTACTGTATCTTCTTTTTCTTTAAAATTATAATTGATATAGATCAAACCTTGTTTTCTTTTTGAAATATTATCTCCAAATACAATTGTTTTTTTAAAGTTTTTGAATAATGCTTTTTCAGAATTAAAAGGAATTTGATAAGAATCCATCACAATCATCTCTGGATTAATTTTTTTAATACAATCTACCAGATAAGATGGATTATAATTCTTTAATAAAAAAAAATTTGAATTATTCTCTATTATCTCTTTCTTAAATGAATCATCACAACTTAGAAAATAGAAATTACTTTTTTTGTATTTTTCTCGTAATTGCTCTGCGAAACTGCAACATCTTCCAAAATGTCCTGCTCCAATCTTTTTACCTGAATCAAATATAAATATAATTTTCTTATTCAACATCGTGAGTAAACAAATTACTACCTATAAGTATATAATCCAAATTTGAAGATTTAAATGCTCTAAGAGCATCGTTTACCGAGCAAACTATAGGTTCTTCATGTACATTTAAACTTGTATTAACTAAAATAGGAGATTTAGTAATTTTATAGTATCTCTCAAGTATCAAGTTCATAGTTGTATTTATCTTTTTATCAACGATTTGAGGCCTTGCAGTATTATCTACATGAACAACAGCAGGTGCAATTCGTGAAGTGATTTTTTTACACTTAAAAGTCATTGTCATATATTTGGAAGTATTAAATTTTTTATCTATTTGATAGAAATATTTATTAAAGTATTTTTTTAATATAACTGGTGCAAAAGGCATAAATTCTGTTCTTTTCAATTTTTTATTTAAGGTTTGATTTATTTTTATCTTTTTTGCACTACAAATAATGCTTCGATTACATAGTGACCTTGGACCAAATTCCATTCTACCATTGTATAAAGCAACAATTTTTTCTTTGGAGAGTAAACTTGCAACTTCATTTATAGGATTTAATGTTTGTACTTTTTTTATATTAAATTTTTTCATATCTTTGATCTTAACTTCATAAATCTCCTCTGGTCCTAAATACATGTTTTTAGTAAAAAATTTTTTATATCGTTTTTGCTTATTGGAACATAAGCTTGCCGCCCCTACAGCCAACCCTCCATCTCCCATATTTGGAAACACGTAGATATTTTTTACCTTTTTAATTTCACATAATTTTTGATTTAATTTTACATTAGAGAAAACCCCACCTGCTAAGGATAAGTTAAATGGTTTTTTACTTATGTCGATTACATATTCTAAAACAACATCTTCAAGTCGTTTTTGTGTTGCTGCAGCTATTTCTGAGGATTTATATTTTTTCTTTAAGGGTGTTAGCAATTTGTTTTCAAAGCTAGGTAAATAAAAGCCTTTTTCTATATTGCCTTCAAAATTTTTAGTTATTTTATTATAACTAATTAATTTACTTATATCGGAATATGCTTTTTTTGGATTTGAGTATGCCGCTAATCCTAGTATCTTACCTTCGTGTTTATGCGGTGTGAAACCTAATAATTTTGTTATTGATCCATAAAAATATCCCAATGAATCAATTGTAGGCGTTCTCTTAATTTCTTTAATAAGTCCGTTTTTGCATTCAAATAGTTTGGAAGAAGAATTATCACCCCACCCATCTATTGTAAGGGTATAGCAATCTTTAAACCCTGAGTAATAATATGCGGTAGCTGCATGACACGTATGATGATCGTAGACTTCAAGGTTTTTAAATTTTGAGGATAACTTTTTAATTATATTTTTAGTGCGAACATTTATAACTATTTTTTCATGTTTTCGTCTTTCATTAATTTTTTTTATCAAATATTTTTTTTTGTTTAAATCATTTTTTGATTGATTTATTAAAAGTATTTTTTTGTTAAAATAGTCATTATCTGGAACATCTTTTTTTAATGCTGATAGTCCATGAGTCGCAAAATAAGAAATGTCAGAAATCTTTAGCTTGTTATCCTTTAAAGTTCTATTAATCGATTGCCATGGTAAACCATACCAGTTTTTTTTTCGATTAAATCGTTCTTCACTTATTGCATAAATTAATCTGTTATTTTTTAAAAGACAGACTGAAGATTCTGCTAAATAATTAATTCCCAAAATGTACATTTTTAATCAAATTATTAATTACTTTTTTAGTAGAAATCATTCTAAGGTTTAATTTTTTTTCTAATCTATTCGAATTCATACCTAAGTTTAAATTTCTCTTAAGGCAATAATTATTTGCTGAAATACTCTTAAATCTTAATTTAAAACCAAGTTTATTTGCAAAAAGAACTGCAAACTCTTGCTTTGAAGTCGGTTCTCTCGACCCTAAATTATAAGTGCCCCTAAGGTTTCTTGACATCATTTTAAATATTATTTCTGCGCACGTACCAACATCGACTGAAGAGGTAAATAAATCATTATATAAATTAATAATTTTGTTTTTTTTTAAATTATTATAGAGCCATTTTGGAAAAGAGTTTTTATTAAAATCAATAAAATTAGTCCTGATTATAAGATTTTTCTTATTTTTATTACAGAATTTTTCTGCAGCCAATTTTGATTTAGAATAATTATTTGTAAAATATATTCTATCATTTTCTTTATTTAGATAATTTTT
>Ga0114997_10003100_pt1 | contig 13151 bp, 14 predicted proteins | sample ArcticOcean_MG_C_2_FD_87045 | JGI IMG/M metagenome (GOLD analysis project Ga0114997, IMG submission 87045) | Marine microbial communities from western Arctic Ocean - ArcticOcean_MG_CB4_136 | ecosystem: Environmental > Aquatic > Marine > Oceanic | place: Arctic Ocean: Canada Basin | collected... | reverse complement strand
CTTCTTTGTCTGGTGTGATTGTTGATTGTGATATAGAAACAGGATTAGCAAAAAAAATAGAAAATTTTACATACGGGGGAGAATTAAAAAATTCTCGTTAATTATTATGTCAGGTCACTCAAAGTGGGCAAGTATAAAACATTCAAAAGGTAAGGCAGATAAACAGAGGTCTAAAATATTTTCTAAACTTTCTAAAGAAATTAGTGTAGCAGCAAAAATGGGTGATAAGGATCCCGATATGAATCCAAGACTTAGATCTGCAATTCAAGCTGCACGATCAGCCAACATGCCAAAAGAAAATATTGAAAGAGCTATTGATAAATCAATCATCAATACTGAAACAAATTTTGAAAATTTAAGATATGAGGGATTTGGACCTGATAAAATAGCAGTTATTGTTGAGACTTTAACAGATAATAAAAATCGAACGGCATCTAATATTAGAACTATATTTCAAAAAAGTGGCGGTAACTTAGGTACTCAAGGTTCAGCATCACATAATTTTAATCAACTAGGGATTATTAAAATTGATAAAAAAGAAATTTCCGATGAACAAATTTTTGATCTAGCAATTGAATCGGGTGCAGATGAATGCATTTCACACGATGATTTTCATGAAATTCAATGTGTAATGAGTGAAATTTATAATGTAAAAAAAAAACTTGAAGCAATAATTGCAAATTTTATTTCAACTGAAGTAGAATGGATACCATTAAATAGTGTGAATGTGGAAAAAGATAAAACAGAAGCAGCAATTGAATTCCTTGAGACTCTTGAGCAGGATGATGATGTTCAGAATGTTTATTCAAATATAAAAATGAAAAACAATTAATGCTTATAATAGGAATTGATCCAGGAATTACAGGAGCATTATGTTTTTTAGAAGATGGGAAAATTATAGATGTTGTTGAAATGCCAAACATGGCAGAAGGAATAAAAAATAAAAGGCAGGTTAATGGCGCCCAGATTTTTTATGAGATTTCCACAAGGATAAAAAAAATTGAAAAAGAAAACATTAAAGTTGTAATAGAAAAAGTTTCTGCAATGCCAGGACAAGGTGTAACAAGTATGTTTAATTTTGGACAATCATTTGGAATTTTAAAAGGAATATGTTCAGCCATGCAGTTACCGATGTATTTTGTGAGACCAGCAAAATGGAAAAAATATTTTAATCTTATTAATTCAGAAAAAGATGCAAGTAGAACTAAGGCAATTGAAGTTTTTCCCTATTTTTCACCACAATTATTAAAAAAAAAAGACTCAAACAAAGCTGATGCGATACTAATTTCTAGTTTTTTTTATGAAACCTATCAGTCTGAAGAATGAAGTTATTAGATATATAGACAAATTGAGGACACATTTTAATGAAAAATCATAAAATATGGAATCAGAAATAACATCTCAAGCAATAGGTCTTGCAAGTAATACAGATTTTTCAATACTAAAATTATTTATTAGGGCAGACTTTATAATTAAAACAGTAATATTGTTACTTATAGTTGCCTCAGTGTATTCGTGGGCAATTATTTTCGAAAAAATTAAACTTTTTAAAAAAATAAATGCTAGTTCTGAAGAATTTGAAGAAAAATTTTGGAAATCAAAATCAGCAGAAACATTTTATAATGCCTTACCTAATAATATAAATGACCCCATGGCATTGGTATTTAAAGATTCAATGCAAATGATGCTAAAAAATAAATCAAAATCAAATTTGAATGAAAGAATGTCGACTATGTTAGAATTGAATATTGAAAAGCAAATGACTAAGATAGAAAAAAGTTATACCTTTTTAGCAACTGTAGGTTCGACTGCACCATTTATAGGTTTATTCGGAACTGTCTGGGGAATAATGAATTCTTTTCAATCAATAGCAATTTCAAGAAATACTAGTTTAGCAATAGTTGCTCCTGGAATCGCTGAGGCTTTATTTGCGACTGCTTTAGGGCTCTTGGCAGCCATACCTGCTGTTATAGCTTATAATAAATTTAATAGTGACTCAAAAAAATATTCAAATAAGTTGGAAAATTTTTCAAAGAGATTTTTATCTATAATTTAAAATGGCATTTAAATTAAAAAATTCATCTAGAGAGCCCATGAGTGAAATAAATGTTACGCCTTTTGTGGATGTAATGTTGGTTTTATTAATTATCTTTATGGTTACTGCACCTTTATTAACTGTGGGTGTTCAGGTAGACCTTCCCGAGAGTTCAGCTGACTCTCTTCCAGAAGAGCAAGAACCATTAACGCTAAGTATTAATTCAAAAGGAGAAATTTTTATTCAAGAAGTTAAAGTTGAGTATGATAAAATTATTGCAAAAATATTAGCAGTATCAAAAAATAGAACTGATACAAGAATTTACGTAAGAGGAGATAAAACAATTAATTATGGAAGAGTTTTGGAAATAATGGGCACATTATCTGGATCAGGATTTACAAAGGTTGCTTTAATTTCAGAACCGTACAAAGAAAGATAAGGTAGTGACTAGAAATATAATTATTTCTTCAACCTTTCATGTGTTAATTATTATGATTGCTGCAATAAGTTTACCTTTTTTATCAAAAAGACCTATTGATCTACCACCAATTATTTCTGTGCAGCTTATTCAAATTGCTGATAACACTAATATTCCTTTTGCCCCAAAAGCAAAAAAAATAATTGAAAAAGTAAAAAAAAAAGAGAAAGAGAAATTAGTTTCTGAGCAAGCACCACCCAAAATTGTTAAAAAAGAAAAGCCAGACGCAGTTCCTTTGCCTGATGAAAAAATTAAAAAAGTTAAGAAATTAGAAGATAAAAAACAAAATCCAGAAAAAATAGAAAATGAAATTAAACAAGTTTCAGAGTTTGAAAAAAAAGAGTTATTTGATCCCAATAACATTGCTGCTTTAATCGATAAATCAAAAGAAGAAACTGCTGAAATAACTAATAAAACAGAAAAAATTACACAAGATCAAGATAAAACAGTTGATGTATTGGGTTTATCATTAAGTGAGGAAGACGCATTAAAAGCACAAATTTTTGGATGCTGGAGTATACCGCTTGGATTACCCTATGATGAAAATTTATTGGTAAAAATAAAATTAGAGTTAAAGCCCGACGGATCTGTTATAAGATCAGAAATTTTGGATCATGCAAGAATGAATAAACCCGGACAAGGATTTTATAAAGTATTAGCTGAAAGTGCATTACGAGCAATTAAATTGTGCCAGCCATTGAGAGTACCAACGACTGGATATGAAAGATGGAAAGATTTACAATTAAATTTTGATCCAAGGGAAATGTTAGAAGGTTAAATGTTATTTAGATACATACTTATATTATTAATTTTATTACCGTTCAAAGCCTTTGGTTTAATAGAAGTTGATATTACGCGAGGAAATCTAAGTCCTCTACCAATGGCAGTATCTCCACTATTTACAGATAATAAATCTAAAGAAGTTTTTCAAAAAATTATTAACAAAAAAGATGTAGGTTCGGAGATTTCTATAATTGTTGAAAATAATTTAAAACAATCAGGATTATTTAATCCTTTAAATAAAGATTCATTTCTACAAGAAGCTGATATAGCACATTTAAAACCTAGATTTGAAGATTGGGCACTTATTAAGGCTCAAGCTTTGATAACTGGCAAGGTAACAGCAGTAGATGGAAAGCTAAGAGTTGAATTTAGAATGTGGGATGTTTTAGCTGGAAAAGAAATGATGGCTTTAGCATTTACAACAGTTCCAACAAACTGGAGAAGGGTAGGACATATTATTACCGATAAGGTTTATGAAAGATTAACAGGAGAAAAAGGTTATTTTGATACTAGAATTATTTATGTAGCTGAAGAAGGCCCTAAAGTTCAAAGAATTAAAAAATTAGCAATTATGGATCAAGATGGATTTAATGTAAAATATTTAACTCTTGGGAATGAATTAGTTTTAACTCCAAGATTTAGTCCAACTAATCAAATGGTGACATATTTGTCTTACTTCAGAAATTTACCCCGAGTATATCTATTAGACATAGAAACAGGCAGACAGGATGTTGTAGGAGATTTTCCAGGAATGACTTTTGCACCAAGGTTTTCACCAGATGGAAAAAAAATTATAATGAGTTTTGCTAAAGATGGTAATTCAGATATTTATACTATGGATTTAGAAAATAGAGTTGTAGCAAGAATTACAAACCACCCATCTATTGATACTTCACCGTCATTCTCTCCAGATGGAAAATATATTACCTTTAATTCTGATAGAAGCAGATATCAACAAATATATATAATGAAGAGTGATGGAAGTAATGTTAAGAGAATTTCTTTTGGAAAAGGCCTTTATGGAACTCCTGTTTGGTCTCCAAGAGGTGATTTAATAGCATTTACCAAATTACATAAAGGTAAGTTTTATATAGGAGTAATGCGAACAGATGGATCAGGTGAAAGACTATTAACAGAAAATTTTTACCAAGAAGCACCATCATGGTCTCCAAATGGAAGAGTTTTAATTTTTTACAGAGAAACTAAGACAAATAGTAAAGGAGAGGGTTTTTCCGCAAAATTATGGTCTATTGACTTAACAGGATATAATGAACGTCAAGTTGTTACAGAAAGTGATGCCTCAGACCCATCTTGGTCGTCCTTATTGAGTAATTAAAAAATATTGTTGATTTTTAAGCTTGAAAGATTTAGTTAGTTGTGAAAAAGTCATTTAATTAATTTAAGGAGTAACGATGAACTTAAGCAAAATTTTTAAAAATCTATTTTTAGTAATATTAGCTAGTCTAGTTTTAACAGCATGTGCTACGCAAAAAGCTGTAAAAGTAGATGGACAATTACAAGGAGATGTTTACACAGGAACAGATACTGTTGAGTATTTAGCCTCAGGTGTTCCTGATAGAGTTTTCTTTGCAACTAATGAAACTGTATTAACAACAGCTTCTAGAGAAACTCTGAGAAAGCAAGCAGGCTGGTTAAGAAAAAATTCTGATATTAATGTAGTTCTAGAAGGTCATGCCGATGAAAGAGGTACAAGAGAGTATAACTTGGCATTAGGAGAAAGAAGAGCTAACTCAGCAAAAGATTATCTAATGACTTATGGAATATCTTCAAATAGAATTTCTGTTATAAGCTATGGAAAGGAAAGACCAGTAGATTCAGGTTCAAACCCATTAGCATGGTCAAAAAATAGAAGATCAGTTACAGTAAAAGCTAATTAATTATAAAATTAAAAAGACCCTAACTTTTTTAGTTAGGGTCTTTTTTTTGCCATCTTTATAATCACTAATAATTAAATGAGTAAGTTTAAAAAATTTTTTTTTAATTATATTATTATATTTTTGATTTTTTCTACCTCTTCTTTTTCAGATAATCACAACGTATATGAAATTCTAGAGAATATTCGAAATGATATCAAAACATTAGAAAAAGCAGTTTATTCAGATTCGTTTAGTGTAAAGCAAAATAATGCAAAATCTGCAACAGAATTTGACCAAAATTCAGAGGATGTTTTAACAAGACACTTGTTAAAACTGACAGAAATTGAAAAACAATTTCAAGAATTAACTAATAAGTTCGAAGAAATAAATTTCAAAATAGACAAGCTATCTAATAGGTTGTCAAAAGTTCAGGCAGACAATCAAATGAGATTTCAAGAAATAGAAAATGGCAACTCTATCGCTAGTAAACAAGAAACAAGTCAATCTTTAAAAAAGAAAGATAAAAAAATCTTAGCAGGATCTTCTCAACCACAAGACCTTGGCAGCATTTCTTATAAGGATACAGAAACCAAGGAAACAAATCAAAAAATACAATCAGTGGAAACAGTAGGTTCAGTTATAACTGAAACTTTTCAATCAGAAGAAAAAATATTACCTAACTTAAAACCAAAAAAGCAATACGAGTTTGCAACCAGCTTTTTAAAAGTTGGAGATTATTCTACTGCTGAAAGAGCATTTAGAGAATTTGTTATTACCAACCCAGAACACGCACTAGCTGGGAGTGCACAATATTGGTATGCAGAAACTTTCAGAATTAGACAGCTGTATACCGATGCAGCATCTGCTTATCTTGAAGGTTATCAAAAATATCCAAAAAGTAAGAAGGCTCCTATAAATTTATTAAAACTTGGTGTATCATTAGTTCAAATAGGAGAAAAAGATCAAGGTTGCTTAATGATTGTTGGCGTGAAAAAAGAATATCCTAAAGCAAATCAATCTATTCTTCTAAAAGCTAAATATGAAGAAAAAAAGTTTGATTGTAAATCGTAAGACAAATATTAAAATTCTTAATTATTTAAAAGATCCAAAAATACACAAAATTTATATTGATTTTAAAAAATTTATTAAAAAAATAAATAATAATAATAAATTAGCGGTAGCAGTTTCGGGAGGGCCAGACAGTATGGCTCTAGCATATTTATCCAAATGTTTATCTTTAGAAGAAAAGATTGAAGTTAAATTTTATATTGTAGATCATAAGTTGAGAGAAAATTCATCTACAGAAAGCAATAAAGTTAGATCTATTTTGAAAAAATTAGATACTAAATGTCATATTTTAAAATGGAATAGCATCAAACCAAAGTCTAACATCCAATCTATAGCAAGAGATAATAGGTACAAATTATTAACAAATGCATGTAAAAAAAATAACATAAATAATCTATTATTTGGTCATCATGCTGATGATCTTAACGAAAATTTTTTTATAAGACTTTTTAGAGGAAGTGGATTAAAGGGCTTAACCTCATTTAATGAAATTTCTTATTACAAAAATACTAAAATTTTAATTTTACGGCCATTAATTAAATTTCAGAAAAATGAACTTGTATATATTTCTGAAAAAGTCTTTAGATTTTATGTCAAAGACCCGACAAATAAAAATTTTTTTTTTCAAAGAAGTAGAATTAGAGATTGGTTAATTAACCTAGATAAAGAAGGTTTTGATAAAAAAAAATTAAGTTTAACAATTAAAAACCTCAAATCTTCGAATGAAACAATAAATTTTTATGTTGATAAGAATATTAAAGATAATTCAAAGTTTTTTAAAAATAAAAATACTTTTTTTTTAAATAAAGAATTTTTTAATCAATCAGAAGAGGTAATGTTTAGAAGTTTATCTTCTATTTTACAGTTCATGGGCAAAAAATATTATCCTTCAAGAGGAAAAAGTATTTCTAGTGTAATTTTCCAAATTAAATCGAATAAACTTAACAAACTTACTCTTGGAGGGTGTTGTATTAAAAAGGTTAATGAAAGCATCATTATAACAAAGGAATATTGATATTAATTATGGAGATTGTAGCAAAAAGACACTTGTTTAATTCTCAATAATTCTTATCTTAGCACTATGAATTTAAAAAATTTAGCAATGTGGGGTATAATAGTTTTTTTGACTATTGGTTTATATAATATGTTCAAAAATCCACAGGATTCAACTAGCAAAAAAAATAACATTATATTCTCACAGTTCCTATCAGAAGTTGAAAATGGCAGAGTAGTAGAAGTTAAAATACAGGGAAATAATATTAATGGAATCTTAGCAAATGGAAAAATTTTTTCCACATACTCACCTAATTATCCTAATCTTATTGAAAAACTTTCTGATAAAGGCGTAAGTATTTCAGCTTCTCCTTTAGAAGATGAGATGCCTTCATTATTAGGAGTGCTTTTATCATGGTTTCCAATGTTATTATTAATAGCAGTTTGGATTTTCTTTATGAGACAAATGCAAGGAGGTAAGGGCGGCGCTATGGGATTTGGTAAGTCAAAAGCAAAGATGATGAATCAATTAAAAGGTAAAGTTACATTTAATGATGTTGCTGGAATTGAAGAAGCAAAAGAAGAAGTGGAAGAAGTTGTAGAATTTTTAAAAGATCCAAAAAAATTTAGTAGACTAGGTGGAAAAATACCTAGAGGCTGTTTGTTAGTTGGCCCCCCAGGAACAGGTAAAACTTTACTTGCAAGAGCTATAGCGGGTGAAGCTGGAGTTCCATTTTTTACAATATCGGGATCAGATTTTGTAGAAATGTTTGTAGGTGTAGGAGCATCAAGGGTACGAGATATGTTTGAACAAGGAAAAAAACATTCACCGTGTATTATTTTTATAGATGAAATAGATGCAGTTGGGAGAAGTAGAGGGGCAGGTGTAGGTGGAGGAAACGATGAAAGAGAACAAACTTTAAATCAGCTACTAGTTGAAATGGATGGTTTTGAAACAAATGAAGGTGTTATCATAATTGCCGCAACGAATAGACCCGATGTTTTAGACCCAGCTTTATTAAGACCAGGAAGATTTGATAGACAGGTTGTAGTTTCAAATCCAGATATTATTGGAAGAGAAAAAATATTAAAAGTACATGCCAAAAAAATTAAAATGGCACCTGATGTAAACTTAAGAACTGTTGCTAGAGGAACACCAGGTTTTTCAGGAGCAGATCTTGCAAACTTGGTTAATGAATCAGCATTACTTGCTGCAAAAAAAAATAAAAGAATAGTTACATTGGATGAATTTGAAGAAGCAAAAGATAAGGTAATGATGGGTGCTGAAAGAAGATCAATGATAATGACCGAAGATGAAAAAAAATTAACTGCATATCATGAAGGAGGTCATGCTTTAGTTTCATTTAATATGGATGGCTACGATCCAATACATAAAGCTACAATAATACCTAGAGGAAGAGCTTTAGGAATGGTAATGAATTTGCCAGAAAGAGATAAACATGGATATTCAATAAAATTTTTAAAAGCTAGATTGGCAATATGCTTTGGTGGAAGAGTAGCTGAAGAAGTAATATTTGGAAAAGATAATATCTCAACAGGCGCTGGTGGAGGTAGTGGTTCAGACATAAATCAAGCCACACAATTAGCTAGAGCTATGGTCACAAAGTATGGAATGACAGAAGAATTAGGACCAGTTGAATACGGTGAAAATGAAGAAGAGGTATTTTTAGGTAGATCGATAGCAAGAACACAGAGCGTTTCAGAAGCCGTGGCTCAAAAAATTGACAAAGAAATTAGAAAGCTAGTAGATGAAGGATATAATAAAGCCAAAGAAATATTAACAACCAAAGTTGATGATCTACACAAAATTGCTAAAGCTTTACTTACTTACGAGACTTTGACTGGAGAAGATATAGAAAATATAATTAATAAGAATATCTATCCAACAAATAAAGACGATTTAAAAGAAGATAACGATAAAGACAAAGGATCAGCTCTAGGGTCAATTGGGTTAAAGCCAAAAATAGTACATTAATTAATAATGAAAAAATATTACACTAGAGTGTGTAATTTCTATTATGGTAATATTTCAAAAAATTTAGTTAAGAAAAAAAAAACATTACCTTTAAATGGAAACAAAAATATTTCATTTGATCAAGTCGAAATTATTTCTAGAAATACAAAAAAATTAATTTACATTAAGGATATTAAAAAATTATCTTTTTTTTTAAAAAAAAAAATTAGTGATGATCTTAAAATTATTACAAAAAAAAATAAAAATTTTTCTACTTTAAATTTTGAAAAAGTTCCAAATATCATGGGTATATTAAACCTAACACCCGATAGTTTTTCTGATGGTGGAAAATTTAATAAAAAAAACAAAGGTTATAATCATGCGATTAATTTATTTAAATTAGGAGCAGATATTATTGATATAGGTGGTGAGTCTACTAGACCAGGCTCTAAAAGTATAAGCAGTTCAAAAGAATGGAATAGAATAAAAAGAATATTAAAAAAGATTAATAAAAAAATATTTTTGTCGCTAGATACTCGAAAATCCACAGTAATGGAAAAAGGTATTAAAAGTGGTGTTAAACTAATTAATGATATTTCAGGTTTTAATTATGATAAAAAAACTATCGAAATTTTAAAAAAATACAATATGCCATTTGTGATTCATCATTCGCAGGGAATGCCAGATACTATGCAAAGAAATCCCAAATATAAAAACGTATTATTAGATATTTATGACTTTTTTGAAGAAAAAATAAAATTTGTAAGATCTCATGGAATAAATCATAACAATATTATAATCGATCCAGGTATTGGATTTGGAAAAAATTTGAAACATAATATGAACTTAGTAAGTAATGTTTCTATTTTTCATAGCTTAGGTTTTCCTGTATTGCTTGGTCTTTCTAGAAAAAAATTTATTAAAGATATATCTGGAAAAAATGATACTAAGGATCGATTAGGGGGAACAATTAGTTCATCTATATATGCAATGATGCAAGGAGTTCAAATTTTAAGAACACATGATTTAAATGAATTAATTCAAAGTATAAAAGTGTTTAAACAATTAATAAAAAATTAATGACAAAAAAGTATTTTGGTACAGATGGAATAAGAGGCACAGTTAATAGTAAAAATATCAATGGAAATATGTTTTTTAAATTTGGCCTAGCTGCAGGAACATTTTTTAAAAATCAAAAAAAAAATAAGCAAACAGCTATAATTGCAAAAGATACCAGATTATCAGGTTATACTTTAGAGCCAGCACTTGTCTCTGGACTTACTTCAGCAGGAATGCACGTTTATACACTCGGTCCTTTGCCAACAAATGGCCTTGCTATGTTAACAAAATCTATGAAGGCTAATATGGGCATAATGATTACTGCTTCTCATAATCCTTACTATGACAATGGTTTAAAATTATTTGGACCAGACGGTTTAAAGTTATCAGATAAAATCGAAAAAAAAATTGAAAGTTTAATTGATAAAAAAATAGATAATCAACTATCAAAGCCAAAAACTCTTGGAAGAGTTAAGAGACTAGAAAATGGAAATGAAGAATATATAAAAATACTTAAAAAAAATTTTCCAAGAAACTTTAGTTTAAAAGGGTTAAAAATAGTGATCGATTGTGCTAATGGTGCAGGATATAAATCAGGCCCGGCATTATTAAGATCTCTTGGAGCCAAAGTTGTTCCAATTGGCATTAATCCAAATGGATTAAATATTAATAAAAAATGTGGATCAACGTTTCCAAAAAAGATTCAATCTGCTGTAAAAAAAAATAAAGCAGATGTTGGTATCTCTCTAGATGGAGATGCTGACAGGATAATCATGTGTGATGAGAAAGGAAATATTATTGATGGTGATCAAATTATTGCCGCATTAGCATCTAGGTGGAAAAGTAAAAAAATGTTACAAGGAGGCGTCATAGGCACATTAATGTCTAACTATGGATTAGAAAAATTTTTTAAATTAAGTAAAATAAAATTTATAAGAGCAAATGTCGGTGATCGCTATGTAAAAGAAAAAATGCAAAAAAATAATTTTAATTTAGGTGGAGAACAATCTGGTCATATTATTTTAGGAAAATTTGCAACAACAGGTGATGGGTTATTAGTTGCTTTAGAAATTTTGTTTGCAATAAGAAAAGGAAAAAAAGCCAGCGACTTTTTAAATGTTTTTAAAAAAACTCCACAAATTTTAAAAAATATAACAGTAAAAGATAAAAACATTTTAAATAATATCAATGTAAAAAAATCAATAAAAGTTGCATCTAATTTAATTAAAGGCCAAGGACGAATGTTGGTAAGAAAATCTGGAACAGAACCAAAAATTAGAATAATGGGTGAAAGTAAAAATAAAAGATTGCTTAAACGATGTATATATATAATTAAAAAAACAATTAAGTAAATTGAAACCAAAATCTAAAATATTAATTATAGCTGGGTCGGATTCTTCAGGAGGAGCTGGAATACAAGCAGATATTAAAACAGTTACTGCATTAGGATCATATGCGATGACAGCAATTACTACTGTTACTATTCAAAATACCACTGGAGTTAAATCTATAGTTTCGATTGATCCAAAAGAAGTTTCTAATCAAATTGAATTTACCTCAAAAGATATTAAGCCAGATGTAATAAAAATTGGGATGCTTCATTCATCAAGTGTGGTTAAAGCTGTAATTCGTTCACTAGATATCATTAAGATAAAAAAGATAATTTTGGACCCTGTTATGGTTGCAAAGGGTGGAGCCAAGTTGATTGATAATAAAGCAATTCTATTATTAAGAAATAAATTAATAAAAAAAGTTAGTTTAATAACACCAAATATCCCTGAAGCTGAAATTTTAACAAATACTAAAATAAAAACTACTGAAGACATGATTTATGCAGCAAGTATTTTAATTAGACTGGGAGCAAAAAATGTTTTAATAAAAGGCGGCCATCTAAACTCTAAATTTGTAAAAGATATTTTTGTTAATAAAAAAGAGATTAAAATTATTAAAAACAAAAGAATTACAACTAAGAATACACATGGAACTGGCTGTACCTTATCAACTGCTATTTCTACTTTTTTTGCATGTGGAAAAACTCTAAAGAAATCTTGTGAGCTAGCAACTAAATATGTACATAGTGCAATTGGATCTAACCTAAATTATGGTAAAGGCCAGGGTCCAATAAACCATTTAAGTTCAATTAAAATAAATAAGAAATTTAAGTAATGAAAAATGTAGTTGTTGTAGGATCACAATGGGGAGATGAAGGCAAGGGAAAAATAGTTGATTGGCTATCAGACCAAGCTGACGTTGTTATTCGTTTTCAAGGTGGTCATAATGCTGGGCATACTTTAGTTATTGATGGAGTGACATATAAATTAAGATTGCTTCCGTCTGGTATAGTTCGAAAAAATAAAATATCAATTATTGGAAATGGAGTGGTAGTTGACCCCTGGGCATTATTAGAAGAAATTGAGGAAATTAAATTAAAAGGCGTAGATGTTAATGTTAATAATTTTATGATTTCAGAATCTGCAAATCTCATTTTGCCATTTCATAGAGAAATGGATGAAATAAGAGAAGATGCTGCAGGTAAAAATAAAATTGGAACTACAAGACGTGGAATTGGTCCAGCATATGAAGATAAGGTTGGAAGAAGATCTATAAGAGTTATGGATTTAAGATCAGAAAGTAATCTTGATCATAGATTGGAAACAGTGTTGATTCATCATAATGCTATTAGAAAAGGATTAGGAAAAAAAATATTTGAAAAAGAAAAACTTAAAAAAGAACTATTAAAAATAGCCCCACAAATATTAAAGTTTTCTCAGCCTGTTTGGCTTAGAATTCATGAGTTTAAAAAAAAAAAAAAAAAAATATTTTTTTAAGGAGCTTAGGGAATTTTACTAGATTTTGATCATGAAACTTATCCTTTTTAAACAT
>Ga0114997_10003099_pt1 | contig 13151 bp, 14 predicted proteins | sample ArcticOcean_MG_C_2_FD_87045 | JGI IMG/M metagenome (GOLD analysis project Ga0114997, IMG submission 87045) | Marine microbial communities from western Arctic Ocean - ArcticOcean_MG_CB4_136 | ecosystem: Environmental > Aquatic > Marine > Oceanic | place: Arctic Ocean: Canada Basin | collected... | reverse complement strand
TTATATTTTTTATTTAAAGTTTATATATATATATAAATATAAATATATGTTTACTATTTTATCATTATATAAAAATTATAAACCTCATTTTTTTACTTTTAGAAAATTTTATAAAAATTTATGGGATATACATAATTTTGTTTATTTTGTTGGTTATACCAGTGTAGAAGATTATAACTATATAATTAAAGAAAATATATGTGTTTTAGGTAATTATAATAAATATAAAATATTAAATGAATATAATTATGATTTTATAAATAATATTGAATTATTTATTTTAGATAATAATATTTTTATTTTATATAAAACAAATTTTTCTAAAGACAGTAAAGACGAATGGGGTTTAGTAAAAAAAATATTACATACATACTATTTTAATAATTTTCATAAGAAAGATAATCTTTATCTAAATATTGAAGACGATGAATTTTATTATTCTACTAATATCGATAAATTAAAAAAAAATTTAGTTGAAAATAATTTTTATCGTTTTCATTTTGTAGAATTAATACCTGATAATAATTATTTAAATTTATGTTGGTGTTATCAAAGTTGGTGGTCTCATAAATTAGATAAAAATATAAATTCTTATTGTTGCAATACATGTAAAACTTTATATTGTAATATTAATAATATTCCTGATTACGTATGTTTGGAATTAGGACCTTGGATTCATTCTAATTCTTATAATTTTAAAAATAGCACCTGTGAGGTTTTTTTAAATAATATTAATACACGCGAAAATATAAATTATAAATTATTAGAAAAAGGTATATGTTTTCATTGGACGGCATTTACACTTAAAAATCTTATAGAAACCAAACAGAAAAATAGACATCTTATTGATAAAGATAATTTGAAAAATGATAATTATGGAAATTATATAAATAATATAGATTCTGTAAAAAATATTTATAAAACTTTTATTGATAATACTTTACTTAAATATATTGATTATAAAGATATAGATTTATTAAGAGAATGATTCTAATAAATTTTTACAATTTCCTTGATAATGTATATTCCATAATTCTATATATTCGTCATTTATTTTATCATATATATATTTTTTTTCATTTATATCATATAATTTTATTATATTATTTTCTTTCAAATATTGTTCTTTATGTGTACTACTTTCATTTGAATATAATGTATTCATAAAAGTTATTTTTTTATTTTTATAATTTCGTATTTCTAATAAATTATCTGTACTAATATAATTTTCATTTCGTAATAAATAATATAATGTCATATCACATATACCACCCTCATTATTTTTATGATAATTAATTTTATCTTCTAACAAATATATTTTACTTTTATTTACATATAAATCATTATATAATTTTTCAAATTCAATGCAAAATTTATTATTTAATAATGCACTATGAATACTATTTGACATTCTATATTTATTTTCATAATTTTGATTTATACAATATGCTATATCTTTTTTAAATGGATAATTATTAATATTATTACATAATATACAATCACTATCTATATGAAATATATGTTGTAAATTATATTTTTGTAAAAATAATTGAATTATAAATATTCTACATATACAAAACCATTCAAAATCTTCTGAATTTGATGAATAATTTTCAAATTTACTTTTATAAAAATGTAATTTTTCATTTTTCATAAATTCATCTATATCTATATATTCTACATTTTCATATTTTTCTAAACATTTTACAGTTTCGTCTCCGATTAAATAAATCTTATTTGTTTTACTTGTTATTTTTATATTTTCTTCTAAATATTTTTTGTATCCTATATGAATTATACATACATTTATATTATATTTATATACATAATTATTATTATCAATATATAATAATTCATAACCCTGAATCTGTAATAATTTATTTGTACCTTCTTTTTTTTCTATATTATCAAATTCTATTGCTAAATATTTAGGATAAATATGTTCTTCTAACATATTTACTAGTACATCACATTCACTTCCTTCAATATCCATTTTTAATAAATCTATTTTATCATGTCCATATTCATTCATTAATGTTTTTAGTTTTTTTACATTTACATCTATATATTTATTTCCTTTCATACCTTCAACTAAACTACAACTAACATATTCTTCATTACTTGGTAAATAAAATTTATGTATTCCTTCTTCTATACCAATTCCACAATTATTATATATTATTTTATTTGTATCTATTTTATTTTCTAATATTACTTTCCAATATTCATATGGATTACCACCCCCAAATTTATTATCATATATTATTTTATCTTTTCCATCTAATACACTTTTTACATATTCATAATGTTTAATTGCTCTTGGTGTTGGATCAATTATATATACATTACTATTTAATTTATTTGCTATTTCTATATCGTGACTTATATCTTCACCAGCACCAATACAATATATAATACTATTTTGATCTAAACCATCTAAATTTTCAGGATAATAAAATCCACCATATTCTGTTCCAAAACGTTTCATTTTATTTATATAAAAAAAAAACTTTATACATTTAAATATATTTTTTATTAATTTACAAAAAATTATATTTTACATTATCTAACCATTTTATATCATTGCGTAAAGTATTTTTTACTTTTTTTTTTGTTTCGATTTCATATATATTATTTTTAAACCAATCCGGATATTCAGTGGAACTCGAATTTATTTTAATATTATATAAAAAATTTCCAAAACAATGATTATATTCACCACAAATTACTTTTATATCATTTTTATCTTGATTTTTATCTTGATTTTTATCTTGATTTTTATCTTGATTTTTATCTTGATTTTTATATGTTTTATAAAATTCGTATATATGTTTATTTGTTATAAAATTAGTATTTGAATTATATCTTATTGATATTTGAAATATCATATAAAATATAAAATTATTTTCCTTATTTGTACATATACAATAAGTATCAATCATATTATTATTAGATAAAGGCATTATACAACAATCATTTTCCAATAATTCATCCATTTTCCTATGTAATATTACATCATTATCTAAATAAATTCCACCATTTATATATAATTCTAATAAAATAAATAATGTAATTTTATTACTCTCAGTTAATGAATTATATAAATCTATATATTGAGGAAAATTCATTTCTACAAAGTGTGTCATTAAACATTCAGTATAAAATATATATTCATAATCACTACTTTTTTCTTTTATTATTTCCTGTCCTATTTTATATATCAGTGGTAAATCTTGATTTTCATATATTTGAATGATTCTCTTTGGAATCATTAATATTTATACATATATATATATTTATACATATATATATATGTATATGTTCATTAGAGAAATAACGAATAATATTTATATTTTCTAAACAAATTTTTTTATTTATGAAAAAAAAAATGCGTTTATATTTTTATACGCATATATTTTTACATTTATTCTAATAATATTCTCAAAATAAGTTTTTGTTTATTGAAGTTGGTAAACCGTGACCAAATAAAATCATATAAACTAATATCAAAGCCGACAATAATATACTTCTGTTTTCAGCAACAATTTGATTTTGACCCAATATAAAAATCATAAAAGCATATAATAAAATACCAATCATTAAAGAATGTAACAACATCATTCGTCCGTCTTCAATCATTATATATAATTATAATATATTTAAATTATTTATAAATTGAAATTATTATATAATTATTAATTAGATGTTTGATGAAAAAGAGTATATCACTAATCTATCTTTAAATAATCAAGATATTAAATTTTATAAAACAAATAATAATATTTTTATGAAAAAAGATTTAATATTGGGTTCTAATGTAAAAGGAATAATTATAATGAATGATAAAATTATAACTAAAATTAATTATAATAATGATTTTATATATTTACCTGATATAAATTATACATCTGATAGGGATTTGCTAACTGCTATTATTAATAGAGAACAATATATTGAATTGTTGGCAAATAATTATTCAGATAAACGTAAGATTAATGATATACTCTCAAAAAAAAATCTACCATTTAAATGTATTAATAATATACATATTACTAATATATTAAATAATATGTAACTCCATTAAATTCCTGTTCATTTCACTCATAATTCTCAATCTATAGAAAAAAAGTACAATTATGTGTTAATAGTAGACGTTTATATATTATATCTATTTTAATATTTTTTTTTTATTTTTTTTATAATCATTAATAGCAGCTTTAATAGCATCCTCTGCTAACATACTACAATGTAATTTTACGGGTGGTAAATTAAGGTATTTTGCTATATATGTATTATGTATATCAACTGATTTTATGTTCTTATTTTTTATGAGTTCTGTTACATATGAAGAAGACGCTATTACAGAACCGCAACCAAATGTTTTAAATTTACTATCAATTATTTTACCATTATTATCTACTTTAATTTGTAATTTCATTACATCACCGCACGCAGGTGATCCAACTAATCCAGTCCCTATATTTTTATCATTTTTATTAAATGAACCAACATTTCTCGGATTTTCATAGTGGTCAATAACATTTATATGATAATTTCTATTAGTCCTACTTACAACAGTTTTAAATAAATATCTTAGCATATTATATATTATATATATATATAATATAGATAGACATGAATATAATTCAAAAATATATTGCTGTTCTAGTTATAATAATATTATTGTTTCACAAGAAATTAGATTCTATACGTGTAGATGATGATATAACTTATACAATTGTAGAAAAGGTATCTATTTTAAAACATATTCATCCAAATATTATTACTATATCGGGATTATTATTGAATTTTTATATTTATCATTTATTAAATACACCTAATTCTAATATATATATATTAGGATTTTGTATTATATATCGTTGGTTAGCGGATTGTTTAGACGGAGCAGTAGCACGTAAATATAAAAAAGGTAGTAAATTGGGACATCAATTAGATACATTATCTGATGTTATTATGGGTTTTATTACATTTTATTTCATTCAAAAACATTTATTTGACTTTTCATTCAATGCCTGTTTAATAATATATATTATATTTCTATTTATATATAATTATTTATTTGATTTTATTAATACACATGATAATTTGAAAAATTCAAAAAAAAATAATATTATTGATTATTCGGTTTCATTTTTTACAAATAATACTATATTAGTTTATATATTACTTATTATTACATATTACTATTAATTAATCAAATTACTATTAATTAATCAAATTACTATTAATTTTATTGATTATATTTGTTGTACTTATTTCGCTACAATATTGAATTTCTTTAAATTTATTAATAGATTTAGGATAAGTAAAAAACTCATCTTGTTTATTCGCATCATTCGGATTACTAAATCCATGAACAACTAAATCTATGTTATTTTTTTCCATAAATTTTTTTGTTAATATTAGTGGTGGATTTTTTATAATTTCGTCTACATATTTAATATTTTTTATAATTTCATATCTATGTTTTTCTTCTATTATTGGACGTTTTTTATAATTTTCGGCTATATCATCACCAATAATACCCACTATTAAATATATATTTGAACCTAAATCTTTACATTTTCGGAATGATTCTAAATGTCCGTAATGGAATAAATCAAAAATACCATCTATATATATTCTCATAATTATATAATATATTTATATAATATATTTATATAATATATTTATTAAATTAGTACTTTACATAAAATAATAATGATAATGCTATAAATACTACAACCATCCCACCTCCCCCAAAAAATCTGGTATATTTAATTAAATTTTTATTTGGACAGATTTTAATTAAATGAGATATTTGAGTATTTACTTTTACATTTGCTTCATTATAATGTTCTGAACAACCATAGTGAAGTAAGGTTGTACAAGATAAAAAACTTAACATAATTATAAAATATGATCTATTTACAAATGGTATTTTAAAAATTAATATATAATATAGAAACATATAAAATATATAATCGGTATAATGATCTAATAAATCTCCAAAATAAGTTTCCATTTTATATTCCCGTGCATATGAACCATCCATACAGTCAAATAAAAAAGTTAATACTAAAAATAATATACCTAATTTATATTCTCCTATATATAAATAATATAAACATAACATTGAACATATTATATTAATTCCAGTAATCATATTTGGTGTGAAATTAAAATAATGAAATAATGGACATAATTTTTCACCTATATCAATAAATATATTATCAATAAAATTGTCTTTATCACGATTTATTTTCCTCATATATTTATATATTATTTAATAAAATATTATTTAAAAAAATATATTTTATTAAATATATTTAAAAAAATAAATAAATAGTTATGTATAAACATATTTAATGATAGTAGAAATTAATTTATTTAATGATTTAGACATTACTGGGAAAAAAGATTTTTTAGATCATATTAAATATATTTCAGGAGAATTAGTACAATCTGTGGTAAATTGTTATTTAATAAAGATTCTTGGAAATAATTATGAAAAAATATATTTTCATTTAAAAGATTTTCTTAGTATTATAAGTATGTATTATTATCCTAAAGAGTTTTTATTAAATAATCAAGAAAAAAAAGACATAACAATTTTTATGAATAATATATTTGATTTAAATAAGAATTATAAAAAGGTAGATATATCTGAATATGTTGAAAAAAATATAGAACCATTTGCTCAAAATATTAAAAGTATTTTAACGAAAATAATGGATAATAATAGACAATCTATATGTGAAAATTACAGTAAGATTTATAATAATTTAAAAAAATTAGAACAAGATATTGAGGATACTGATAGTAAATCTAGTATTAGAAAATATAAAGAACATTATTATGCATTATTAAAAGAAATTTTATTAGATAATATTGATTCTTATTTAGAACAACAAGAGAAAACACAAAATGATAATAATGAATATGATAATTTTAGAAAAACAATGTTTTTAGATAATTTGAAAAAAGATTTATGTAAAACTCCACCAAATTTTAGTGGAATAGTATATTTAATTGACATTATCCGCAAGAAATTATGTTTCATTGCACCAGTTCATTCAAAATATGATCATATTAAAGAAAATATAAATCGTATTTTGGATATTGATTATTTTAAACAATTGGCAACTAATAATGTTTTTGATACTAGTAATTTATTAAACGTATTTCAATTTATTGTAGAAAAAATTACAGAATTTCAAGCTGAAAGTGATGGTGAAGAATTAAAAGAATGGGTTGAAAATATTAAGAAGGATTATTTAGAAGATTTTACAAATGATAAATTGCCAGTATTAATGAATATAATATTAAAAAAAATAGAGGAATTAGAATTAAATGTATCCAAATATAGAGAACATATTTATAAAAATATGAAATAATTAGTATTTATTATATTTGTCGTTTATAATAAATATAATAAATATAATAAATATAATAAATATAATAACATGACAATTATTTATGCTGATATGTGTGGTGATTTATTACATTACGGTCATATACGATTTTTAGAAAGTGCTAAAAAATTAGGTGATAAATTAATTGTGGGAATTCATTCTGATAAAACAATTAAATCATATAAACGCATTCCTATATGTACTATGAAAGAAAGAATTGAATTAGTAAAAGCTATAAAATGGGTTGATGAAGTAATTGAAGATGCGCCATTATTTATTACAAATGAATTTATTGAAAAGTATAATATAGATAAAATAGCTGTTCCTATAAATCGTTCTGAAGAAGAAATAAAAAAAATGTGTATAATTCCATATGAAAAGAAGATGTTATATTTTATAGAATACACAGAAGATATATCTACCACTACTATTATTAATAGAATTAAACAAAGAACTTTAGATAAAACCATATAAATATAATTATTTTTTATAATATTTTTATAATATTTTTTATAATATTTTTTATAAATTGATTTTTTCATAAACATTTTTTTATAATTATTTTTTATATAACCCCCCCTAACCCTATATAAATGCAAAAACTTTTAAAAATTATGAAATATATATTTCCATTTGATAATAATGTGAAAAACATTTTATTTTATCTAATGTTATCACCTATAATGAATTGTATTCTCACATATATATATTTTTATAATTGCGGTGGGTATATTAATGGACTGAAGGATATTTTATCATTGATTAATCCATTTAATTCTTGTAATTATTTATGTTATGTGACTTCTACATTAATTACTATGAATTTATTTATCAAATCATATATCTTTTATATTACAATGATTTTTCTGATTACATTATGTATTTAAAAATCAATATTATTTATTTTAGTAATATTATGATTTGCTAATGTATTTTTTTTTACAATATTATAACTATGATACATAGATATTTCTAATAATCTTTTATCGAAATATGGTAAAATGATAAAAGATATACCATAACAATGATTAAAATCTTCGATAAAATAATAAATAAAATAGGTCTCAAATTTTAAATTAGATATATTTTTTTTATTTTCTTCAATATATGAATGACTAATAAATGTTGTATCTTCAATTTCATATGTTTCTTCCAGAAAAGTATTATTATTAAAAGTAGAAAAAGTTGTATTTAATGTTGTAAATTTATATAAATCGCACAATAAAATTCCATTATCTAAACCATTCATATAATTCTTATATGTTTTTGAATGATTTTTCCAATATAAATAACTATTATAATTATCAAATATCATAAAATTATTATGTAAATATTCTATTTGATCTAATTCAGGGCGCCAATGTTTAATCTGTGTTGCCATATATAAATTTTCTTGACTATTATTTAATTTATCCATATATTTTGAAATAAAATTATGAAATGATTTATTTATTGTATAATATTTATTTATATTACTATAATCATAAATACATAAAATTTTTGCTATTGTTTCTATAATATCATCGGGAATCATACCAATAAAACTTATATAAATATTAAAAAAAAATCAATTTTAAAAATATAATTTATCCATATAATTTATCCATATAATTTATCCATATAATTTATCCATATAATTAATATTTATCTGTAACTAATCGCATACTAACAAATTGACTTTCCATTTCTTGAATAAATAATTTAGTACAATAAGGCATGCGAACTTCATCGAAACTATAATTATTATTACAAAATTTACAAGAATATATTTTTTTTAGTGGATTTACTACACCAATCCTACCACACATTTTACAAATATAACATTTATAATTATCCGAACGAACCGTATATGATTCTTTGAGAAAACTTGATACGCCATGAGAAATTAAACTATCACGTTCCATTTCACCTAAACGTAAACCACCTTCACGTGCTCTACCTTTAGCAGGTTGTCTTTCTAATACTGTTTTAGGACCCGTATCACGCGATTGAACTTTATCATGAACCATATGTTTCATTCTTTGATAATATTGGACTCCCATAAAAATTGATACTGACATTTGTTCTCCATTATACCCATTATATAATACCTCATTTCCATATTGTTCATAATCTAATTTTTCCATTATTCCAGTTATATTTTCCAATTCATTTCTATTTTCAAATGGAGAAGCATCATAAAAAGAACCTAAAACACTACAACTTTTACCAGTTATACATTCTAATAAATGTCCAGTTGACATTCTACTTGGAACTCCATGTGGGTTTATTATAATATCTGGGACTATTCCCTCTTTTGAAAAAGGCATATCTTCATGATTTAAAATCATTCCCACAACTCCCTTCAATCCATGTCTTGAGCCAAATTTATCGGCATATTCAGGTGTGCGTTCCATTCTTATTCGTACTTTACAAAATTTACTTTTATCAGATTGTTGTGTCGAAAAAATACCATCTACAACTCCAAAATCATTATGATGTATTGTTGTACTTTTATCTACAGTATTTCCATCTATTTTACCGGTTTTACCTATTATAATATCATTATCTGTCACATATGTATTATTTTTAATTATACCAGTATTTGAATCTAATTTATCATAATTATTACCTGTTTTACGTGTTAAACTTTCAGGAACCTCAAATGACTCTTCATCTTCAATATATTCTATATAAGTTCTATAATAACTAGAAGTAAAAAGACCTCTATCCAATGCAGATTTATTTAATATTACTGAATCTTCCTGATTATATCCAGTATATGAAGCAATTGCTATAACAACATTTGTACCACCTGGCATATCATTATATTTTATATTAGAAGAAATTTTAGTAAGAACCAATGGTGTTTGAGGATAATGTAATATATGTCCCATTGTATCCATACGTTTGTTGAAATTGGTTGCAAAAATACCAACTGATTGTTTTGCTTGGGCCATACAGAATAAATTACGAGTTTTAGGATTATGATTCATAAATGGAATAATACTTGGTAGGGCACCAAAAATTAGTTTTCCATTTAATTCTAAATATTTATAATTTTTTTCATTTATTTTTTCACTATCCAAACAGATTAATGTATATAAACTTTCTTGAGGATCAATATACTCTATGGGGGCCTGATTTTCTATTAATTTTTGAGTATATTTATCAATTATTTCTTTATTTAATGAGGTTATAGAATCAGATACTGTTGTTTTTTCACTTTCTTCTAAACTACCATTTATTAATTTACTCCATGATACATCATTATGTGTAGTATTTCTAACTAATATATTTTCTCCATTTTCTATTTTTTGTAAAACATAGATTAAACGAATACAACGTCCAAAATCAGTTAAAATATATAATTCTTTATATTCATAATTAAATGCTACTGATATTTGATTTAAATTTTCATTATCATTTATTTTTAAATTATTTCTTTTAATTAATCTTAAAAAATCTATAATTTCCAATATATTATCATTAACATAAATCCCTATAAAACAACCATTTACAAATATTTTTGTATGATTTACATATAATGTTGGTTTTAATTGATTATTTGCAAAATCTAAAAACCCTTGTGTTTTACCAAATAAATTTATAATTGTCCTATGTGCATTTCTATTTGAAACAGATATTATACATCCTATTGACATATTTTTAATTAAACCTGAATTTCCTCCATCAGGAGTATCTATTGGACAAACATATCCCCATTGAGTTGCATTTAATCTACGAGGACCTATTATTTTCATATTTGAATCTATTGGAGTTTGTATTCTTCTTAAATGAGAAATAGTTTGTAAATAACTTACTCTTAGTAAATCCTGAACTAATCCCTCTTTATTAAATGAGTATCTATCCCTATTTATTGTTTCGTTTAAATTATCATTTGTCAATGTCTTTTGAGTATCTCTTACACCCCAATTTCCTTTAAAACCTCTTTTAAAACCATCCGTAATAATATTTTCATTATTTTTAAATATATTTTTTATTCTTTCCTCATTTGGTTCTATTTCATTTACTTTTTTATTATCTAATTCTAATTCATTTATTAACTTATTTAATATTGAATTTTTAAATTTTATATAATATTCTCTAAATAATGTTGATAATAAATATCCACTGGTTTCAATTTGTTTATATTCGAATGTATCTCTATTTGTTATATTTTCATATTTTAATTGAACTTTTAATAAATTAAATGTCATATATCCTAAATACATTGCTTTTGATAAAGTATTTTTTTGATGTGGTAAAAAATTATTATATAATACTGATAAAACTAATTCTGAAATTTTTACATCTCCCTTAGCATAGATTTGTTTTTCTAATTTTTTATGTATGTACTCAATTGCTGATTTACGATTCATAATAGGTATAGCATCTACTCGCGAATATTCTAAAAAATTACAAAACTCATTATATTTATCGTTGTGAATAGAAAATATTTTATTTTCCTCACTATCATTATATGGTAATAAATCTTTTAATATAAAATCATATATTTCCTTATCACTTTCATAACCCAATGCTCTAAAAATTATAAATAAAGGAACATCTTCTCTTAATCCAGGAAAACTTACCAATATACTAATATTATTTTTATCTATTTCAATTTTATTATGTTTTTCATATATATCTTCCATATCTTCTATATCATCATTTTTTTCTATTTTTTCTTCACCCTCTTCTATATATATTTTTTTTTTACTAACCATTTTTTTCAATTTAATATATGTATTTTTTGCTGGACTAAAACTCTCAATCTCAGCGGATTTAACCTCCGTTATTAATATATATTTTTTACTTGAATCTGTATGCGTATATAATTTATTATATGCTAAACGTTCTTGTGAAATAATAGTTTTTTCTTTACCATCTATTATAAAATACCCACCTAATTCATTAATACATTCTCCATGTTTATATAGTTCATTTTTATATTCTGCGTCTTTTTTACCCTTTGTATTTATATTTAAAATACAGTAGTTTGATAGAACCTGTATAGGAATTTTACATAATACAAATTCTTCATTATTATCAAAATTAATACTAATTATTTCATTACTATTTTGTGCGGTATCTAATTTTATGGATATTTTTTTTATTATTATTTCTAAAAAATAATCTGAATTATTTAATCTACATTCATTCGGTGTTAAATCTGAAAATAAACTATTTTTTTTTTTCCGTATTTCAATATCACTATTATCTATTGCTATTTCAAGTATATATGTATTTATTTTTTTTTTTAATTTAAAATATGGATGGTTTAACATTTCACCTGATTCTAACTTATTAATAAAATCATTATATGATTCAAAATGATGTTTATTTATTATTGAACTTTCTATTTGATTAAAATATTTATTAAAATCATTATACCATTCAACATTATTCATTAATATATATATTATATTATATTATTTTTTTCATAATTTAAATGCCGACCACAATATTTTCCTATTTTTATTTTATTTTTACATTGACAACCCTTGTTTTTACCAGTCCTATTTAATGCTATACATATCTCTTTATTCTTTTTTAATTTTCCACCTTCTTGTCTACAATACGGACATTCTGATTTTTTAGCATATTTATAAGACATTTCAACACAATCATAATGAAAAACATGACCACATTTTAATTTAGTTAAATTAATATCCAATATATCGCTACATATATCACATATATTATCCATTATTTAATATTATTTATTTTATATCTAAATATTTTATTTCTATT
>Ga0114997_10003098_pt1 | contig 13152 bp, 15 predicted proteins | sample ArcticOcean_MG_C_2_FD_87045 | JGI IMG/M metagenome (GOLD analysis project Ga0114997, IMG submission 87045) | Marine microbial communities from western Arctic Ocean - ArcticOcean_MG_CB4_136 | ecosystem: Environmental > Aquatic > Marine > Oceanic | place: Arctic Ocean: Canada Basin | collected... | reverse complement strand
TTAGATAGTTTTTTAAGAAAAAATAAGAAAAAAAATTTATTGAATATATCTTTATATCAAAAAAATAAATTTAAAGGACCCAATGTACATAATCTTTTCTCCAATGAAGTTTCAGAAATAAAATGAAAAAAAAATTCAAAATAGGAATAATTGGTTTTGGTAATATTGGAAAGAAGAGATTTTCATCTATTTTGAAAATTAAAAACTATAATGTCAAAGTAGTATATATTGTTGATAAAGTTTTAAAAAAAGACAAGATTTTTAAGAAAGTAGATTTTTTTAAAAGTTGGGAAAAAGTAAGATTAATAGATGTAGATCTTATAATTGTTGCCACACCAACAAAAATATCAGAAAAAATAGTTAAGGAATTTTCAGGAAAATTTAATTTATTAGTTGAAAAACCAATAACCACTAAGCTAAAATTGATGAGTTATTTTATTAATAGGGCTAATAAAAATAAATTGCTTCTAAAGACAGGATATAACTTAAGGTTTGACGATGGTCTGCAAGTTGCCAAAAATATTATAAATAAAAATAAGATAGGTAAAATTTATTATTGTAAAATTACATATGCAAATGGAGCTACAAAAACAAACTCTAATCAAGTGGGAAGCTTGTTAGACATGGGCTCACATTCATTAAATTTATTGCAATGGTTTTTTGAAAACTCAAAAATTATACCATCTCACAACATTTCTCAATCAAATGAATTTATGAATAAATCAAAAGTTGATAATGGATTTGTTTTTTTAAAAATTAATAAAATAATTTGTATTATGCACCATGGTTTTTGCACTTGGAAAAATAAATTTAATTTAGAAATAAGTGGATCTAAAGGATATATTACTGTTAATTCACTTTCAAAATGGGGCGATCAAAAAGTTAGTTTTGGATTAAGAAAATATCCAAGTGGAATTCCCTTAATAAAAGAATGGTCATTTAACTATGATAATAGTTGGAAAAATGAACTTTTATTTGCTATAACAAAAATTGTTAGTGGTGGTTTTGATTACACTTCTATAAATAAAGAAGGTTATAATACTTTAAAATTAATAAAAAAAATTACCTAATGGCTTATAATTTTGGATCTCATAAGATTATTCACTATTCAAATGTAAGAAAATTTTTTTCAAAAGTAAAAAAAAAAAAATTTATCATTCAATGTCATGGTGTCTTTGATTTAGTGCACCCAGGCCATATCAGACATTTTGCTCACTGCAGATCTAAAGCTGATATTTTAGTTGTTTCTTTAACACCTGATAAATTTATCAAAAAGGGAAATTATAGACCATTTATTCCAGAAAATATGAGAGCAAGTAATCTTGCTGCATTAGAAATGGTAGATTTTGTTATAATTGACGAAAATAGATTTCCATACAAGCTACTAAATTTGGTTAAACCAAACTATTTTGCAAAAGGTATGGAATATTTTATTCAAAAAAATCCCCTTACAGAAAAAGAAAAAAAAATAGTTGAGAAAAATGGTGGCAAAATGATTTTTTCTCCAGGTGATTTCGTAATGTCATCTACCAAGATAATAAATGATACTAAGCTAGACTTAAGATATGAAAAACTTAAAGCCTTGATGGATGTTGAAAAAATTGATTTTAAAGATCTAAAAAAAATTTTACATTCACTCGATAAAGCAAAAGTACATATTATTGGTGACACTATAATAGATACAAATCATCACTGTGAAGCCATTGGTGGATTGCATAAAACTCCAACATTAAGTATAGCTAAAAAAAGAAGTCAGGACTATTTAGGTGGTGCAGCAATAGTAGCTGCTCACTTTAAGAGTTTCACCAAAAATGTATCCCTCACAACAGTTATTGGAAATGATGAAAAAGGTAAATTTGCAAAAAAAGAAATTAACAAATTAAAAATTAAACTCAATCAGATTGTTGAGCCAGGTAGAATTACCACTAATAAAAATAGCTATATAGTCGATAAACATAAACTTTTAAAGGTAGATGAAGTAAACAATTCATCTATTCTTCATTCAACGATAAACAACATTTCGAATATAATAAAAAAAGAAAAAAATAAAATAATTGTTTGTTCAGATTTTAGGCATGGAATATTTAACAAGCAAACTGTATCTATTTTTTTAAAATCAATAAATAAGAACTGTTTTAAGGTTGCTGATAGCCAAGTAGCAAGTAGATGGGGTAATATAACTGATTTTAATAATTTTGATTTAATAACACCAACTGAACGGGAAGCCAGATATTCTCTCTTTGAGCAAGATTTACCAATTAGAACTCTTTCAGATTCATTACTTAAAAGCTCTAAGGCAAAAAATATTATATTAAAACTTGGATCTAGAGGCTTAATATCTCTAAACCAAAAAAGAAATGATTATGTAGTATTAGACCCTTTTGTTGACAATCTAATGGACAGTAATGGTGCAGGGGATGCCCTGTTGGCCTATGCAGCAGCTACTTTGTACATAACTAATTCATTAATAATATCTTCAATTATTGGTTTGTTGGCAGCCTCATGTAAATGTGAAATAGAAGGTAATAAACCGATAAAAAGAGTGGATATAGAAAATAAAATTGATGAAATTGAACGAATATTAAATTAAAACAAAATTATGAAAATTCAAATATATGCAGACGGATGTAATATAAAATCTATAAAAAATTATTTAAAAACATCTTTGATTAAAGGTTTTACAACAAACCCATCAATATTAAAGAATGCTAATGTTAAAAGTTATAAAGTTTTTGCATTAGAACTTTTAAAAATTGTTAAAAAGAAACCAATTTCTTTTGAAGTTACAGCTGATAATTTTAGTGATATTTACAAGCAAGCTAGAATTATATCTGGCTGGGGAAAAAATGTTTATGTAAAAGTTCCAATTGTTAATAGTAAAGGAAAGTCAAACGTAAAAATAATAAAAAAACTGTATAATGAAAAGATTAAACTGAATGTAACTGCTGTATTTACTAAAAAACAAATAGATGAATTGCTACAATCTATCAATCAAAAAGTAGAAATGATAATATCAATATTTGCTGGAAGGATAGCAGACACTGGGATGGATCCTAAGCCAACAATAAAATATGCTTTAAAAAAAAGAAAAAGTAAAAAGATAAAAATTTTATGGGCTAGCGCAAGAGAAATATTTAATTTATATGAGGCTGACAATGTTAACTGCGATATAATAACTCTTACAGATGACTTAATAGCAAAAAGAAAATTTTTTAGAAAAAGTTTAAAAGATTTTTCAACCGAAACTTCAAAAAAATTTTTTGAAGATGCAAAAAAAATAAAATTTAAATATTAAATAATATTTTATGAATCATAAAATTAGGTATTGTTTTGACCTAGATGGAGTCATATGCAATACCAAGGGTAATGATTATTTAAGATCTAAACCAATTAAAAAAGCAATCAATAAAATTAATAAACTTTATTTTGAAGGTAATTATATATTAGTTTATACATCAAGATTTATGGGAAGGTCAAAAGAAAGTGCTACTCAGGCACATAAGCGTGGTTATAAATTAACTCTTAAACAACTTAATCTTTGGGGATTAAAATTTAATAAACTAAAATTAGGAAAACCATCTTATGACATAATAATAGATGATAAATCATTTAATTATTCTAATAAGTGGATTAAAAAACTTAATTAGGTAAAAATTAAATTAAATTATGAAATCCAAAGAAAAAATAATTATTATAGGAGCAAATGGTTTAATAGGAAAAGCTTTTATAGAAGCTTATAAAGATAAATATAATATTATAAAATGTCTAAGAAAACATAATACCTTAAAACTTTTAGAAAAAGAAAATCCATCTATAATTTTTAATTCTTCAGGTGAGCCCTACAACGAAAAAAAAATGTTTAATACCAATCTTATGTTGGTAAAAAAAATTTTAGACTACTGTATTAAAAAAAAATGCCATTTTATTCACCTAGGTTCATCTGGTGAATATGGAAGACATAATTATCCAACATCAGAAACAACTCATCTTAAACCTTCAACAAAATATGAAGCTACAAAAGCTGCAGCATCAATGCTTGTGGTGGGATATGCAAAAGCCTATAAATTAAAGGCTATTCTGGTAAGACCATATTGTGTATTTGGATATTATAGTAAGCAAAATCTTTTAATCCCAATGATAATCAATGCTATAAAAAACAACACCACAATGAATATATACAAAGGTGTTCATGATTTCATATATGTTAAGGACTTTATTAGAGGTATAGCAAGTTTGATAAAACAAAAAAAAAAATGGCCACATGGTGATACTGTTAATTTAGGTTCTGGGAAGCAATTAACTAATTTTTCAGTTTTGAAACATATACAAAAAGTTTTTGGAAAATCTGGTAATTTTAAGATTATTAATAAAAAATTTAGATCTTATGACTCGGATACATGGATATGTGATACAAAATATTCCTATAAAAAATATAGCTTTAAAACTAAATATACATTTCAAGAAGCGATTAGAGATATAAAAAAATATTATAAAAAAAATATTAGAATTTAATTTGGTCTTTTACCTCATCTGAAGGTAAACTTGGAAGCATATCATGTAGTGGTGATCCTGGTTTTAGTTTTGGCGTAATTCGCGCATTAGGGTCAACTTTCACATCACACATAATTGGTTTATTACAACTCATAACATATTCTATTTTTTCAGGTAAATCATTGTGGTTGTTAATTTCACAAGTTTCTATGCCATATGCTGCAAATACTTTTTGAAAATTTGGCATACTTAAACCACTGTTTTTATCACACCCAACATAATTTTTATTTAACCAAGTATCAATTGTTTGTTTAACCATTCCATACCCTTGGTTATTTATTATAAAAATTTTAATTGGAAGGTTTAAATTTTTAATATTCTCAATTTCTTGAATATTCATTTGCACAGACCCATCACCTATAATTGCTAATGTTTTTTTATTTGGAGAACCTAATGCTGCACCTATTGATGCTGCGATTGAATAACCCATAGGTGAATGATTTAGTGCTGTAAATATTTTTTGATTTTTTTTTGGTTTAAATGTTTGAAAACACCAAACAAGGTTTGCACTGGCATCAGGTATAATTATATCATTTACTTTACAAGCATCTGAAAGTTTATCGAAAAATATATAAGGATTTACAGAATTTTTACTTTTATACATTTCATCAGTGATTATTGGGTATCTTTTTTTCCAATCTTTAATTGCACTATACCACTTCTTATCTATCTTAAATTTTTTTGCATATTGAGCAAAACTTTTTATAAAAAATTTTAAGTTACTATTAATTTTATAATTTATCTTAAGGCCATTTTCTTCTTTTAATTCAGCTGGATCTATATCAACTAAGATTTTTTTTGCCTTAGGCGCAAAAATTTTTGGATTACTCCCAATTTGAGTTCCATTCATTCTACAACCTAAAATTAACAAAAGATCAGAATTTTGAATAGCAAAATTTCCGTGTCTTGTTGCATAATTTCCAAAGCTCCCAACATTTAATTCATTACTTGAGTTATGCAAATCTGCTGTTGCCCACGTTAATGTGTAGGGGATTTTGTATTTATTAATTAATGAGTATAGTTCTTTTTCACTTTTAGAAATTTTAACACCATTACCAATTACAATTATTGGCCTTTTAGATTTTTTTATATAGCTTTCAATCTTATTTATATTTTTATTTTTTACTGATTTTTTTCTTTCTTTAAATGATTTTTGGATTTTTTCCAAGACCTCCATTCTTTGAATATCATCAGGCAAGTCTATTAAAGTAGGTCCAGGTCTCCCATCATGTGCAATATGTATGCACTTTTCTATTTCATAGTTAATATCTTTTGTATTGGTTATTCTGGTCGAATATTTTGTCATAGATCTAACTAAATCTGCAACTTCCATTTCCTGAAATCCCAGCTGTCTAAGTTTATTATTTTTTTTTATTGAGCCTAAGACTGGTGCACCAGATATGTATAGACTTGGTATTGAGTCATAATAAGAGCAAGCCATACCCTGCAATGTATTTAATATTCCAGGACCGCTTGTTGCTATAACTACACCAATCTTTCCAGACGATCTGTAGTAAGCGTCAGCTGCAAGAGATGCTCCTTGTTCATTTTGAGAAGGTATAATCTTTATATTTTTTATTTTACTTAAGCTATCAAGAATATGAACAACAGAACCACCTTGTCCTGAAAAAACATGGTTGGTATATTGACTTAGCTTTTTTGCAATAAAATCTGAGGCTTTCATATTATGTTTTATATTGATCTAATCTATAGTTTTCAAGATAATCTATTATGTTAGTTGGGGTATTAGATCTAAAATTTTTATTAATTTTCTTTATATCAAATTGTCTTAAACCTAAATGATGAAGTGGTCCATTCCTTTTAGTTTTTATGATAATATTTTTTTTTAAAGAAATTTTTTCAATCTTCTTAGCAATATCCAAAAATGAAAAAACCTTTCCAGAAGCAATATTGTATGTTCCTGTTGATTTATTTGAGAAAGCATGAGAAAGAATTGACACAACTGATTCTATACAAACGTGATCTCTACGTTCTTCACCTTTGCCAAAAAGGATTATTTTTTTTCTTTTTAAAGCCAATCTAATGAATTGATTGGGTCCGTACCCATTATGTGGGTCATCTGGTCCAAAAATAAGTGTTGGTCTAAATATTGAAAGTTTTCCTTTATATAGCTTTGTTAACAATTCCTCTCTTATGGTATGCATTATTCCATGATAATTTTCTGCATCAACTATTGATTGTTCATTTATCTTTTTTTTTGTATCTTTATAAACTGCATCAGAACTTACATAGGATAAATAAGATATATTCTTATTTCTTATTACGCTTAAAAAATTAGTTATCATCTTTATATTATTTCGCAATTGTTTAAAGTTTTTACAGGGTGCCTCAGCTGCCAAGAATAGAATGTAATCACCTTTTTTAATAAACTTATTCAAAAGAGAAATTGAAGAACCTTTGGTTAGATCTATTTTTTTTTTATTAAATTTTAAGATATCAAAATTTTTATTTATCTGCTTATTGTTTGCAAAATTTTTTGCAATGAAACCATTAGAACCAAATATTAAACAACGTTTTTTTTTCATTATCATGATTTGTGGAATTATGAATTAATTTTTTTTAACACAATTTTTGTTTCTTCTAGATTTTTATCAAACAGGCTGTCAAGTTTTGATTTATCTACAGAAGTTGTAATAATCTTTTTAACCGAGTCCACTGCGATCTTGATTGACACATCTTTTATCTCTTTAAGAGCAGATTCTTTCATCTGCAAAATTTTACTTTCAGCTAAATTCTTTTTTATTTCAGAAGATTTGTGAAATTTTTCATTCATCTCTATAACTAAATGATCGCTATCTTTTTTCGCTTGTTCTAAAATATCTTTACTGACTTTTTGAGCTGTATCTAATTTATTTTGTGCATTATCTAATAGAATTTTTGCTTCTGATCTCAATTTTTCACTTTCATCAATTTCATTTTTAATGTCTGAAATAAGTTTTGTTAAAATATCATTTATTTTTTGAGGTATCTTTAAATAAATCAACCCACCAAAGAAAATTACAAAAGATATTGCTACCCAAAAAGTTGCATCAATTACCATAGTATTCATCCATATTTTTTCTTGAAAGGTCATCAACTATTGCTGATATGCTGCTATTATTTACTTCAATTCCTATTAATTGCCGAATTAAGTCAGCAGATGTTTCTATCGCAATTTTGTTAATCTTTTTTGGAGCTTTGTTTCTTAAGTCTTGTATTTCTAATTCTGCTTTTTTTATTTCTTTATTTATTTCTTTATCTAGACTCTCTTTTTTTAGATTAATACCTTTAATTATCTTTTCTCTGGCTTGATTAAAGTAATTTTTTGCTTCATTCTTACTATCTTGAACAATTTTTTCATATTCTTTAATTTTTAGCTCACTTTCCTCTCTCTTTTTCTCTGCAGCCTCAATATTTTCTAAGATTTGTGATTTTCTTATTTCAAGGTTGGCACTGATTTTTGGAAGTATAAGCTTAGAAAGAACAACATATAAAATTCCAAATGTTATAGTTAACCAAAAAATTTGAGAAATCCAAAATTCAGGATTTAATTGAGGCATACCACTGCTTTCAGCTGCAAAAGCTTCCATAGAAAACAGGAAGCTTAAAAATATTGACTGAAAAAATATTTTTTTAATCATTAAATCTAAAATGCAAATAAAATAATTAATGCAACAACTAATCCAAATAAGCCAGTAGCCTCAGCTAAAGCAAATCCTAATAGTAGATTAGGAAATTGTTTTTGAGCTGCAGATGGATTCCTCATCGCGCCAGAAAGGTAATTACCAAAAATAATTCCAATTCCAACACCGGCACCAGCTAGAGCTATTGCTGCTAGTCCTGCTCCGATCATTTTTGCTGCTTCTAATTCCATTATATCCTCCTTTTGTTAGTTAATGGTGTAAATTTAATGCATCGTTTAAATAGATGCAGGTTAAGATTGCAAAAACATATGCCTGAAGAAAAGCAACTAGTATCTCCAAGCCTGTCAATGCAACCGAAAAACTCAGTGGAAGCCATCCACCGACTATTCCAAGACTTATTACAAAGCCTCCGAAAACTTTCATCATAGTGTGTCCGGCCATCATGTTAGCAAACAATCGAACAGAGAGACTAATAGGTCTGCTTAAATATGAAATAATCTCTATTACGACGATTAAAGGTAAAAGAACCGCTGGCACTCCACTCGGTACAAATAATTTTAAGTAACCTAATCCGTGCTTCATAAAACCAATTATTGTTACTCCAATAAAAATAAATGAGGCCAAAATAAAAGTTACAATAATATGACTAGTTACAGTAAATGAATAAGGAATCATCCCAAACATATTACAGAACAAAACAAACATAAATAAAGAGAAGATAAATGCAAAATATGGTTTAGCTTTTGATCCTGCTGTGTCACTAATCATTTTTGAAACAAAAGTGTAGCTCAGCTCAGCTAAAAGTTGAACTTTACTAGGCAGCAAAGAATTTTTTTTTGATCCAAGATTAAAAATTAATAGTATTGCTAAAGAACTAATTACCATAAATAAACTTGCGTTCGTAAACGATATATCTATCGTGCCTAATTTAATTTCTGGTCCAATTCTATAAACTTCGAATTGGTACATTGGATTTGTTGCCATAATTTTTTAAGTCTATTTTTGCATATTTTTTGCAGATTTGAATACATTTACAATACCAGCAACCACACCTACAAAAAAAAATATTAATATTAACCAAGGCTTAGTACCAAAGGTCTTGTCTAAAATAAACCCTATAATTGTCCCAACTGCCACTGCAGACACCAATTCTGTACTTAATTTGAAGGCAGCACCAATAGAAGCGGGTGGTTCTTTATCTTTATATAAATTTCTCTTGGAAAGTTTATTTTTTGCAATCTCTAAGCGAGTTTTGAATTGATCTTTTGGCATGTAATTATTATGCAACCATACTCTCAGCTTTCTGTAAATCAACAGCTACTAATTGGCTAATACCTTTTTCTGGCATAGTTACTCCATAAAGCCTGTTCATTTTCGACATAGTTAATGCATGGTGAGTTACAATAATAAATTTAGTATTAGTTATTTTGGTTAACTCGTCTAGTAAACTGCAAAATCTAGTTACGTTTGCATCATCTAAAGGTGCATCAACTTCATCTAAGACACATATTGGAGATGGATTGGTCAAAAATACTGCAAAGATTAGAGATAAGGCGGTCAGAGCTTGTTCCCCACCAGACAATAAGGTTATTGATTGAAGTCTTTTACCTGGAGGACTTACTAGCATCTCAAGACCAGCTTCAAGCGGGTCCTCAGAATCAACCAATTCTAGTTTAGCACTTCCACCATTAAATAGTTTTGTATAAACTTCATTAAATTTTCTATTCACTTTTTCAAATGCATCCAAAAGTCTTTCTCTTCCTTTTTGATTTAGCTCGCCAATACTTTCTTTTAATTTAATAATTGCTGAAACTAAATCAGTCCTATCTTGTTCCATTTTTTTAATTTCGATTTCATATTTATTTGTCTCTTCATCAGCACGTAAGTTGACAGAACCCAATTTTTCTCTATCTCTTTTTTTTTCATCTAAAGATTCTTCTTGTACAATAGTATCTGGTAAATCTTCTACTCCATATAAATTTGAATTTTCAAGAATATTTTTTTGTTCAAGATCAAGTTCTGTATTAACTCTTTCTAGCAAATCATCTTTACGTTTTTTTAAACCTTCAATAGTTGCTCCTGAACTTGCTTTTCGTTCTCTTATTTGAATAGATTTTTCCTGAATCTCATTTAATTCTAGTCTTAACGAATTAATTTTTTTATCTGTTTCTTCAACTATGCTTTCATTTTCAATTTTTTCTTTTTCTGAAATTCTTAAACCCTCAGAAATTTGTCCTTTTTTTTCTGCTTGAGCTTGAGGCTGTCTATCAAGGTCACTTAATTGAGATAATAATTTATTTTTTCTTTCACTAAGTTCTCTTACCATTTTTTCAGAATTTAAAAGTAAATTTTTCCAACTATCAATTTCTATTTCAATAGTTTTAATTCTTTCATTTCTTTTAATTGACTCTTTTTTAATTGATTGATTTTTACTAAAACTATCAGCATAGTTTTCTTGTAATAATTTTATATTTTCGTTTTTTTTATTAATATTAACAAGTTTCTTTTTGCTTTCCTCATCTTGTAAATTGTTCAAAAAATCATCTATTTCAATTTGACATCTATCTAGCAAGGTAAGCGCTTGGTTTGCTTCATTATTATCTATTAATTCCTTAACTCTAGTAATTGTATTTTTGACATTTTTAATAGGTCCTACCGCAATATTAATATTTCCATCTGCAAAAATATTAATAATTTCATCTACAGATTTTTGTTCTTCTTTTAGCTTATTTTTAGCATAATCTAAATCATCATTAGAAAGTTTCTCAGTTTCAAAATATTTAGAATCAATTTCTATTAATTCATTTCTTTCCTCTTTTAATCTTTTTTCATTAGAGTTGGCATCTATAACAATACCCTTTTCTCTATCAATATCTTCTTCAATAGTTTTTAGTGATTTTTTAATATTTTCAATATCATCTTTAGTTCTTACATTTTCTTCATCTAAGCTTTGAAGCTCTAGGTTTAGACGTTGTATTTTTGAGAGGTTCTCTATATTTTTTGCTCTTAATGGATAAACTTTATCAGTTTCTACTTTAATAAAGTTTTCAAATTTATTAATTTGTTCGTTGAATCCACTTACCTCACCTCCTGCTTCAGTATTAATTTCATTTTCTATTCTAATTTCATTTTCGATATCTAATAATTTTAAATAATATAACCCGGCTTCAATTTTTTTAATTTCTTCAGAAATATTTTTGTATTTTGTTGCTTCGTCAGCTTGTTTTTGAAGGTTTACTAATTGTTTTTCTTGTTGCCTTCTTAGTTCATCTGCTCTTTTAAGGTTTGTATCCGCAGCATTTAATCTAAGTTCTGCCTCATGTCTTCTAACGTGAAGTCCAGAAATATTTGCAGCCTCTTCTAATATTGCCCTCCTATCAGTAGGTTTAGCTGTTACTAATGCCCCTATACGTCCTTGACTGATCATTGAAGGAGAGTGCGCTCCCGTTGATAAATCTGCAAAAAGCATTTGAGCATCTCTAGCCCTTACTTCTTTATTATTTATATAAAATTTAGAGCCTTTATCTTTTTCTATTTTTCTACGAACTTCTATTTGTTCCAAATCTTTATATTGTATGGGGCCATCATTATTTTCATTGTCCAAACTGATTGAAACTTCTGCAATATTTTTTGAGGTTTTATTTGAAGTCCCAGAAAAAATTACATCTTCCATTCCAGAACCACGCATACTTTTTGCTGAGGTTTCTCCCATTACCCATCTTAAAGATTCTACAATATTTGATTTTCCACAACCATTTGGACCTACTATTCCTGTAAGGCCTTCTTCAATTAAAAAATTTGTCTTTTCTGCAAATGATTTAAATCCATTAAGTTGGATTTTTTTAAACTCCATGGACTAACTTATATCAGTTTTTCCAGATATTTTTTCAAATTTTTATAATTTAGAGCTTTATCAAACTTTTTGTCATTAATTATTATCGTAGGAGTAGCATTAACGCTAAATTTTTTAACACCTTCGATTCGATCGTTTAAAACATAATCTTCAATGTTTTTATCATTTATACATTTTTCAAAATCTATATTAATTCCTTCATCTTCTAAAATTTTTTTTAAATGACTATTTGCCTCTTCAGCTGATTTGCCCTTGGTCCATTTAGATTGGTTAGAAAACAAAATATTTAATAAGTCTGACTTTCCATCATTATTACACTGCGCAATTTTTGAGGCATTAAATGCAGCTATATCTAGAGGAAAGTGTCTAAATTCAATTTTAACCAAACCTTTATCTATAAAATTTTTTTTAAGACTAGGATAAACATTTTTGTGAAATTCTGCACAGTGTCCACAAGTTAAAGATTCATAGGCAATTATAGTTATCTTTGCACTTTCTTTTCCTTCAAAAATTCTTTTAATTTTTACAACTTCATCTGCAAATGAATTACCACTAAAGCCAACAATTATAATAAATATTAATAAAGCTATTTTTTTCATTTTTGTCTAAATATTTCAGTAAGTTCTAATAGTGATTTTTTAATTTTATCATTTTTAATATCTTTAATTCTATCTGTATACTTATTATTTGTCACACTATTATTGTCTTTTTTTATTTTTTTAAATTTAGTTTGGGTATCATCAAAGCTAATAAATTTTAATTTTTCAACAACTGCATACCCAAAAAAACTATTCATTTTATCCATTATCTTTTTTTTAGAATATTCCAAGTCTACTTCATGTCCTCTTTTTACCATCACCTGAAGAGTACTAACACCAAATTTATTAGAATTCTTAAAAGATTTTGGATAGCATATTTGAAAAATCTTATCTCCAACTATGTATTTCCAATTATTTAGAGTTTCAGAGAATATATGTCCTTTTTTTTTAATAATCTTTTTTATGCTTGTTGGTAAAGTATCTTTAAAGGATCTTAATCCTTGAAAGCTTCTATTTCTCTGCTTAATATTATTTTTGTAAGACATATTATTTTAAAACAATGATA
>Ga0114997_10003096_pt1 | contig 13155 bp, 7 predicted proteins | sample ArcticOcean_MG_C_2_FD_87045 | JGI IMG/M metagenome (GOLD analysis project Ga0114997, IMG submission 87045) | Marine microbial communities from western Arctic Ocean - ArcticOcean_MG_CB4_136 | ecosystem: Environmental > Aquatic > Marine > Oceanic | place: Arctic Ocean: Canada Basin | collected... | reverse complement strand
GAGTCTCAAACTTTTTATTGAGCATTGGGAGGCCCAAGATTACAACGCGCGCCAAGAAGATTTTTTAGAAAATTTTGGGATCGCGGTTAAGTCTTTGACCAAGAACATGAAAGAAACAAATTGGAGGCTTTGGGCTAATTGGACTAATGGGCTTCGCGCTAGCTTTGCTGTTGAGGAATATCTACTTGACGCCCAACAGGGCCTAGACGCTGTGGAAGAGCGACGGAAGGAATTCAAGAGCAAGCGGGACATCTTTGAAGAGAAGTCTAAAAGCATTCCCGATGATATTGCCGCGATTGAAGAGATACGCGGCCTTGTTGAATTTTTAAAAGGGTTAATGAGCCAAATGAATCATGAGATTCCAGAGGAAGTAAAGCAATTCTTTGCGAGCATGAGTGGGTTCGGTGGCGGAGCGCCAATCAGTCTTTTGACCCCAAGCGTGATTGAGTATCTTAGGGCGAATAAAGCCTTGGATAATTTTGTGGTCCAGCGCCCAGGAAATCGACGTGGATACTGATAATCTAACGGCATCGTTACTGAATGCCATTGAAGAGAAAGAATCAAAACTTCTTGTCTGGGGGGACACTGGTGGGTTTTTTTCACGAGATGAACTGGTTGAGTTAATCGAGAGTATTACTAATGAGGATCCCTATGATCTACTTGATGAGTTAGTAGAGCGTGCCATGATTTTCGGGGTGAATGAGTATGGTCAGACTGTCGGATATAGAAGCCGGATGGCGGCGTCAGTGCACCTTTATAAGAATCTCAGGCAATGGTTTCATGGTAAGAAAATTGAGGAATCAAAAACGCTTATTTCGGACTTTCGCTTTTTAAGAAAGCCCCGGTCTTATCCTGATAGAAAGACTCCATTATCTGAATTATTGCCTATGTGGTCATCAAGTGGTCTGACGAATCAAGTTCAGTCACAAGCTCTAGAGGCGTTAATAGGCGTATTGCAACTGTCTGGTTTTCAAGTTAGGGCAACGGAAGACATCCTTAGTAAAATCCCGAAATCCAGACGCTGGAAGCCCACCGCAACTATTATCTGCGCGGGCACCGGAAGTGGCAAAACTAACGCATTTTATTGGCCGGCTTTAGCCAATATTGCGAGTGACATTCTCGGCGCATTTGAACCTCGATTAAGAGCGTTGGCTATTTATCCACGCATCGAATTATTAAAAGATCAATTTAATGAGGCCTGGCATCAATGCCGCAAGTTGGATGCAGTTATGGCGGCAGGTGGTGGTAGAGGAATTAGAATTGGGGCATTGTTCGGCGATACCATCGAGTCACTGGCGATAGCAAAATATACCGATAAAGCCTACCATAGCTTCGATTATCTTAAATGTCCGACGCCAAATTGTAGGGGCGAAATGCGTTGGATTAAGGCCGATTTCGATCGTGGGATAGAACGTCTCGAATGTAGTCAGTGCCAATTCGAAGTAACCAGCGAGCAAGTTTCATTGACGCGTGAATCGATGAAGAAACTGCCTCCTGACATTTTGTTCACCACAACGGAAATGTTAAATCAGAAAATGTCTGAATCGTACTATCGTCATCTCTTTGGCTTTCGGTCGAAGCACCCGGTGCCTCTAGTTTTGTTGGATGAGGTGCACACCTATTCTGGCGAAAGCGGCGCAAATACGGCTTTTTTACTGCGCCGTTGGATGAAATTGGCCAAGATGTCGCCGCATTTTGTAGGTTTGTCAGCAACGCTTGTCGATGCAGAGATCTTTTTCGCTCGCCTAACCGGTAGCGAGGAGTATAACACCCTGCTCATTGAACCAAAGGTCGAGGAAATGATAGAGGAGGGTAGCGAATATCTGCTAGCGCTGCGTGGGGATGCTGTTTCACAAACGGCTTTGTTATCAACGACTATTCAGGCGGCTATGCTTGCCGCACGACTTCAGGATCCTATAAGTCGTGGTAAATCACGCGGGACTTGGGGAGCTAAGACGTTCGTGTTTTGTGATAACTTAGATATAGTTAACAGATTATACTACCAACTTTATGATGCCGAGGGTTGGACGCTTCGTAATGGCCGATTAAGCCCAAAACTGACTGATTCTTTAGTCACACTTCGAAATCCCAGTACAGGTCACGAGAGTAGTTCAACATTAGACAGCTATGGACAAGACTGGCGGATTGCACAAGATATCGGTTATCCGCTGGACTTAAATGACCGTGCGCGTGTTGCTAGAACCTCAGGGCAGGATGGTGGAGTGGATGATAATGCCCAAATTATAGTGGCCACATCGAAGCTTGAGGTTGGCTTTAATGATCCTGATGTTGGTACTGTGATACAACACAAGGCGCCTCGTAATGTTGCGTCCTATTTACAGCGTAAGGGCCGTGCGGGAAGGGGGCGGAAAATGCGGCCATGGACTATCGTCGCACTTTCTGAATTTGGTAAGGATCGGACCGTATTTCAAAACTACGAGCGACTCCTGGACCCAGAGCTTAAAGCGTTAGTACTGCCAATTGAAAATGAGCATATCTTGCGTATGCAAGCTGCTATGGCAACACTGGAGTGGCTAGGAACGGTCGACGAGACCTTTTCCCCTTGGAAGGACCTCAATAAACCAGACCGGCTGAGTACGTCAAAAAAGCAAAAATTATTGCGCACGCTGTATGCGATTCTTGATGGTGGACATGAGCGCCACGACTTGAAAAAGTATATTTGTCAGGCACTAGCGATAGAGGAAACAGTAGTTGATACGCTTTTATGGAGCCCCCCTCGTTCAGTATATAATGCTGTGCTTCCTACTCTTATTAGGAAATTGGAAACTGATTGGGGCCACTGGGATAATGCCCATAACAAAATTCTCCCATGGGCAGAGAATAGCGAAGACTGGGGTTCCCCACTAGCTGAATTTATTCCGTCACAATTATTTAGCAGCTTAAGCGCCCCTGATCTACAAATAATACTGGAGCGTGCAAGTAGCTATAAAAAAGAAACCATGCCTTATTTTTCAGGACTCAAAGAGTTTGCACCAGGTAGGATTACCAAAAGGTATTCAGTAGCGCGTGGGGATTATTCCGATTGGGTTTTTCCTGCTGAAATAATGCCATCGCCAGATTTACATGGATCCCAATTTGGGTTGGAGATTACTGATGTCTTTGGTGACAATAGTTCGCTGATTGAAAGAGTGTATTGCGCTGAGACTGATTCGCTCATAGATATCTTTCGACCAACTGAAGTATTGACCAGATCACTGCCACCACAATTGCAAATGACAGAAAAAAGTAATGCAATACTTCGTTGGCATGCCGAACATAGCGCGAACGAGAAACCTCTGAGGCATAAAATCCCTGAGGAAAGTTATTGGCAGCAGGACATTTTCCACTCAATTCTATTTTATACACACCAGACAATGACGCCATTGCAAATACTACGGTTCAGTACTGGATCCAATGCAACTCTAAACTTTAAAAATGGCAAGCAAGCTGATGTTGGTATCAACTGGAAGAAAAATAACGTAGCCGTCGGTATCGGCACCACATTATCGGTTGACGCTGTTTGCATGGAATTTACATGCAGTTCGAATGAGATTGTAACGCGGATCCTAGATCAGCCGCTATTACGATCATTACGTTACGGATATCTGAAGGATAGGTTAGAGAAATGCTCAATTTTTAGCGGTAATAAGTTCACCGCTAACTGGGTTCATGAATGCTTCGTTACGGCCATTTCGCTGGAAGTTGAACAGGCTAATATAGGCATAATAGAGGCTATTAAGTCAGTATGCGGGAATCGTTCGACATTCTCACTTGAAGATACTAAAAATATGCTGTTTCAAGATGATTTTGAATTATCTGTGGATGACTTAGAAGGTAGTGATGAGATCTTTGAGCAACGAAAGGAGCAAAAATTACAGGCTGAGCTTCGGGAGTTGTTTGGCGACAGCAGAGTTTTAAACGTGTTGCAAGATTTTGGTATCGACGTTTTTGGCCCGATAGATCAAAAGCCTGAATTTGTAGAGTGGTGCAGAAATGTTATTGCACATACATTAGCGGCGGCAGCGCAACAGATGGTGTGTACGGTGTTCCCACAGGTAAGTGACCAAGATCTATGTGTTGATACTAAGATTGATGAGAACACAATAGTCATATGGCTGTCGGAAAAAGATGAGGGCGGCAGTGGAATTATTACGATGCTTGAGCGCAAGTATCTCGATGATACGTTAGGCGTGCTAAATACTTTTGCTAGAATGATGCAGGTGGGAACCTATGAACAATTGGATGTGGATTTAACGGCACTATTAGATAAAAGTTTTTCAGATATGCGCATTGATGCTGCCTTTAACAAAGTGCGTAGAGCCTCGAGTTATGCAGATCGATTAGAGGCGATGAATACTCTAAAGCCAGCAGTTGTAGAGTCGGGATTTGATTTTTCTCATAGCTTTTCTGCAGTTCTTTTTAGTCGTATTCTTAGAGCTAACAGTAGCAAAAAAACTGATGAGACTTTATTTCAGTACCTAGCACAGTGGACGGCACTAGAAGCGAGGGTGGAACTGGAGTTGCCTATTAATATTATGGCGGTGGTGATGGCTGCGGCCGAAGATCCGAATGATATTTTTAAAAGAGGATGTGAGATTCAATCTGTAATGTGGCCACGGGGTAGTGATGTCCGTAGAGAAGCACTGCCATTTTATAATCCTTTTCAGGGGAACGAACAGCGGACTGATAGATTGTTGGTCGCTAAGATATGCCAAGACACAACAACCGAAGTAATTTATTTGAGTAAAAAGTGGCTTGAACAACTCTATAAAGTCTTGGAGGAATTGGCCCGGGTTGATCTCATAGTTAGCCGTGATTACATAAATGAAATAAGTCATATAGTGACAAAAATCAATATTACACCATTAGATACTTACGGTTTATTATTATATCCGCGAATAGCGTCAATGCGCCGTGAATTAAATAACATACGCGTGCGGATAGAGTTGTCGGAGGTTGTTCATTGATTGGATTAGATGACATTACTCAGCCTCGGCAATTTTGGCTCACCAATGAAAGTTATAGAAACCAATTTCGTCAAATGTTAAGTTCTCAGCTATTGAGCATGCTATTTAGCCCCCGAGATATTTGGTGGGTTTCTCCATGGATTACCGATTTTGATTTGCTGGATAACAAAACGGGTAATTGGAACACAGTCGAACCACGGTGGGGCCTGCGATATGTTCGTCTATCGGAACTAGTGATAAGGTTGATGGAGTCTGGCTCGAGAATTAGGATGGTCACCATAGAGGATGAAAGGACATTCAAATTTGTGGAGCAACTGCGGCAGGCATTCCCTGATAACACAACATTTCAGCATGTCATCAGAGATGAGTTGCACATTAAAGGAATGCTAACTACAGACTTTTGGTTAAAGGGGAGTATGAATTTTACTTATCGCGGTACCAACAAAAATGACGAGCAGTTGGATCTAATTGTGTCACCCGCCGCTATTGTTCATGCGCGTTTGGAGTATGAAAGTACATATGGGCACTTTAACCATGAGTGATTGGCCTGATACGTTCTTTGACACTTTGAATCAATGGGATTTCGGCCGGCTTGGCGCCTCTGACTATGTACCCGACATTCAAAAAGAACTAGTGGGTTTAATAGAGCCGGCAAAAAATGGACGCTTACCGTTTATTTTACCCCGGTTATACTTAACCGGGGACCATTCTTTTTATGTCGTGGCAGGTGAATTACAGCAACTGGGGGAGCTTCGCGAAATTCTTCAGGCTTATTTTGGCAATACATATTTTGAGTTCTTTCATCAAATTCATACAAGTGCCGAAGATCCTCTAGAGGCTAAATTGCTTGAAAAATACGCTGCTGGGTTTTTACGGCTCAAAGTTCGTCCGGCTTTTAATCAGGATAATACAAAGCTAGCTACCTTGATGCGTACCTTAGGAAAGATGCTCTCGAGGTATCATGAAAAACCTTTATTCATAACTGCTGCAAAACGCCCCGCAGGGCGCATTCTTCGAGACTTCTTTACCGCAATAAATCGGGCCGATGGAAGTGCGGGCCTTGAGTATGTAGCTGAATTATCAGCTGGACAGTTACTAACGCCGCTTAATCTCATGTCGTTGGAATTTGAGGCACTTGCCGCTTCTAGTCGGTGGGACGAGATTCTCGAAGATAAACAAAGGCTCACTGATGCGATTACTGGCGTAACCTCTCGTAATGTCACGCTTGTCATTTTGCAGGCATTGCGATGTACCGGACTACAATGCGAGGTGATGAATACTAAGACGTGTGCAGAGATAGACACACAATATTCTCACATACAGTCTCTGTTTTTCAAACCGCCAGACATCTCGAGTAACCGCACCGAAGAATGGATGGCCTGGTCAATCGGTGCAGGTGTCTTTGGCTACGACCAACTTCAGCATGTATTACCTAAAAACTTAGTGGATAGCGGGTGGTGGCAACGATTGTCAGACTGGTTAGCGGGCGGTCCACCTCAGCCTAGTAGCCAAGTGCTATTGGCAGTTTCACTAGACGAACTTTTGATAATGGCGCCCTCAGAAGAATCAGCGGCAAGTCTTATTAAATATAGCGTAGATGCTAGTGACACCGAAAATCTGAAAATTTGTAGTGCATTGCGTTCTTTTCCCGCGGGTATCGTAAACGAGACTGTGAAGAACAAGAAATTCTACTCTCTCTTATGGGATGCGCTTAATGAGGTGGGTAATGAGCCTACAATTAATAACTGGCGCGATGTTTTTAACACCATAACTGAGGGAACCACCATTGCCAATGTCCAGCAAAAGCTTAGTAATTGCTTACCTGACTGGGGTAGTGAAAAATGGGAAGTAGGGCCATTAGACAAATTTATAGAAGAGGGCGATAGTTCGGTTTTACGAGATATTTTACCGCAGTTGCTACCTTGGTTGGTCGAGAGAGGTATAGTGCTCTCCAAGGTACACCTTATCGGGGTTTTAGAAAATCTTGCCGCCGATGAGACAGTATCCGCCGAGGATTTAAATATATCTGGTGACGTTTTTAGTGTTCTGTCAGACCTCCCATTGACGCCAGACGAATACCGGGAGGCACTGGACTGCGTTGATATAGTATGGAGCAAAGTAAAAAGCCGAGCGACCATAAATTATTATTTGGATGTTATAGATTTAATAGTCGACGCGCCTTGTGCCGATCTCAAAAGGCGTGAGTTTCTTTGGTCCGATTTTCAAGAGTTCCTAATCAGACGATGGGCTAAGCTCGACGAACCGCAGCAACTAACTGCGCTTGTTTTAGCTGAAGAACTCACGGGTACTAGAGAACAGTTTCCCTCGATTTATAGTGAGGAGACGCCGTTGCAGGTTGCGCCTAAAGTTGATTTGGCAGGTAAAACACTGGCTATTTACTCATTGACCGAAGGAGCAGGAAAAAGGGCAGCCGCGATATTAGGTGAAAAATACCCAGGATTAGCGGTTTCTGTCAACCATGACAAGTCAGCGACAAGTGCGTTAATAAATCTTGCTGAAAAAATGAATTTTTTCGTCTTTGCTTCACGAAGCGCTGCACACCAAGCGTTTTATGCAGTCACCGCTAAGCGCAAAGATTTTATATACCCAGCGGGAAAAGGTTCTACAAGTATCATTAGGGCGTTCGAGGCGCGACTTTTATCACTTGCTTAATCGCTTTACTTCGCGGATCAAATATTGACTTAACTCTAGGTAATCTCGAGGGATAAACTGCAGGCCATTCCAGGGTCGCTTGTTATCTTGGCCAAATTCCCAGTGACCTTCAGTCCATGCGCAAGAACCTTTTAATGCACTTAGGTGACGTGTAAACGTCTTCTCGGATCGCGAACCTTCGCTACTGTATATGTGCTCTAGAATGAATCCCATTGCTATGATACCGACACCATGCACTAGGCGAGATGTTCTAGGGGTTTGGCCCTTCCAGTCACTACTAAATACTAATTGGACCGAGGCAAAAAAATCACTCAGTAGTTGAAACTGTTTTATCTCATAATTCTGAGATCTTGATAGCTCTCGTAAGGCGCCAGCATTAAGAGAATTCATGATTAATTTCTGTATTACGGTGTCTTTAATGACGCCGCTGGGATTAGTGTGTTGGTGTATCTGACCTTGTAGTGATGAGTCTGCATCATAATTTAGGCGTTCGACCAACGCTGCAGCCTTAGATCGTGAGGAAAGGCGGTGAGGAAGCCCGGAAACTGAAGGTAACAACTCATATATAAGCGTTTTAGGAAGGGGCCTAGTGTTGTTAATTAAGATAAATTGCTTCCGGAGCTCCTCTTCATTGGTACAGAGGATTGCAGACACAAATACTTCAAAGTCCTTGTCGGGAAGTCCGCTAAGTGCAGTTAGTCGCTGTTGACCATCTACAACAAATCCTTTTACATCTTCATCGAGGTCGATAGTAATAGTAGCCATACCTGCAATCTTAGATTTAGAAAGGGACACGCCAGAAGTGAAGGCAATCACTACTGAATTAGGCAAGACTGCCTCATCTTTAGCGAGGTAAGTCCTGATTTCATTAATGTGGGCCGCAACCTGTGGGCGTTGAAACCCCCTCAGTGAACCATCTTTATCTCGGCCTATACGATCGATTTGTGCGAACATAAGGACATCTGATGCTTGAGCACAAAATGAAAATACGATGAGTTCGTTACTCTGTTTTGGAACTAGTGCGTTATATTTTATTTTTTTCATAAATTATTTATTCTTTGCAGGTGTTTATGGTAAACCTCTAAGTTATGTATTCCCCGGCGTTTATTGCGATTTGAGCCTCGAAATATTAGACTCTCTATCCCAATTTTAGTACAGATATCACATTGACATTTTTCCCAAGGCCTGGCGTGTAGGGTTCTGTGATATTTGATACGCAATAAATCTATTTTCCTACGAACGGAATACTCAGTCGATTTGTCTGATGTCTCTAGCGGTTCTGCATATGCCAAAACAGCGTCTAGACAGCCTTCGATTGATAATCTTTTTGTGGAGTAACTTCTCAGGGCGTTGAGCGCTTTATTTTCCATATCCAAAAGATATTCTTGCTTATAGCGCCCTGATTTTGCGTGTGCTTTGAGTTTATTGTTGGTAATTGCTTGGGGCACTCGGATCGCGGTGTAATAGTCCAATAGTCCATCAGTGTTTGGTAAATAGTAGTTCCTAGTTGCATCTTTAAATGCCCTTATAAGAGGAGACGTTGTATCGAAACTTGCAATATGACGGTATTGTGCGAACTCATGCAGTGTGTCGGCTTTGGCGAAGCCAAGGAGATGTAATTTTATATCTGGGAAACCATTGATAGCGCTCTCTACTGCGCTAATGGCCATGTGGGTCTCTATAGATGTAAGGGGTACCAATCCGCCTATAGCCAAATATTTGTAGCCCATTTTGACCAGAGACTTTGCTGATAATGCGAGACTGTCTGGCGACCACCCTTGAATAACACCTATGGGAGTAAATTGGCGTCCAATGGATTTGCTTTCAGCGAAAAACTCCTCAGCCAAACTCAGTGTCAGTTCAAAGCGTCTGTGGCTATCACGACTACCACCTTTCATTCCTAATACAGACGGGTTAAATTCAAAAATAATATGATCTACTGAGCAACCGTGGGTAAATTGGCCATCGGCATAAAATTCTACGGTGTCCTCGGGCGTATATGGAGGATCGACCATGTGCGCATACGAAAATGCGCCATTGTCTCCAAAAATTGGCATGTCGGCATGTGGTGGATCAGTAAGTCGAAGATGCGTTCTAGCACCAACTCGTCTAAATCGCATTGACAGGGATTCCCCATATTTACCCGGATGGTCTACTCCCCCCACTGTGGCACGAGAGATCAGGACTCCGTCATAAGGCGGTTGAGACATTATCTCGTGAGGAAATAGGTCATCCCAGTACGGCTGTCGATCCTCTCCAAACTGATCCGTATCGAAGTTATAGCGAGGATCTACATAATCCATACTGTCAGCAAATAAAAACTTCATATCATCTATATCTTGGTTTCAAAATCTAAGTGGGTAAGGAGTTCGCTAAGTAATCGTTGGTGCTTATTAATTTTTTGAACCTCATTCCACTTAAGATTTATCTGCCCCCAGGTTCCTGATGTCCATCGACAATGGGGCGCAATTCGCGCTAAAGACTCAACAATATGTTTCCTTGGATTCTTTTGGATCATCGCTCGCCCCATCACCCTGTCCATAAGCACTCCCATAGAAGTTATCCCTGCAGAATGCATTAGGCGACTTTGAGTCGGCGGCAAACCCCAGGCGTCAGGAAAACTATCCATCACTGCATTCCAAAAGATTACTATAGTATGGTACATCGCATTTATATCTGATGGCTCTGATCCGAGGCTTTTGTACTGTGCTAGGACGCCGAGAGGATTCTTAATGCTGTTATTAATCATTTCGATTATGGCACTATCGACAATGACAGCCTTTTTATCTTTCTCATTTGATACTCTTTTTATCAGGCCATAAAAAGGTGAATCAGGGTCTCGATTGAGAAGGCCGCACAACTCGCTAGGAATTTTTCGAGTCGAGAGATCTCTTGGTAAGTGTGTGTCTACTTCTGGAAGCAGTTCGTTAATAAGCCGAGAGGGTAGCGGTTTTGCCTTATTGACAAGGATAAACTGCTCCCTTTGAACTTCTAAATCTTTTGCAACAAATGCAATGACGGGAACATTTAGCCCCTTCTTCTTAGTTTTTGACAAAGCCAGTGATCTCTGCTGGCCGTCTACAATCCAGGCAGCGCGATTCCCTTCATCTCTGAGTGGCAGTGAAAGTGTACCAATCTGACTAGCAGGCAAAGTCCCATCTGCGTCTCGACCTCTTGCTTGGCGAAATTGGACATCGGGTGATAATGCTAAAATAATTGAGTTTGGAAACAAAACATCCGTTTGATCTAAATAGTCAGAAATGTTTTTGACATGCTGCTTAATCGCCTTTCTTTGGAATCCCTCAAGCACATCATTACCATCCCTACCTAAGCGACTAATATCAGCTATTTGAGTAATTAACTCTCCCGGTATGAAAAATGCATAAACCGGTGTATTTTCCTGCTGTATCGTTTTTAGTGCACGTAGTTTTATTTCGTTTTTTGACATATCAATTACTCAATTTTAATTTAACCTGGTTAAAAATTCTTGTAAAACGCTTTTGCTCACATGCAACCATATCTTTATCACGCAGCATCCTAAGTGACATAGTTGATCGGCCTTCGCAGGATAGCCAGTTCTTGGAAATTAGCCCTAAGATCTCGACGTCTGACACTCGTTTGCGAGTTATTATTACTGGAAATTCCATAAAGCTTAAGTTTGCAGTCACCATATTTGAGTGCCTTTTCTTATCAGCACGTGGTTTTTTTGCGAGTATATATTTTGAAAAGTGGTGCACAGCGCGTTGCGGGAAGTCGCTTCGGGTCCCTCTAAGCGGACTATTACGACCGCTTAACCTTTCATTATATGGCATCAAAAATGGTAGATATCGCGGATTAATCTCTGCAGCGTTTGGCCCAATAATACGAATATGTGATAAATCATCTAGTGCCAAGGTATCCAGGCTTGCGGAAATCATATTAAAATAAGCTGTGGGCATTGCGAGCATGACAGTTTCAGAGCAATTATTTTTCACTATTGAGGCTAACTCATACCCTGCCTTTCGCCTGCCGAGAGCACCCCACCATTCCTCTGGAGAAAAATTTCCGGTGTTAATTTTACTGCCAATATACGCGGCACTTCCTTTTGATATGGTAAGGTCATAATCTGGGATAAGTTGACTCCCTTTGATTAACCCAAGCCCTGCTGAGACAAACCAAAGATCTGCTCCAATTGCAGTTGAGGCTCGAGAGACCTCCTGGGCACCTCGACCGCAATATAATTTGTCAGCGGGACATCTAATTTTACTGTTTGTAACAAGAGCATGCCAATCTCGCGTTACCCGGTCATATGAGCCTTTTTTTAATTGGGATACTGAGATTTTAACGCTATTTATATTAGCTTTACGGTTGCTACATGATGCGATGAGAATCGGTTTCATATAATGACATTAATTAGCATAAATTGGATCATAGAGGCTTTATTATTTTCGTATTAATTTTTTATTATATTAACAGGAATCCATGTTTAATGGTAATTAGTTTCTCTAAATTTATTATTTTAGTGCAGATAGAATTAATTCTTTTGTGGTTTTTGGGCGCCGCCTCAGGCAGTTATATGCCGGCACTAAGTTCCTCATTAAAGTTCTCGACATAAGGTCTTGGGTGTTTGACCTGCTTCTGCACCAAGTAAAATACTGACCGCGATATATACATGTATTTTACCTGTGGATCTATTTGGGGATTCTATTTGAAATACGCAGCGTTTGGTCTAGCGTAGTGCTGGTCATAGAGAACGATCGTTTTTTGCCACAAATTATGGATCGATATCTTTATTCCAAATTGATTATTAGAGGGTACCCCTACGATTGACTTATTCGGCGAGAATCGTCGCTCCTGCTTTTACTAGGCTCTCAAAAGTTAATTATAATTTCATCAAGAACCCATGCAGATACAGATGTAGTATGAGGAATCGATTTTTAGTCCTTAAGTACTCTGATGTTGATATCCGTGTTTTTTGCTGTTCATAGGAATTCTTGATTATAAAAATACCCTATCCATCGGCCTATCAGCCAGGTGGAACTGCAGTCGCCTTTGTTATATGCAATCAAGTCTTTGACATAGCATTTTTTTTTGTCAGAGAAGTGACGCCACTTCTTATGGTTAGAGCACGCGCGGTCGATGCGCCGGCAGGCTGCCGCAGCCCCAAGGGGGAATTGAGGACGCCTATTGGCGGTTGGATAGATAGCTGCAAAGAAATCTTCCAGTGGGCGTTTTTTGGCACTCTCATCGACACCAAAAATACGTCTGTGGTTGGCATACTTTTTCGCTGGAGGGTGCAGGTTAAAAAGCCTGGGGGCTAAACCGTCATAAATGGTACTGGTTAGGTATCTCTTTAGGATCATGTCTTCATGAATCGTCCAATACACTAGGTAGGAGTCCTTTTGCTCAAGCTCTAACAATAGTTCGGCGAAGTACTCATTAAATGCGACGCATTGGGCGCTTGATATACCATTGGACGCTGGCTTCCATCTCTGATCAAAGAAAACACAGGTATATTTTCCGCTCTTACCCGTTT
>Ga0114997_10003095_pt1 | contig 13157 bp, 12 predicted proteins | sample ArcticOcean_MG_C_2_FD_87045 | JGI IMG/M metagenome (GOLD analysis project Ga0114997, IMG submission 87045) | Marine microbial communities from western Arctic Ocean - ArcticOcean_MG_CB4_136 | ecosystem: Environmental > Aquatic > Marine > Oceanic | place: Arctic Ocean: Canada Basin | collected... | reverse complement strand
GCTATGCTTCACGCCAGTTGAAACAAGATACCTTGCCAGGCTATTGGCTGCTTTGTTTGTGTGTCCGTATGTCCACATTTCATTCTCGAAATGTAAAAAAGGTCTTTCAGAAAATTTATCTGTAGTTGCTTGAAAAGTATGAGCTAATGAAGCTTGATCCTCAGGATCTGGAAACTTGTAACGCATGACTGGAATCAAGTATCTCAGCTCACCCAAAACCCTAAAAAACTCTTTGATTTTATTAAACAATTTCTTCCCCCAAAAAAATTTTAATCAATCTTCCCTTCAAGATCGATTGATTAGAGATTCTATCAAATATCTTGATAAACGTCGCAGTTTATAAATACATCCGACTAATTTTAAGTTTTTTGGAAATGATAAACAGAACCCAATTCCAGTGACTGAGTTAGCTCATCTAAAAAGGTAAATGATTCATTCATTAGCTTCACATCAAACAGATCTTCGGGATGCAGTTCATCTCTGTAATGATTTGTGATCAATGCCCTTAAAGACATTAACTTTTCGGGGTTAAGTAAAAACTTATCGTTTAACCCTGAAAATTCTTCATCGTTAACGACGGCCTTAAATCTTAAGCATGCAGGGCCTCCGCCATTCATCATGCTTTGACGAATATCCACAAACTCAATGTGCTTGATTGGAGAAGAGGATTGAATTTCATCCAACCATCTCATGCAATTAGTATGATTTTGAACTTCTTCGGGGAGCAACATTAGCATTTCGTTGTTCTGCACCGTGATCAATTGAGAGTTTAATAAATAACTAGAGACTAAATCTGCTAGAGAGATATCACTTGAAAGAATCTCAAGAGACTGAAAGCCTTTAACGTGCTCTTTTAAATAATGAAGTGTTCTTTCAAGCTCTACGCGATCAGCAAAAGCTTCTTGATGGAAAATAAAGATCTCTTCGTTTGCGAGACTCACAATATCATTGTGAAAGCTTCCTGCTTGAATGGCTGCATTGCTCTGCCTTAAAAATAAAACACTGTCAGGATCGAGTTGATGCTGCATGGCAACTGCTTGGGAAATCTCTTCTGCTTGTCGAGCCATCAATTTTTCCTTAGGTTCAAATGCAGAAGTTCCGTAAACAAATATTTGAAATCCTGGTTTTAGATGATGTGCAGTTATCCTTAGATGATTTGCAGCACCCTCATCTCCAAAACCTGAGATGCTCGAGATAGGTTCATGGACATTGGCAACTGATCCAAAAATCATTTGCAATTGGGCTTGAGTGAATTCAGTCTCAATTGAGCGGTGAAGCATTGAATTTAAATTGGCTGGTGTGATGTGTATGTTTTGATCGTAACTATCAATGCTCGGAGAGAAAGTTGCAGCATTTGCAGCCCACATAGACGATGCAGAATACACATTCTTTAGCAAAGACGGTGATTTCTTGCTTACTTGATCAATCACCTCTTCATCCATTCCATCAAAACCAAACGATCGCAAAAACTTGAGATTAGGTCTTTCATGCGGAAGAAAAAACCCTTGAGGTATGCCCTGCTCCATGATTAATCTCATTTTTTCTAATCCCTGCAATGCAGCTGCCTTGGGATATGAGATTTGATTGAGATGTTTTTGAGATGCTAAATTTCCATCAGATAAGCCAGCATAATTGTGTGTGGGGCCAATCAAACCATCAAAATTAATTTCACCTGAGTAAGCCATTTACAATTTTTTGATAATTGATGCTTTGGGCCATGCGCAATAATCTGCTGTGTAGAATCCAGCAGGCCTCAAATTACCACTCCGGCCTATCCCGCCAAATGGAAAGGCGCCTGATGCACCTGTCGTTGTTGAATTAAAGTTAATAATCCCTGCATTAACCGCTTGAACAAAAGGTTTAAATAAGGCGTTATTGTCCGATATTAAACCTGCTGCAAGCCCATATTTCGTATTATTTGCAAGATCAATGGCCTCTTGGAACGTATCGACAAAAGAAACTTGCAGCATGGGACCAAAATTCTCTTCGTCGAAGAGTTTAGTCATGCCCTGCACATTTATCAGACTAGGGGTAACGAGGTTAAATGCTCCCTTAACCTTTTTAGCTTGGAGAATTGTTTTTGCGCCCAGGGCCAATAATTTTTCTTGGAATTTAAGAAATTCATCCGTGGCTTTAGAAGAAATCAAAGGTCCATAATATAAATCTACTGAGGAAACAAAAGACAGTGCTTTAATTTTCTTCTTTAATCGCTCTAGGATTTTTTTACCGTCTTTTGTGTTCGGTAAAATCAATCGACGAGCACAAGTGCATCTCTGCCCAGAAGAGATGAATGCAGACTCAAAAATTAAATCAGCTGCTGCGTTAATTTTCCTCGTTGACCAAACCACCATAGGATTGTTGCCACCCAACTCTAATGCCAGAATCTTTTCTGGATAATCTGCCATAATTGTACTGAGCTGCTTGCCAACAGCATAGCTGCCAGTAAAAAGAATACCTTTGTTTGTGGGGTGCTTGCACAAAGCTCTCACCACATCTTTGCCTCCGTGAGCTAAATTTATAACGCCATCAGGCAGCCCTGCTTGAGACCACAAAAGCATCGTGTATTCAGCAACCATGGGGGTTGATTCACTGGGTTTAAAAACAATAGTATTGCCAGCCAATAACGCTGGTGTAATGTGGCCATTAGGTAAATGCAATGGAAAATTGAAAGGGCCAATGACCGACAGAACACCATGAGATGAATGCTCTAAAGATGCTGTCATACTTCCCAAGTTATCGAGTTGGGAACCTGTGCGTTTCTTGTAAGCAAGAACTGAATTATTAAGCTTAGCCAAAGCTGCGCCCACTTCAGATGCTGCATCTGCAGGTATTTTTCCTGTCTCCAAGGAGATTAAACGAGTCATTGTTTCCTTGTTCTTATCAAGTAAACGATAGAACTTTTTAATAACGCTTAAACGCTTTGCAAGAGATTGATGTGCCCACCCCAGATGAGCCTGACTTGCAGACTTAACCACTGCGTTTAACTGCTTGTTGCTTGCGAAATTTCCTTCCCAGATCACTTCACCATTCAAAGGATTTATGGATTTAAAGCTTCTACCATCTCCAGGCATCCATTGATTTTTAAAGTACAGCATTAGTTTATTTGTGCCTGAGAGCCAGATTTAAGACCCAGGGCTTTTGCAGTCTTTGCTGGGATGAATAGAAATTTCTTCAAAGCATCTACAGCATAGTTTTCTTTAACCACAGCAAAAGAATCGATTGATGGATTTGCGATAAAGCCAAATTGATCAAAGTTAATATTTCTTTTAACTTCTACTGTGAGCAATTCAGCCGATTGCACCAAAGGTATTGAAGCAATCTCTGCTTCCAGGCAAGGACCTCCATCCAGCACATCAATTAAATTGTTGGGCCTAAAATTCTGCTTTGTAAGCAATGAATAAGCAGGCATTGCATTGGGGTGCGGCTTACCTATTACTCGTTGAACTTTTTTGGGCATGTGCTCAATAATAAAAGGAAAATTTGGAATAGATTCCATAATGAAATGATTATCAATATAGCTAATCTGATCTGCTTGAAAAAAATCAAGATTAAAAAAAGTATTGCTAAAAGAATTCCAGAAATAGGACTCATCTTTCGCATTTTTAAAACCTCTAATCTCAACAAATGCAGTTTGATCAAATCTTTGTTGGTGAGCAGACATAAAAATTAATCTAGAAAATGAAAGCAATGAGCCGCGCCCCTTTCCTCTAAATGCTGGCTTTAAAAAGAGGGTTCCTAACTCTGAATAGGGTTGCTTGCATAAATGAAGCTTTAAAACATCTAGTTCTTTTGTAAAGCTTAGGGACTTTGATTCAAGTCTGGTCTTTGATTTTTTAAAAAATACTGAAGGCTTTTTAAGAGAAACTGAAGTATAAATTGCCGATAATCCAACAATTCTTCCGTGATCCTCAAGAACGAATAAGTAGCTATCTTGATTTGGTTTTTTAGATTTCTTCTTCTGCGAGGATTCAGACCAGGCAATTCTTTCTTTAATTTCCTGAAATGTTTTTGGCATAGTTGTCATGCCTTTGCCTGAGTGCTTCACTAGATGCTCAACACTTTTTAAATCCGATGTCTTTACGAGTCGTACTACTTTCATAGGACTAGTATAACAACTCTTCTACCATGCCCAATAACTCAGTTAGCTCATCAATGCTGTCTCAATTTGCAGACTACCTCTTTATAGAATCTTTCCATCCCATCGATCTTCTCTGCAAGAGGGGCGTCGTTCATTGCACCATAAAGCATCCAAGGATAAGTAGTCATGGTGGTCACGCCCAATTCTTTCATTTTCGCAAACCCCTCTAAGCTAAAAGCATCCCAGCAGCTAAAACAAATATGTTCATAATCATTTTTTTTACCAGCCTTGGCTCTCTTATCTTCAATATTATCAATCAAAACCTTGAGCTCCTTAAGACTATGCATATCTGATATCCAGCCGTCGTGATTGGCTGCTCTATTTAATGCAGGCTCGGAGAAGCCCCCAACAAATATTGGGATATCATTCTTGGGCGCTGGAAGCATTTCAAGCGTATCGAATTGAAAAAACTCCCCTTTAAAACTAACCATCTCACCCGTCCAAAGAAGTTTCATCACCTCAATCATCTCATCAGCTCTTTTGCCCCTCTTTCTAAATTCCTGACCACCTGCCTCAAATTCCTCTGGCATCCAACCCATGCCAATCCCCAAATCAAATCTTCCTCCAGACAAGGCACTTAAAGTTGCTATCTCTTTTGCAACTCTCATAGGATTTCGAGCTGGTAAAACATACACGCTTGTATAGAACTGAATATTTTTTGTTGCACCAGCAAGTAGTGAAAGCGTGTTGATGGGATCAGGCCAATCCGTTCCAGGTTCCCACCTGACGCTCCCGTCTTCGCTATATGGATAGGGAACAGAGAAAGTTTCAGGATGAATCAAGTGATCGGATACTGCCACATAATCATATCCCATTTGATCTGCTGCAATACCCAGCGGCTGAATTTCCTCGATAGGAAGCATAGAAAGTGGAATTGCAAATTTCATATACCAACCGCCCTGCTAACGAACCAAAATGTGCCCATTGAAAAAACAAAAACTCCCATCGCTCCATGCAAGTATTCAAAATTCTTAAAATGAAGATGGGTTTTAGCAATGCTTAAAATACCTAATAGCAGAAAAGCTACAGCTAATTGTCCGGCTTCAACGCCCAAGTTAAAACTGAGGATTATGGGCAGCAGTTTATCCTGAGGCAATCCAACCTCTGCGATAGAGGAAGCAAAACCCAAACCATGGATTAACCCAAAAAATACTGTAATAAGAAGAGGTAGCCAGTAAGTTTTGTAATGGTTTGTAACGCTTAAGTATAAAGTTGAAAACAATACCAAGCCAACAATCAGCAAGGGCTCAAGATAGCCAAAAAAACTTAATGGCAAAAAGACACAAAGTGAAAGTGCAAGATTTTTAAAGAAGTGATTAAATACAAAGGCATGTTTAAAAAAATACTCTATGGCCAATAACAAAATTGAAAATCCGATTAATATTTCTACCATATTCGAATGAATCCTTAAAATATTCATAGTCCCCAATCCGAGAGTAAGGCTGTGACCAAGAGTAAATCCTGTAATAGCTATAATTAAAAATCTTCCAGTAAATAAAAGTAACAGGCCCAGTAAAAATGTTAAATGATCCCAGCCACTTAAAATGTGCTGCATGCCAGACTTAAAATACCCAAGGTATGAACTTTGATTCACATTTTTTTCCCCTGGACGACCTATTACCCATAAATCCTCTCTGCTGGCATACATAAATTCAGGGACCGACTCACCATCGATGGTGCCTCTTGCTATGTGAGTATGGCTCACACCCAGATCTTGAAATAAAGACATTGAGATACTCTCAGGCATTTTTGAGCACTGAAATAACCAAAATAATTTTAACGCCCCCAGTGAAAGGTTTTCGTTGATTTCCACCGGATTTTTTAATTTACAAAATTGGCCTGGATTAATTGAAGCGCCTAGGTATTCAACCAAGCCTTCGTAAGATTCAAATTGGGAGGTTAGATTAAGGTTATTGAAAATCTCTTGCCTGATAGAGCCTGTAACTTGAATTGCAACACCTTGATCGTTGGAGGAAAAATTAAACTTTGAATAAGATTCACTGCGATTATGGGCCTGAGAGTCAATAGAACAAACAAGCAGTAAGCCCAAACAGAAAAATTTCTTATAAATCATCTGCTTTTACTACATCGTACCAATTCCTAAGATCTGCAAGATACTCATCAAGCATTTCTTCGCCTTTTTGACGAATGAACTCTGATTCAATCTCTTCAGAAATCTCATCAAATGGCTGTGCGGGTTCATTAAGTTTTTTTATCACAATCAGCAAATGTAATTTATCCTCTAGTCCAAGAATCTTACTCACCTCGCCGTCTTCTAATTTCAAAGCTTCTTGAGTTAAAAATGGTCCAATGTATTCTCTTATTTTCATTGTTGGCAAAAGCGTGTTGGGCAGCTGAATAACGTCAGCCTCTGCAAGATTCTTGGCTGACAACAGATCTCCCTGTAGCAGCATCTCTCGAGCCTGCAAGGCTTTGGTTTCATTCGAAGAAGAAAAGCTCAATTTAATTAAGTGCAGCTTTGGGCTGGGAGCAAAAAAGTCTTCATTCTGAACAAAAAAATCCTGGAGATCTTTGTTTGAAAACCTTAAATTTTTAGCATCGGTAATAATTGAGCTAATCATTTTTTGAATGATGGTGCTTCTGATTTCAGAATCATTTTCTAGCATACCCAAATCAACAGCTCTCTGAATTAGCAGCTCTTCGTCAATCATTCTTTCGAGAATATTGTAAGCGTCTGAATCAATAAGGCCTGATTTCCTAGACTGCGCTATAGAATCTAAATAGGAATCATATTTTGCTCTTGAAATAGCTCTGTCATCTATCTTGGCTATCCAATTCAATTGATCTAAATCAATTTTTTTAATAAAGCTAGATCCAATAATACCGACCGAGATAAGCATGCCTAAAATTAATAAGGGATAAAAAAAAGACAAAGGAATCAAAGAGACCATTGCTCGTTGTTTGGGAGGACTAATAGTCATTTTGATGTGATCTATGTCATCTTCAAGATAGACCTCTCCCTCGGCATTAAAACCTAGATCTTGATAGAACCTTAATAAGCGATGCTGAGCAGAAATGGTGACGTCCTGATTCGGGTATTTCTTGGCGCTGTAATGAATTGCTTCCTGAGTGATAATTTTTCCTAGTCCCTGACCTCTAACTTTTTGAGAGGTTACGATTCTTCCAATGGATGGGCCGGAATACATTGTCCCTGGTCTTACCAGGCGCGCGTATGCAATTAATTCATTGTCAATGAAACCCAACAAGTGATCGCTAGATTCATCGTTAAGGTCTGCATCAATAAAAGGGCAATTTTGCTCTACAACAAAGACTTCTTGCCTGAGATTCATCGCTGCATAAAGCTCCTGAGTGGAGAGACGAGCGAATGATTTCCAGCTTAATTTCATTGATCAATGCCATAAAAAAAATACATTCTGTGATTATATAGTTTTTATTATCTATAATAGTTGGAAATTATTGTGGAGAAAAAATGAGCGATCTATACAACCTTAGCCTTAAAGATATTAACTTAAATTCAGTTGATTTCAGTTCCTATAAGGGCAAAACCTTATTAATTGTTAACGTAGCAAGCAAATGTGGTTTCACTCCCCAATACAAAGATCTTCAGAATCTTTCAGATAAATATAAAGATCAAGGGTTAGAAGTTTTAGGTTTTCCATGCAATCAGTTTGGAGGGCAAGAACCAGGCTCAAATGAAGAGGTACAAGCTTTCTGTGATCTAACCTTTAATGTTTCTTTTCAAATGTTTGATAAAGTTGAGGTTAATGGCTCAAATGCCAGCCCACTTTTTAAATATCTCAAACATGAATCTCCTGGTATTTTAGGCACCGAAGCTATCAAATGGAATTTCACTAAATTTTTGGTTAACAAAGATGGTGAGGTTGTGAAGAGATTTGCTCCCAAGGATGGTGGCGCTGCCATCGAAGCTGAGTTAACAAAAATTATCTAGTCAATCACGAGGCTCATTAGCAAAGCATCTTCTCTCGGATCTCCACTGTAGTAATCTGGTCGAACTGCGTCCTTTGCAAATCCTGCGCTCTCATAAAGAGCTATTGCAGAATGATTGGAGACTCTGACCTCGAGAGTTATGGATTTCACTCCTAGTATTTTATTTTGCATAATTACTTTTTTTAGAAGCTCTCTTCCCAGTCCCTGTCCCTGATTGGAAGGTGCAATTGCGATATTCAGTAAATGTGATTCTGGAACAATGGGCGAATAAATTGCAAATCCAACCACGCCCTCTTTAATTTCTAAAACCACAGAGTAATGGCCAACCTCAACAGAAGATAGGAATTGTTCCTCTGTCCAGGGAATCTGATTCGTTAAATTCTCAATAACCAAGATCGTTGAAAGATCATCTGAACTTGCAGGCCTAATCTTCATCAAGATTAATTTTGAGTGAGAGGTTTAATTTGAGCCCAAAGATCTTTTTTTAGGGCTGGATTAGCAAGCATATCAACCAAAGAGGCTGATGCAATAAATTCCATGTTGGTCGTAATTAACTTTGCATCAAAAAATACTAATGTTGCTTTAATGGGATTGTTTTCTTTAACTATTTGCTCAAAATTTAAGTGTTCTCCCTCAAGATATGGATGGTTACCTTTTTTTGTGTCGCTCTCATTGCCTTTGATAGAGCCAATAATTGCTTCTAGCAGATTAATCTCTTTTTCAGGGTATTCATCAACAGAGATAAGATGTAATGTTAGAATACTGTCCTTTTGATAATAATGGATAGTGCTTTCCTGTTTTATTGATAATTTTGTATTATCTTTAAACAGTGGAATGCCAATTTGAGAAAGAATATATTGAGATTTATTTGATAACATCAGTACTTCAATCATGAAAGATTTAACAAAGAAATACAAACCTTTTGAGCCGATTCCTCTTAAAAATAGACAATGGCCAGGCAAGGTAATTCAAACAGCCCCAACATGGTGCTCTGTTGACCTGCGCGATGGAAATCAAGCTCTAATTGAGCCAATGGGTCACGATCGAAAAAAACGCATGTTTAAGTTGCTTTGTGATCTTGGTTTTAAAGAAATTGAAGTTGGCTTTCCTGCGGCATCGCAAACTGATTTTGAATTCGTGAGATGGTTAGTTGAGGAAAAACAAATTCCATCAGACGTCACTATTCAAGTCTTAACACAGTCAAGGGATCACATTATTGAGAGGACGTTTGAATCTCTTGAAGGCATACCTCAGGCAATTGTGCATTTCTATAATTCAACGTCCACATTACAAAGAAAAGTTGTGTTCAATCAAGACAAGCAAGGCGTTAAACAGATAGCAATCGATGGAGCTAATCTGGTAAAAAAATTAGCAACTCAAAAACCTGATACTAAATGGATGTTTGAGTACTCTCCAGAAAGCTTTACTGGAACAGAGTTAGATTTTGCAGCAGATGTTTGTGATTCAGTGGTTGAGATACTTAAAGATGTGTCCTCAGAAAAAATTATTATCAACTTGCCTGCAACCGTAGAAATGGCAACGCCAAACATCTATGGAGATCAAATTGAATGGATGCATGACAACCTTAAAGAGCGCGAGAATATCTGTTTATCACTTCATCCCCATAACGACAGAGGCACAGCTGTTGCTGCATCAGAATTTGGTTTGATGGCTGGTGCTGATAGAGTTGAAGGCACTCTATTTGGCAACGGAGAAAGAACAGGCAATGTCGACGTAGTCACTCTGGCATTAAATCTTCTAACTCAAGGTGTTGACCCAGAATTAGACTTTTCTGATATTAATTCGGTAATTAGAGAGGTGGAATACTGCAATCAGTTACCAGTTCATCCGCGACATCCTTATGCTGGAGATCTTGTCTTCACTGCCTTTTCTGGCTCCCATCAAGATGCAATTAAAAAAGGCTTGCACGCTCTATCAAAGTCTAATGAACCTCAGTGGGCGGTTCCATACCTTCCAATTGATCCATCAGACCTAGGAAGATCCTATGAAGCCGTTGTGAGAATTAACTCTCAATCAGGCAAAGGTGGCATTGCTTTTATTCTAGAGAAAGATCATGGGGTATCTCTGCCAAGGCGATTGCAGATAAACCTTAGTGAGAAAGTTCAGAGAGTTGCTGATGAGACTGGTAAGGAGGTTATGTCCTCAGAGATTTGGCAGGTATTTGAAGAGAATTACCTAGAAGTATCTGGAAAATTTAAACTGAAAAACTATTCTTTATCCTCTGAAGAAGATGATGCTGGAGTTACCTCAGACAATATTGAGATCACTTTGACCGTTGATGGTGAAGCCATAACAATTCCTGGTTCAGGAGGCGGTCCTATCGAGGCATTCGTCTCTGCTATTAACAAGCATTGCAATGAATCAATAACGGTATCAGATTACCATCAACATTCTGTAACCTCGGGAGCGGATGCTAAAGCAGCTGCATTCATTGAGCTAACATCAAAGGGTAAAAATGAATGGGGTGCCGGCATGGATGGAAATACAGTTAAGGCATCTTTTCAGGCAATTCTTTCAGGGCTTAATAAACTAATTACTTAAAATTAGGCTCTCTTTTTTCAAGAAAAGCGGTCACCCCCTCAAGATTCTCATCATTGCCGAAGATTGAATTCTGGATTTCTGCTTCCTCTAAAAATGATTCGTCATAAGACTTGGTGACTGCATTTCTCATTATCGCTTTAGTATGAGCCAATGCTTGTGGAGCTCTTTTCGATAAAAGAGTTGCCCACTCCATGGTAGCTTTATTTAAGTCATCTAAATCAACCACCTTGTTGGCTATACCAAGGGCTAGGCATTCGTCAGCAGATATTTTCTTTGCTTCAATTGCATACTCTAATGCGCGACTGTATCCAATTGCCCTGGTAAGTAAAAAGCTGAACCCTCCATCTGGGACAAGAGCAATATTGCTAAACACAGACATAATGTATGCTTCTTTAGCCATAATTCTTAAATCACAGGCCATAGCCAGAGCCGCTCCAATGCCTGCTGCAGCTCCATTGATAGATCCGATAACTGGCTTAGGCATATCAATAATATTTTTTAAAAATGGATGGTATCCCCGCTCCAAAGCATCTTTTGTATTTGACCACGATGACTCTCTTTCAGTTAGATCTGCCCCAGCAGTGAAGCCTCTGCCCTCGCCTGTGATTACTAAAACACGAATTTGTGAGTCGTCTTTGACTATTTTGGTTGCTTCGCCCATATCCCAAATTAATTGCTCATTAAAAGCATTCATCATTTCAGGGCGGCCTAAAGTAATCGTCGCAACGTGATTCTTCGTTTCTAATTTTAGTGTCTGATAGCTCATATTTTTCTCCGGTGACTTATTATTTATTATTTATGATTAGATCGCCATCCCTAAATGTGAGAACTCCGCCACTTTGAGCTTTGTCTGCTCGGGACCATTCTACTTTTGTCTTTGATGATGGCTGACTTAAAATAAATGCTTTAGTAATTTCATGAAGCACTTTTTTATTTGGTGCAGCAATACTATTATTTTTTATCCAATGCCTTATGACCTCGTTACACATCTCACTCTCAACATTTTTAAGAGACTCAAGAGCTAACTTAGGCTGATCAAGGCCCTCTGGAAAGTGTATTTGAATAAGCGCTTCATGAACGTCTAAATGCTTGGTGATGAGCTTGGCAGTTTTTTGGATTTGAGAGGAGGCTTGAGGCCATCGATCTGAAATCATCGTTAAAATTTCATTTCTAATAAAGTTTCTGTCTTGATCATTGCAGTCGTTGCTTTCATCTTCAATGTAGCTAAGCTGCTTTTCTTTGAGATAAGCTACAAGATCTATTTTTGAGCAATCTAACCAAGGTCGCAATAAAATTCCATCTCCCAAAGATCGGCTTTGCAATGGCCCCCTCATGCCATCGATGCCAGTTCCACGGAACAATCGAAACAACAGAGTCTCAGCCACATCGTCTGCGTGATGGGCTAAAAGTAACTGATCTCCAGACTTAAGATTTTGCTTGAAAACATCATACCTTCCCTCTCTGGCCGCCGACTCTAATCCTGATTTTTTACCATCAACATTAATAGATCTACAAAGAATAGGAATTTCTCGTTCATTGCAGAAATTCTTGCAATGCTCTTCCCAGATGCTCGCATTAGGACTAAGTAAATGATTTACATGAATAGCAGATAACATTCCTTCAAACTTATTCTTTTGCTTTAGTTCGAAGCAATAATGCAATAAAGCTGTTGAATCACCGCCGCCACTAAAGGCAACAATGATATTTTTTGACGTATCAACTAGGTTTAGAAGGCTATGGGAGTCTAGCAAAGTCAGGCACCAATTTTAAGCAAGCGTTGATATCGCCTGGACAATAATTCCTCAGGGGACAGTTTGGAAAGTTCTGCGATGTTTTTCAGTAATGAGGTTTTGATGCTAGATGAGGTTTCATCAAAATTTTGATGCGCGCCTCCGATTGGCTCAGGAATGATTTCATCCACAATGCCAATTTGAATTAGATCTGATGCGCCTACTCGCATGGCTTCAGCTGCATCGGCTGCTTTATCTGCGTCGCGCCAAACTATTGAAGCACATGCTTCAGGCGAAGCAACCGCATATGTTCCATATTCTAAAATAGCCACATGATCACCCACTCCAAGCGCCAAAGCTCCACCGGAACCACCTTCGCCAGTCACAACCACAATAATTTTAGTTTTAAGACTGGACATCACCGCAAGATTTCGTGCGATTGCCTCACTTTGACCCCTCTCCTCGCCTTCAATGCCTGGGTAGGCACCTGCTGTATCAATAAAAGTGATCACGGGCATGTTAAATCGCTCTGCTAGCTGCATTAATCGCTTGGCTTTTCTGTAACCCTCAGGCTGTGGCATCCCAAAATTTCTTTTTACCTTCTCATCAGTCTCGCGACCTTTTTCATGACCAACAATCATCACAGGCATGCCTTCAAGTTTTGCAATGCCGCCAACAAGCGAGGCATCATCACCAAACTGACGATCGCCATGCAACTCCTCAAATTCATCAAAAATTCTTTCAATAAAATCAAGTGTGTGTGGCCTATTTGGATGTCTTGCAACTTGTACTTTTTG
>Ga0114997_10003090_pt1 | contig 13169 bp, 10 predicted proteins | sample ArcticOcean_MG_C_2_FD_87045 | JGI IMG/M metagenome (GOLD analysis project Ga0114997, IMG submission 87045) | Marine microbial communities from western Arctic Ocean - ArcticOcean_MG_CB4_136 | ecosystem: Environmental > Aquatic > Marine > Oceanic | place: Arctic Ocean: Canada Basin | collected... | reverse complement strand
GATTACCCGCATGCTTTTTTTAGAGCTTTATAGTTAGCTTCTATCGTCTGTTCTATTTCTTCATCTGTATGAACAGCAGACATAAAACCCGCTTCAAACTGTGAAGGTGCAATATAGACACCCTCTTTTCATCAATAAGAATAAAAACGATTAAAGATCAATCCCATGCTTTTTTTAAAGCTTTAAAGTTAGCTTCTATAGTCTGTTCTATTTCTTCATCTGTATGAGCAACCGACAGAAAACCCGCTTCAAACTGTGAAGGCGCAATATAGACTCCCTCTTCCAGTAATGCTGTAAAATATGATTTAAATGAATTTATATCAGAGGATTTAGCCGATTCAAAATCAACAACATCTTCGGCTGTAAAAAACATTGAAAACATTGAACCTACCCTGTTAAAACTAGCTGTAATTCCAAGTTTCATCACATTCGATTTAAAGCCAGCGCAAAGCTTTTCTGATTTTCGCTCTAAATCCTCATAAATAGATGGTGTCGAAAGTAGTTTTAGCATTTCAATACCGGCGGTCATAGCGAGTGGATTACCCGATAATGTACCTGCTTGATAAATAGATCCGGTTGGCGCGATATTATCCATTAGTTGTTTTGACCCGCCATATGCTCCCACAGGAAGCCCACCACCAATAATTTTACCTAAGCAAGTGAGATCAGGTTGAACTCCGTAAAGTGATTGCGCTCCTCCAAGAGCCACACGAAACCCTGTCATAACTTCATCAAAAATAAGAAGCCCTCCAGTCTGGTTTGTCACCTCACGTAATTTTTCTAAAAATCCTATTTTAGGTGGAACCACACCCATGTTCCCACCAATAGGCTCAACAATAATGCATGCTATACCTTTTCCTTCAGCCTCGAAAAGTTCCTCCACCTTATTAATATCATTGAAAGGAATAGTTAGTGTGTTTTTTGCTGAATCGCCTACAATGCCCGGGCATTCAGGAATACTCAAAGAGGCTAACCCCGAACCAGCTTTTACTAACATGCTATCAACATGACCATGATAGCAACCCTCAAATTTTACTATTTTATCGCGCCCAGTTACGCCTCTTGCCAGGCGAATTGCACTCATGACAGCTTCTGTTCCGGAATTAACCATACGAACAACCTCTAAAGAAGGTATAGCTGAGACTACTCGTTCGGCTAACTCTATTTCAAGCTCAGTTGGTGCTCCATAACTGGTACCTAACTCAATCTGATGCTTCAAAGCTTCAACGATTTGCGGGTGCGCATGACCAAATATTAGAGGCCCCCATGAACCTACATAATCAATATATTCATTACCATCCACATCCCACACTCTGGATCCTCTGGCTTTTTTAATAAAGAGAGGGCTCCCTCCCACAGACTTAAATGCTCGAACCGGGCTATTAACCCCACCTGGCATAACTTTACAAGCTTTTTGGAATAGTTTTTTAGATCGATTTGTGTTCATCAGGTCACTACCCAAATAAAATTGATAAATTCTCTTTAAGCTGAGTAGGAATTTTTTTAGGCTCGGTTACCACTGAATTTTTAGCGGCAAACCCACATTCACAGCTTCTATTTTCTTGTAACTCAGAAACAAGCTCCTTAAGTACTCGTTGAGCCAACTCAACATTCTTGTGCATTATTTCTAAAACCGCTTCCAATGTCACAGGCTCTTCTTCTTCCTTCCAACAATCATAATCAGTAATCAGGGCTAAAGTAGCATAGCAAATACCTGCTTCACGAGCTAGTTTAGCTTCCGTCACATTTGTCATTCCGATAACGTCTACACCCCACTGACGATAAACATTAGACTCTGCTCTAGTAGAAAACTGCGGACCTTCAATACAAATATAAGTTCCTCCATCATGGACCACAGCATTAGTTTTATGAGCGGCTAAACTTAAAGCTTTTGCCGTAGAAAGACACACAGGGTCAGCTAAAGAAACATGTCCGACCATACCTTTAGTAAAGAATGTACTAATTCTTCGTGAGGTCCTGTCAATAAATTGATGCGGAATAGAAAAATGTCCCGGCATTAAATTCTCCTTCATACTACCCACTGCACTCACAGAAATAATTTGCTCGACGCCCAGTTTTTTCATAGCATAAATATTAGCTCGAAAATTTATTTCTGAAGGTGGGATAAAATGCCCTACACCGTGCCGAGGAAGAAATGCTAAACGCACTCCATTCAATTTCCCAATGATCACATCATCCGATGGTTCTCCAAAGGGAGTTTGCACGGAAATTTTTTCAACAATATCCAATTCTTGCATTGAATACAAACCACTACCTCCTATAACCCCTATCAACTTATCAACCATAATAAAACTCTCCTAATAACAAACAGAAATATTCATGATTTAAACCCAATATTCACAGAGATATAGTAACAAAAGCAAAAAAACTCTTTATTTTTTTAAATTCATTGGAAAAGAAAAATAACCTTAGAAAATCAGGGTATTGAGGAAATGGCTTTATAGAGAATTTTTTACCGAGCTTAATGTTAACAGGGTCACCCCTTGGTATAATATATTTTTTTTCTCATGAACGATGAGACACAGGTTAGTTTAAATCATCTTTTTTCTTATCAATCTCACTTATAAGAAATTTTAATTCAGTAACATATTCCCCCGCTTTTTGAATTGTATTTTCCTCTTTTCTAAGATTACGTATTTTCACATCTACATCATCAGAAAGAATGCTAAGGGCACTCATTCTTTTTTCTACTGAATCAAGGGTACTAATTTTCCGATTAAGAACATCAATTTTTGACTCTGCTTCAACTGTAACAGCCGAGAATTTATCAATATTATGACTTATTTTATCTAAATTTTTGGCTTCTTTCTCAATATGCTCTTTTTCTGAATTAACACGTACAATAACAGCCTCAAGCTCACCAAGAGCTTGCTGCGTTTCTCGAATTTTTACTTCACTTAAAGACATCGTTTTAATGCGACCATCAATATGAGTTACCATACCATCAAGTTCAGCTATTTTCTTTTCAGCCTTCAGAACCAATTCTTCTTTTTCTTCAAGTACATCTTGCCTAGCCCGCAAATCATTAAGCAAAGCATTCATATCCTGCATTTTTTTTTCAGTCTCACCTAGTTTTTTATTTTCTACATTGAGTAATTCAACTTTATTTTCAAAATTACTGGCAATTTGCGTTAGTTCATCACGCAAAACACTAATTTCTTTAATTTCTTCCCTAGCTGTCTGAATATCTGAAAATTTATCCCTTAATTCTACTTCCATGATACTAAGCTTAGAAGTTAAAGTACTCATGCGTTTTTCCTGGTTATCAAGAGACGACTTTTCTTTAACCAAATCTAGTATCTTCTCTTCAACTGCAGTAGCCGAACCTTTCATCTCTTCGAGCCTTTTGTCAACTTTATCTAAAAAATCGACCTTTTTTGAAACCTGGCTGATCTTAATATTTGCCTCTTCAATAAAAAAATCGAGCCCATCTAGCTTCTTCTCCATTTTCTCGACTACTGCTTTTCTCTGAACTTGAGTTTCGATTTTCACATCCAAGCTTATTACCAGAGAGCTCAAGTCATTAATCTTTTTTTCTACCTGATCCACTAGCTGCTTCTTACGAATAAGATCATCCATCTGACCTTGACTTATATTAGTAAGCTCCTCTATTTTTATAAATATAGATTCAATAGCATCTGCTTTCTTGATTTGCGCATCTAGCCCTTGAACTTTATGTTCAGCTTCTTCGGCTATCATATTGAAACGGCTCATTTTTTCATTAGCAACATCAACAGTTTTCATCTCTTCCTTAAGCAATTTCATTTTATTGCTAAGGTTATTAACTATAAATGCGTTGAGTTTATTGATTTTCTGCTCCGTTTCATCAACTACCGAACTATTATCTCTAACTCTAGAGATCTTGGTTTCTACATCAATGGCCAATGAGTCTAAGTCGCGTAGTCGGCCACTGATGCTCCTTATCATTTCATTTTTCACTGAAATATTCTTTGATTCGATTTTTAAATCGCTAATATCCAGCGTCATCTTCGTAAGAGTCTGGCGGGCCTCTTCAATAATATGCCCTTGACCAAGGACGCTTTCGTAGTCGACCCGAAGTCTACTTAAAGTAACTTTCATTTCTTCAGTATCCCTGGTATATCCCTCTACAACCGTTTTTTCCTGTATGATTGTTGCGTAACGGCTATCCAGTTCCCTACAGATATCTTTCATTTCCTCAACCCGACCAATAGTAGTTTTCATCATTCCTCGAAAACTTATAATTTCTTCTACTTGAGGGTTTACACTTTCCAACATGTTCTCTAGGCGATTGATATTTCTATCGGTACTTTTAATTAACTTTGTTTCTTCGCTCAATTTTTTAATCTTAGAGTCCATATCCCAAATTAGAACATTTAGGCGCCCGGCGTCTTCGTTAGCCTTTTCTACAAGCCCACGTTGTTGCTGAAGACTTCTAATTTTTTGGTCTATATGATCACTAAGAAGATGAAGGCCTTCTATCTCTCGCTTGAGGTTAGAATGATTAGATTCTAAATCTTTGGCTACTCGCTGAAACTCTCGAGCGCGTATATCAAAAGTTTTTAACTCTTCAACCTGACCACTAATAAAATCAATTTTTTGTAGTGACGAAGGGAGTTGGTCGCTAATTCTATCAAAGAACTGCTTTCTTTCGTCTAACTCAGGAATTTTCTTTTCAAAATATTCGACAAGAAGTTGAAGGTTTTTTCTTTCATGCGAGGCAATAGATAGCAGTTCTTTTATTTCCTTGGTATCTGTGCTTACTTCTTCAGCACCTTGATCAGGTTTGTTAACTTCAGACTGCTCGGTCATGACTCACCCCCTCAAAAAAGTATTGATTTATAAAGTTATATATTACTAAAAATCAACATTAATACTGTTTTATTAAAGCTTAGAGTGCCCTACTTGTCAAGGATTGACAGGGGAAAAGTTAATCGTTTAAGTAGTAACTCTGCTATTTGCACAGCATTATAGGCTGCGCCTTTCAAAAGGTTATCAGAAACAATCCAAAGGTTGATGGCATTTCTCCTCACGAGATCTCCTCGAATTCGACCTATTAAAACATCTCCTTTCCCGCAAGCATTAACAGCTTGGGGGTATTCATTGTTTTTTAAATTATCTACTACAGAAATTCCAGGTGATCGAGATAAAAGCTCTTTTATTTTATCTGCTCTCATGGGAAGTTCCGTCTCTATATTTAAAGCTTCCGAGTGGGAGTAAAATACCGGCACACGAACAGCAGTTGGCGAAACTTCAATCGTGTTATCTTCAAGAATTTTATGGGTTTCATTAACCATTTTTATTTCTTCCTTGGTATAGCCATTCTCAAGAAATGAATCTATATGTGGTAAACAGTTGAAAGCTATTTGGTGAGGATAAACATTACTTCTAGTAGACTTTCCGTCGAGAACATCTCTACTTTGCTGCTCCAGTTCTTCTATAGCTTTCTGCCCTGAGCCAGAAACTGATTGATACGTCGAAACAACAACTCTGCGGATACGATAATTATCATGAATCGGTTTCAATGCCACAACCATCTGGATGGTTGAGCAATTAGGATTAGCGATGATCTCCCATTTCTCCCCCAAAGCAGATGAGTTCACCTCCGGAACAATTAGAGGAACACCTTTTATCATCCTCCATTCACTACTGTTATCAATAACTACGCAATTAGACTCTACCGCTATCGGCGCGTATTGTTTACTAATAGTGCTCCCCGCAGAAAAAAGAGCTATATCCACCTCTTCAAAAGAGTCCTTCCGCAGCTCTTTCACTCCAATTTTCTGCCCTCTAAACAACAGAGTCTCTCCAACTGACCGAGCAGAAGCTAACAAAGATAGATTAGCCACAGGAAAACCTCTCTCCTCGAGAACATCGATAATCCTACGACCTACGGCTCCAGTCGCGCCAACAACAGCAATATTGTACTTATCTTTTTTATTCAAAATTAAGGGCTATTTTTACAATTAATAATACTAATTATTTTTCAAGCGCTGCAACAACCTTATCTCCCATTTCTTCAGTACTCACCTCAGTCATCCCTTGTGACATGATATCACGAGTGCGAAACCCCTGATCCAAAACTGATTCTACCGCGCATTCTATTGAAGAATTAACTTCCTCTCGACCAAATGAATACTTAAACATCATACCAACTGATAAAATCGTGGCTAAAGGATTAGCCAATCTCTTTCCTGCTATATCTGGAGCGCTTCCATGGATTGGTTCATACATTGCTGTATCTCCTCCGATACTAGCTGAAGGCAACATTCCAATAGATCCTGTGAGCATAGATGCCTCATCGCTTAAAATATCTCCAAACATATTAGTCGTCACTATCACGTCAAACTGTTTGGGTGCACGAACTAGTTGCATGGCACAATTATCAACATACATGTGTTCTAGTGAAACATCTTTATAATCATTATGGACCTCAGTAACCACCTCTCGCCAAAGTCCAGTAACCTCAAGGACATTTGCCTTGTCGACTGACAACACTTTCTTATTTCTCTTACGTGCGACATCAAAGGCAATGCAAGCAATTCGTTTTATCTCCTCGTCCGTATAAACCAGAGTATTAAAACCCCGACGAGTTCCGTCTGCCAGTTTTTCGACACCTCGAGGCTCACCAAAGTAAATGCCACCTGTTAGTTCTCGAACCACCATAATATCTAAATTCTCAACCAACTCACGCTTCAAAGAAGACGCATTAACTAAAGCAGAAAAAACCTTTGCTGGACGTAAGTTAGCGTAAAGCTTTAAATTGGATCGTAGCCCAAGAAGTGCCCGCTCAGGTCGTAAGGAAAAGCTAATATTTTCCCATTTTGGGCCACCAACTGCTCCAAGTAAAACAGCGTCGGCATTTTGCGCAGTAATCAAGGTATGCTCAGGTAAAGGTGTACCCTCTGATTCATAGGCAGCGCCACCCACTAGCACCTCGTTTAAAGTTAGTTTTAGATCAAGACTCTTTTCCAATGACCTTAAGACCTTAACAGCTTCTTTAACAACTTCAGGCCCTATTCCATCACCAGGAAGTAAAGCAATTGTATATTTCTCGCTCATTTTGAAACTCTTTCAGAAATTAATAGTTAATATCAGCCAACATCTTAAAGGAAAGAATATCCACTTTGCAGGAATTAAGTACGAAGGTTACCCAATGGCAACCATTCACGCAATAGAGAAAAAAAGCACATAAGTTTTATTCCGAGAAATAAGGTTGAAAATAATTCTTGTTATCTTATTATACTGGCAGCAAATTTTTCTAGATAATTGCTCTTTACTCCACTCAGGCCTTAGTTTTAAGTTTGTTGTATTCCAAGCTTAATTTAAACTGACTGAAAAAAAATATTAAAATAATTTTACCAGGTCACTTATAAATCCTATTCCCTAATTACTCCAATCAGAGAACCCAATTATGATTAACGGAAAAAGAGTTACCGTAGTTATGCCTGCGTATAATGCTGAAAAAACACTAGAAAAAACATACAACGAAATACCCCATGATATCGTTGACGACATAATTCTTACTGACGATGCTAGCAAAGACCGTACTGCGGAAATTGCAAGAAAACTAAATATAAAAACTTTTGTGCACATGAAAAATAAAGGCTATGGGGGCAATCAAAAAACCTGCTACCAAGAGGCATTACGGATCGAATCGGATATTATTATCATGCTACACCCAGATTATCAGTACACTCCTAAGCTAATTACTGCTATGGCTTCGATGATAGCGTATGGAGTTTTTGATGCAATAATTGCTTCACGAATTTTAGGGAATAAAGCTGTTGATGGCGGAATGCCGTTATATAAATATATTTCAAATCGATTTCTAACTGCAGTAGAAAACTTTATTATCCAACAAAAACTATCTGAATATCACACCGGTTACAGGGCATTCAGCGCTGAGGTCCTTAAAAAAATTCCTCTGCTAGAGAATTCTGACGACTTTGTCTTCGACAACGAAATGCTTTTACAAACGATGTATTTTGGATTCAACGTAGGAGAGGTCTCTTGCCCTGCAAAATACTTTGATGATGCCTCATCAATAAGTTTTCGAAGAAGTGTGACTTACGGAATAGGAGTTATTCATACATCGATTAAGTATTTCATGTCTAAGCGAGGAAGCAAACTCTATCAGATATTTAATCCGGATGGGGGGAAACTGTTACACCTCTAAACAAATATAAAAAATAAAATTACTGGCCAATTATAAAACTCGGAATACAAAATTTTCTACCCCCTCAACTTTCACAAACTATCTATTGGATATTCCACTTTAACCAAACATAGCCCTTGTGGTTCCGCGGTTGGGCCAGCCTTACGTCGATCTTTATATTCAAGAATTAATTTTACATTAGAAGCTTTATTCTGCTCTAACCCAACCTGGACAAGAGTACCAACAATATTTCTCACCATATATTTCAAAAATCCATTTCCTTCAAAGTTTAAAAAAATAAAATCACCATTTTTTACAATCTCAATAGAAAATATCTCTCTAATTGGGTTTTTTGACCCACAATTTGAAGCTCTAAAGGAAGTAAAGTCGTGTTTGCCCACCAAATACTTTGCCGCCCGCCGCATCGCAGGAATATTTAACGGAAATGGAATAAAAAGGCACCTTCGATATAAAAGAGCTGATGGATGGGTGCGATTCAAGATTGTGTATTGATATATTTTTTTTCTCGCAGATCGACGTGCATCAAATGCCATGGGAACAACAGAAACATCTTTAACAACAATATCATGAGGAAGAAAACTGTTAAAGGCTCTTATAAACTCTCCTTCTGTCATTTTTGAAGTAGTAACAAAGTGAGCAACCATGCCCTCTGCATGTACTCCAGCATCAGTTCGACCAGAACTATGCAAAATTGTTTTTTTTTTAACGACCTTATAAATACAATTCTGTAATACCTCCTGAATAGTTATTCCATTTGTTTGAAATTGCCACCCATGGTATTCGCTACCATCATATTCTATTAGAATTTTAATTTTACGTTCCACAAAAAGTCTCTACAGTGATATTAATCAAATGAAAATTTAAACACTTTTAAAAAAATTGACCAGCTATCTAAACACTCTACAATCATAAAAAGTGACAAACATAACTTTATTTAGATTTTAAAAAGGTTTTCTAAGGAAAGGAAACAGCTAAAATAAAATCATGATTACTATAAAAGTACAGTTGAAAAAGGACTTCTCCCGATAACAAGTAAATCTTCCTGAGCCCTAGTAACTCCAACATAAATCATATTACGACTTTCACTATTCATTCCTGGATAGGATTTTTCAGACGGATCAATTAAAGCGACAGCATCAAACTCCAGCCCTTTAATTTGATGAATATTCGAAACCATAACCCCTGGTTCAAAACTAAACTGATCACGGTGACCTACTCGCACTTCGTGTGAAAGCATGTTCTCTAGTTCATCTTTTAACTCCATAGCTTGTTTTGGATACCTACATATTAGGGCAATAAGCTTATATGGGTCTTTTTCAAGAAGATTATTCGTCCAATGTGCCAAGGTTTCTAAAAAATCATTTTGATCAACTGCCCTGTGCCAGGTTACAGGATTCCCCGGGCGCCCAAAAGGGACAGGGTCTTTGCGCCCTTCTATTTTCCGAGCTAAATTCATAATAGGCACTGTGCATCGAAAAGAAATTTCCAGTTGAATAAGTGAGTCTTTCTTAATTTTTAAATTATTAAGAATATTATTCCAGCCAATAAACTTTCTAGAAAATAAAATTTTCTGAGAAACATCTCCTACAATTGTTAAATTTCGTTTATCTCCAACCGCATCCATCATAATGGCAAACTCAACTGGCCCAAAATCCTGAGCTTCATCAATAACTAAATGATCAAGCTCAGAGACCCCTCCAATTTTATTAGGCAGCCCCCCATATTTTAGTTGAATCAATCTCAAAATAAGGGACATATCGTAATAGTCCAGGTTATTTTTGTTTCTATTATTTTCTATCATACGGCTCAAATAAGATAGATGCTCCTCTAGCTTAGGTTCTGCTGGCAAGAAAGAACTCAGTAGTTTTTCATCTGACAATAAATCATAAAGGTCACCAATGAAATCTTCCTGCTTAGCCAATAACGCTTGCACATAATCTAGCGCAGTCTTTTTCTCTTTATCAATCAAATCAGACTTGCTCACATCATGCTTAAAATCTTTAAGTCGTGGTTGAAGTGCCTTACCGTTACTTCCTTTCCAAAGTTGTAATAATTTTTCTTTGGCTGCAAATTCATGAAAAATCATTAAATCAACATCTTTTATTTTTTTATCAACAAAATGAGATAAAGCCTTAAGAATTTCGTCCGAAAACTTGATCCTTTCCACAAAATCAGGTAAGTCTCTATATTTAAAAAACACATTCCCTTTTATGGCATTACGAATAATAGATAAAGCCCAACTATTAAAAGTAACTGTTTCAACTCCCGTGATTCCCATCGAAGGTAGAGTAGAAGACACGTATATCTGAAGGGATTTATTCATTACAATTACACGAGTATTTTCTGCCCTCGCATGAGAGTTGCCCTTGTGAAGCAACCAACCCAGCCGGTGCAATGCTACCGTTGTTTTTCCTGAGCCCGCTGAGCCCTGAATGATCACAGGTCTATTAGGATCAGTGGTAATCATTTCAAACTGTTCGCTAGTAATTAATGAAAGGATATTAGGCAAACGCTTTTCACTCGAATTTAGCCCTCGAGACCGATGGGCAGCAATTTCCTCTTCCGTCTCCAACTTTATCCAATCGTTTTCTACTTTCCGGAAAACACCCTCTGATGCGCCTATCTGCATAAGAACACCCTTGTCAGTTTTATAGGTTCGGCGAATTTTAATATGACCGCAACGTTCGCGTTCATTGATTGTCTCGAAAAACTCTTCACCCTGTTTATAGTTAAAAAACAGACCCGAAATTGGACCATTGCGCCAATCAACAATTTCTGCTTCTATATTACTTTTTTTTCCAATCTTGAATGAGACTTCACTACCATCATCTTCCGAAGTAATTACACGTCCAAAGTAAGGCTCTTCAATCAATTCCTCAAGAACGTTGTCCGATTCCTTACGTATATCTGAAACTTTATGGGCAACCGCCTCATCAGAAACCAGAGGTTGGCGTTCTTCAATATTCCATTCGTTAACAACCTGACTCGTCAGCTCACGAGCAGCCAGGTTAGAAAATATTTTCTTAGAACGAACTTCTGGTAATTGTTCTAAAAGAATTTCTATTGTCCGGCGGTAGAGATTTTCTTCTTCTTCAATTAATTTCTGGTCTTCTTTGGTAAGTGGCATATAAATTAAACACAGGGAAAATTAGTTTTAACAAGATAGACAATCTAAACCTGCTAATCTAAATGATATCCTCAACTTCAGTCAATATAAAAATTGATAAAAAAATCTAACCTTTCAAATTAATCAATTTTTATATAGAATTAAACATATATTATCAATGTAAAATTAATTGACTTTTTTTCTATATCTTTGGGGACTTTAACAAATGAAGACCTATGAGGACCTTGCAGGAGATGGTGGGTCAAACATTGTCGAACAGGTTCAGGCTTTAGGAGAAAAACTACGATCCAGGCTGGATAGGATCAAACATAAAGTAGCTCTCATGAGTGGTAAAGGGGGCGTCGGCAAAAGCTCTCTTACCGCTAATGTAGCTGCTTGTTTAGTAGATAAAGGATATACCGTAGGAATCCTTGATGCTGATTTAAATGGTCCGAGCATTTGCCACTTACTAGGGGTAAAAAATAGCACTAAGCTTATAGTTGACGATAGAGGAGTTCAACCTGGTGATGGAACGCATGGCATTAAATTGATGTCCATGGATATGTTACTATCAAATCCAGACTCTCCTGTAATGTGGACAGAAGAAGCAGATGCTACAGCCGTTTGGGTTAGCACAATGGAATCAACTGCTCTACGCGAACTATTGGCAGATACTGACTGGGGCGATTTAGACTTTTTACTCATTGATATGCCACCAGGATCAGACCGAATTGATAATATTAGAAGTCTAATTCCTGAACTAGCTGGAGTGGTTGAAATAACTATTCCCTCGTTACTTTCACAACACATCGTCTCCAAATCGATTACTAAAAATAATAAGATGAAGGTTCCTATTATAGGACTTATAGAAAATATGGCTGGGTATACTTGCCCTCACTGCGAAAAAGAAGGCCCATTATTCGAGGGGGATGATGTTGAAAGTTTGGCAAAAAAGAAAAATATTCCTTATCTTGGAAAAATTCCTTTTGACACAAGAATAGGACGCAAAACTGATTCGGGATCATTGTACTATATGGACAATAAAGATTCTGTCACCAGCAAAGCAATAAGTTCTATTGTTGAAAAAATTTTAAAATCAATTTAGCAGTCAAAAAATAGAGCGCCTATTCATAGGCAAATTTAGACGCAGTTATTCTTTTAACAAAACGCTCATTAGGAGGAGTGATGAAATTTCTTTGTATTCCCTGTGATGAAAAAATGGAAACACAAGTTGAGGGTATAATGCCAGAAGAGAAAAAAAATTTGGCAATGAAATTTAAATGTAAAAAATGCGGCCATTCAATCGCTATGCTTACAAATAAATTTGAAACTGAATTTGTAAGCAAGCTTGGTGTCCAAATGGGAGGAACAGCAGCCGAAGCGACAGCAGCTCCTATGGGGGTTATGGCGGGAGCACTAGCTGAGGGCAAAGATGAACTGAGAAAGGGAGCTCCAACCGAAGAAGATGTCGAATGGACAGAAGAAGCTAAACAACGTATTCAAAAAGTACCTTTTTTTGTACGTAATATGGCAAAGAAAACTGTACTCAACTTTGCCAAAGAAAAAGGTGTTACCGTCATAGATGCCAAGTTAATGGATGAAGTTAGAGAAAAAGTCGGTATGTAGTCAAAAACATCAGAACTACTTGATGCTTTAAAAGTATACCCGCCCCCTCGGATAAAACAGTGGGGGGGGGTATTTCTAATATAAAACTTACTAGTCTATTCAAAAAATATTTCTAGTTTAGTTAAATTCTTGCTTTTGTAGATATTCAGGTAAAGTCCACTCAACCTGATCAATATCACTATTATAATAACCTAGTGCTCCACAAAAGGGACAGTGCTCAATTCCAATATCGTAATCTAAAGTAACTGCATTTTCGTG
>Ga0114997_10003086_pt1 | contig 13172 bp, 13 predicted proteins | sample ArcticOcean_MG_C_2_FD_87045 | JGI IMG/M metagenome (GOLD analysis project Ga0114997, IMG submission 87045) | Marine microbial communities from western Arctic Ocean - ArcticOcean_MG_CB4_136 | ecosystem: Environmental > Aquatic > Marine > Oceanic | place: Arctic Ocean: Canada Basin | collected... | reverse complement strand
CGCATACACATAAAGCTAGAAGACATATCAATTTTGGCGCGCAATACGCACTCACCCTCCTTAAACTCACCTTCTTTCATTTTCTTAAAGAGGGCTTTATTTTTCTTAACACTAGTATCACGATCAGGGCTATTTTGACCAGGCTGTTTTAATGTTCCACGGTAATCACGAGTCTCGTCAGCACTCAAGAAACAGACATAAGCTAATTCTTTTTTAATTAGTTCTACCGCACAGTCATAGAAAATATTGAAATAGTCCGAGCTAAATTTAACTTTGTTATTCCAACTAAAGCCAAGCCATTCAATATCTTTTTTTATAGAATTGACATATTCAATATCTTCTTTAGAAGGGTTTGTATCATCAAATCTTAAATTACAATGACCATCATAATCTAAAGCAGTTCCAAAATTGAGACATATTGATTTTGCATGACCAATGTGAAGATAGCCGTTTGGCTCTGGTGGAAAGCGCGTAATAATAGATTTATGCTTTCCACGAAATAGATCATCATCAATAATATTACGTATAAAATTAGTTGGCTTTACAGAGGTCTTCTTAGAGTCCATTAGTATCAATATTGACGAAAATTTAAGGTGAACAAATTATATCACTAAAAGTCTAAATTAATATGGGGCACGTAAAAAGTGAAACACGTTGTAAAATAGTTTTTTATGAGAATAGCCATAGTTAAAGTGTCTGCATTAGGTGATATTGTTCATTCAATGATTGTCTTGCAATTTATTAAAAAATATAACCGAGAGATTTTGATTGATTGGGTGGTTGAAGAGAGTTATAAGGACTTATTAGCATTTCATCCAGATATTAATAGAATTCATATAGTAAATCTTAGAAAAGCTAAAAAGAAAAAATCATTATTATTACTTATAGCTGAACTAGTTAAATTTAGTAAATTAGAGAAATACGATATTGTTATTGATATGCAAGGTTTATTAAAATCAGCAATAATAGCTAGATTAATCCCTTCAAACAAAACAATAGGCTTTGATAAGGATTCAATAAGAGAAAGATTCGCTTCATTATTTTATAGCGAGAAATTTCAATATTCTTATTCAAAGAATATAATTGAAAGACATTTAAAACTTATTGAGTTTGCATTAGGTTTCAGTGTAAATAAAAAGCAAATTCAGCAAAAACTTCCATTTTTGTTTTCCAGTAAAAGTCAATTAGATTTTGAATTATCCTTAGTTAAAAAAAACATCTTATTAATACCTGGAGCTTCATATAATTCAAAATGTTATCCAGTTTCAAAATTTGCTGAATTGGCAAATTTGATTGAGGCTAATTTTCTTATTTTATGGGGCAACCAGAAAGAAAAATTATTGGCAAATCAGATTAAGGAGTTATCACCAAATATGAGTATCTGTCATAAAATGTCTATTGACTCTTTAATATTATTAATTTCTAAAGTTGATCTTGTCATTGGTTCGGATACTGGGCCAACTCATATGGCTGTGGCATTAAATATTCCATCAATTACTCTTTTTGGCCCTACCCCAGGTTACAGAAATACCTTAAAGACTGAATTAAATAAAGTGATTGAGTCTGAATCGATAGTAAATCCTAACAAGATTAATAAGGCAGATAATTCTATAAAAAATATTCGTATTGAGGAAATAGCTAATGAAGCTCAAATTTTAATTGAATCTAGAAATTAATTTTACTTAAGTTTATGTGGTTATTATTTTTTTTGTTTGCTCTAATAAGCTAACCTTAAATTTTGCCTTTGAATGGTTTAGAAATTTCTTTTTATCAGCTTGAAACAAAATAGTATTTCTAATTCCAGATAATTTTGCAGCAGATATATCTCTTTCTGTATCTCCAATCATCCAAGAGTTTCTCATGTCAATACAATATTTTTTTTGGGCATTAACTAGCATGCCTGGTTTAGGTTTTCTACAATTGCAGGAAGATTTTGGCCCATGAGGACAATGGAAGATGTCTAAAATTTTAATTTGGTTTTTGTTAAATTGAGCTAACATCCAGTTAGTTAACTCTTGATATTGTTTTTCATCAAAATACCCTCTTTGAATGCCAGATTGATTAGTAATGATTATTATTTGATATCCTAAATTCAGAAAATGTAAGCAGGTATCAAAAATACCATCAATAAATTCAAAGTCATCAATTTTGTAAACGTAGTGGTTATCTTTGTTGATTACTCCGTCACGATCTAGAAAAATAGTTTTTATAGTCATAAATTAAGGTGAGTATAATCTACTTCAAATTATCAATTAGTAAAACGAGCGATTAACATGACCAGCAAATTAAATTTAAATCAGCTTTATCAATATTTATTAATCATACTAGCTTTCTTTATGCCGTTAACTGTGTTTGGGTCAAATGTTATTATTGTTTTCATCGTTTTTTTGTGGCTCTTTTCAGGAAATTACAAATCTAAATTTTCTCATATATTTGGTAGTCAAATAATGATTGCTTCTATTATATTTTATTGCATACACATTCTTGGAATGATGTGGACAACTGATATTGCATGGGGATTAGAGATTCTTCATAAAATGTGGTATTTCATACTGCTCTTTCCTATTCTTTTTAATATTGTAAAAATTAGTCATATTAAATATTATATATCAGCATTTTTGATGGCAATTTCATTAACAGAAGTTTTATCTTACCTTGTATGGTTTGAAGTAATTCCTCCATTTAAAAATGCAACTGTTTCAAATCCTACTCCTTTTATGAGTCACATTTCATATAATCCAATATTAGCATTTGCAATATATTTGGTTGGATATGAACTATTTTTTAACCTTAAAGAAAAGAACATAACAAGATATGTTTATAGTTTTTTTATGGTTTCGATGTCAATTAATATGTTTATTACCGGGGGACGTGCAGGACAGGTCATGTTTTTTGCAGTTGTTACTATTTTAATCTTTCAGTATTTCCGCACTCAAAAAATTAAAGGATTACTTGTTGTTTGTATTGTTACTACAAGTATTTTCTTTGCTGCATATCAGACAAGTACCATTTTTAATAAGAGGGTAAATGCAGCCTTAGATAATATTCAGACTTATGATTCTAATAAAAATACACCTGTTGGTCAAAGAATCACATGGGCAGTTAATTCATGGGAAGTGATTATGCAAAATCCAATCCTGGGTATAGGTACTGGGGATTTTCCAACAGAGTATACTAAAATTAATAAGTTAAATACACCCCAAGTTGTGAGTACAAGAAATCCTCATAATATGTATATATTAATATTAATGCAGCTTGGATTAACTGGTTTAGTAAGTTTTTTGTTAATTTTTTATTACCAGATTAAATTTGCTATTAACTCAAAAAGTCAATTCCTAGGAGATGTTGGCATTGCATTGCCACTGTTGTTTTTATTAATTATGTTCAGTGAATCTTATCTTTTAGGGCACTATACAAGTCTGTTGTTTATATTTTTTAGTTCTTTTTTGTGTAAAGATTTTGAGAAATCCTAAAAAAATACTTCTTATTATTCAGCGCTCAAATGGTGATGTATTCCTTAGTATAAGTTTAATTAAGGCCCTTTATAAGTTTTATAACTCACCTCAAATTGACTTGCTTGTCAATGAGGATACTTTTCAAGTGGCAAGTTTGATGCCAAATATTAATGAGATACATACATTTTCATACAAGAAAAAAGCACAAGGTAGATGGCAACAAGAGAGACAGTTAATAAGTAAATTGTTTAAAAAGTTTGATTTGAGTATTAATTTAACATCAAGTGATAGAAGTGTTATATATTCATTGATGGCAGGTCGAAAATCAATTAGTGTTGTTGAAAAAAATCATAAAAAATCTTGGTGGAAAAAGATACTTCTTTCAAAGTACTATTTTTATGACAGCAGCCAACATATAATGTGTCAAAATTTAACAACATTAGCACTATTAAAAATTAAAAGTGATAATGTTCAAAAGTCAATAGAAATCTCTGACAACGTATTAATCAATGTTAAAAATAAATTAAAAGGAAATGATATTAAAAAATTTATCATCTTTCATCCTTCTGCCCAGTATAACTATAAAATTCTTTCAAAGTTTTTGAGAGATGAGTTGCTTTTTAAGCTGTCAAAATTAAATATTCCAATTATAGTTACTGGCACAAATAATAAAATTGATCTTTATATTAAGAGTGAGCTTCCAAAGTTAAATAATGTATTTGATTTTATTGGAGATACCTCTTTAGAAGAGTATTTTGCTTTAAGTCAACTTTCTTTGGCTTACATTGGTATGGATACACTAAATATGCATATTGCTGCATCACAAAATAAGCGGATTTTTGCTATTTTTGGCCCAACAAACTTAAAAATGTGGTCCCCATGGTCCAATGATTTAAAAAAATCTGCTAGAGTTGATATGCCAATTCAAACTTATAGTAATATTTCAATTTTTCAGGCAGATATGCCGTGTGTAGCTTGTGGAAAAAAAGGTTGTAATAATAGTGGAAAAAGTGATTGTATGGACAACATTAATATTCAAATAATTATTGAAGAGGTTTTGTTATGGTTAAAAAATGCTAGGCTTTAAAAAAACTTATACTTTACCTTTTAAATTTTTGATTCCAACATATATTGATCAATTTACAAACGATATGCCAGTCTTTGATCGTTTGCTGAAATATATTAAGCGTTATTTATATATTTTGATAAAGGGCCAAAAGTCATTGGAAGTTTTTGATATTCTAGATAAACACAAAAAAATATTATGGATAAATTTCTCTGCTCCAAGTTTAGGCGATAGTCTTATGGATTTATCAAGTCGTATATTATTAACAAATAAACTGGTTGATTTATTAACGAGTGAAAAAAATGCTCATATTTTTTCAGCAGATCATTATTTTTCTCATGTCTATTCAGATAAGAAAGAAATAATTAAAAAATCATATGATTTAGTAATTCTAGATTCATACAGCACTAGAAGTATCAAAATTAAGTCTGAGATTTTACCTTCATTAGAATATGTTGGAATGTATGGTTATTTTAATGGGCCTGAAGTAAATCGAGTTTTATTTAGTTTTCATAAGATGAACCATATTTTAGGTTATAAGAAATCTGAAACTGAAATAAATTCATTAGCTAAATGTTATATGGATATATCTTTAGATGATCAAAGGCTTGTATCTAAATTCAAATTACCAAATGTGTTTGTATCGATAGTTATTGGAGGAGAATGGGGCTATAGGTCTTATAATTATTGGATAGAAATAATTGATTTTTTATTGAATGATCAAAATATTAAAATTGTTATTATTGGCTCAGATAATGCTAAAGAGACTGAAAAGTTAATATTAAATAAATTTCAAAATACAAATATCACAAGCTTTGTTGCAAAATGCTCTTTTAATCAAAGTGCTTATATAATTAGTAAATCAAAGTTATTAATTTGTTGCGATGGTGGTTTAATGCATGCAGCTAATGCATTAGAGTCAAGAGTTATAGTTTTGTTTGCTAGGCTTGAATCCAAAATGCAATTGACTGACTCATGCAACGCATTTCCATTATTTGATGAGTTGGATGTAAATAATATTCCAGTAGAAGAAGTCATTTCTAAGTACTGTGAAATATTTAATTCCGATTATAAGCATCTTCAAAACGAATAATATCATCCTCACCTAAGTATTCACCAGTCTGTATTTCAATAATTTCAAGAGGTTTTTCTTGCAGGTTTTCAAGTCTATGTATTTTCCCCTTTGGGATATAGGTTGATTGATTTTTCTTTAAGTCTTGAGTATTTTTTCCACAAGTAATGGTGGCGACTCCTTTAATAACAACCCAATGTTCAGCCCTATGAAGATGCTTTTGAAGTGACAATTTACCACCAGGATTGACTAATATTCTCTTGACTTGAAACCCAAGTCCATTATCTATGGAGTCATAGTATCCCCAAGGTCTATAAACTTTTCGATGATTTTGTATTTCAGATCTTTCATTTATCTTTAATTTATCAACAAGATTTTTTATATTGTTTTCTTGCTTTCGATTAGATATTAATAATGCATCAGGTGTGTCAATGATAATGAGGTCTGAAACTCCTGAAGCTGTTATTAATCGGTTTGAGCTTAATGAATAAGTATTTTTTACATTATCTAGAATCACATCACCCTCTGATACATTTCCATTAGCATCTTTTTTTCTTAAATCCATGAGGGATTCCCATGAACCAATGTCACTCCAATTAGCATCAAGACCTACTAATAATGCATTTCTAGTTCGTTCCATAATTGCATAATCAATTGAAATGCTTGGGCATTTACTAAACTCATTATTATCAATTCGAAGAAAATCCATATCTTTATGCTCTTTTAATAATGATTTTTTACAAATAGATAGTATTTTTGGCTCATATTTTTCTAATTCTTTAAGATATACGGATGCTTTAAACATATAAATTCCACTATTCCAAAGATAATTGCCATCAGAAAGGAATTTTTTAGCATTTTTTTTATTAGGTTTTTCTATAAATGATTCGATCTCATAATATTTTTTTTTAATATTACTCTTTACCTTTATATATCCATATCCAGTTTCAGCTTTGCGAGGAAATACTCCAAAAGTAATTAACTTATTCTTTTTAGCAAGAGTTTCTGCAATTGAAATTGATTCATGAAAAGAATTTTCATCCTTAATATTATGATCTGCAGGTAAAACTAAAAGCACTGGGTCCTGATTATTTTTTAAAAGTTTTAGAGCCGCAAGAGCTATAGCAGGCGCAGTATTTTTTCCAACAGGCTCTAATAGAATGGCGTCAGGTTCTAAATTAATTTGACGCAGCTGTTCCGCAGCTAAAAAACGATGAACTTCATTACAAATTATTAGAGGATTTGAAACTTTATCAGGAAGTCTTAAAATTGTTTCTTGAAATGGAGATATATCACCAATTAAATTAATAAATTGCTTTGGTAGTTGGTTTCTTGAAAGTGGCCAAAGTCTTGTGCCGCTTCCACCTGATAAAATAACTGGAGTAATCATGAACTATCTTTTTTAATGGGTTTTGAGCTAGGCATATCCCAAATCGAGTGTTTTTCAGTTAATTTTATGTAACGGTAAAAAGTACCCTCAAAATTACCAAAAGCAATCACTAGCCCTGCACCACCATCTAAGAAACCTAATTTAAATATATAATGCTTTAAAAAAGACCATAAACCATGCAAAAAAGCCTTAAAGACTCCTCCTTTTTTGTTTTTACTCTCAAGTTTTATAACTCCTAATGTCGAATACCTATTAGCTTTATGAATTACTTCCTCAATGTTTTTAAATGGGATTTGCCAAATATAATTACTCAAGACCCCAATCTTTTTTGAGCTATGACTTATATAACCTTCATGAACAAGCTCTTTTGTATAGGTCATTTTCCCATTTCGGAATAATTGTGGCTGCCTAAAATTTGGATACCAGCCAGAATATTTAATCCATCTTCCCATAAAATAGTTCTTTCTGGGGACTCTGTAAATATCATACTCATCACTTTTAATAATAGATAAAATCTCATTTTTTGCTTCGATTGTGCATCTTTCATCAGAGTCTAAGCTAAAAATCCAATCTCCAGTGCAGTGAGAAATTGCTTTGTTTCTGAGGTCTCCAAATCCGTTAAAAGGGATATTAATTACCTTAGCTCCAAGTACTTTTGCAATTTCAGCAGTACCATCAGTACTACTAGAATCAGCTAATATGATTTCATCAGCCCAAAGAGCACTATTAATACAGTCACGTATTTTTTCTGCTTCATTGTAAGCAATAATATAGATTGATATCTTGATGGCTTAATGCTCTTTTCTAATTTCTGTGGTTAAATGTTACCTAATTATCAAGTTAGTTAAACAATAAAATGAGAGTTAGTTTAATCATAACAACCTATAATCGACCAGATGCACTAATGCAGGTTTTGAAGAGCGTTGACATTCAATCGATAATGCCTGCTGAAGTTATTATTGCAGATGATGGAAGTAATTATCTCACAAAAGAATGTATTGAAGGTTTTTCTAAAACTTCTCAATTAAATGTTATACATTCTTTTCAAGATGACAAAGGGTTTAGAGTTTCTCGCGCTAGAAATAAAGCCATTGCAAAATCAACATGCGATTACCTTATTCTTATTGATGGAGACGTTATATTGCATGATAGATTTATAGAGGATCATTTGAAGCATGCAGAAAATGGTTTTTTTATTCAAGGATCAAGAGTTTATATCAATCAAGAAGTAACTAGTAAAAACCTCAGTGAGTTAAGTCATAAATATTCTTTTTTTTCATGGGGTCTTAGTAACCGTAAAAATTCAATCCACTCAAATTTATTATCATTTTTATTTACAAAAAAAATGAAAAGTATCAAGGGAATTAAGACCTGTAATTTTTCATTTTATAAAAATGACTGTATGAAAGTAAATGGATTTAATAATGATATAGAGGGCTGGGGTAGAGAGGATACTGAGTTAGTAACGCGCTTTTTTAATAGCGGAATTGGCCGTAAAAATGTATATTTTAATTTAATTCAATTTCATCTTTGGCATCCAAATTCTTCAAGAAAATCATTGCAAAAAAATGATGCGATACTAGAAAATACTATTCAAAATAAGCTTGAATGTTGTAAGGATGGATTAAACATATTTATAAAATGAAACTTCCAGTAAAAATTAAGGCTTATTTTTTAAGAAAAATTACTTCAAAGCATTCTCCTGATTTTGATCTTCAAAAGGTTTCTAATGTGTTATTTTTCCGATATGACAGAATTGGTGATATGATTATTTCAACTCCTGTTTATAGAGAGTTGAAAAAAGCAAAACCAAATATTAAGATTCTTGTTCTGGCAAGCAAAACAAATCAAGGCGTACTTAAAAATAATCCATATGTTGATGATGTTTTTATTAACAATAAAAACAATTTAATGAGTGATTTGTTGTTGTTATTAAAATTAAGAAAACTAAAAATAGATGTCTGTGTTGAGTTTGATCATTCGGTTATTCCACATGCAATATTTAGGCTTAAGATTATTAAACCAAAGAAAATTATTTCTGTTCTGAAAGATGGCAGATATGGAGTTAAGGGTAATGAGCTCAAGATGTATGATGTTTTTAGCATGAGAAAAGAGAATATGCATTTTAGGGATATATGGCTCGAGACCATAAAACCTTTAGGCGTTATTCCAACCTCTAATCACTATGATCTTTTTACTAATAGTAAACAAGAAAAAATCGCAGCAAATTTTCTTGTTAAATATTCTAATAAAATAAAAATCGGAATTAATCTAGAAGGTGCAGTTAGAGGTAAACAAATTAAAGATGGAGAGTTAGAAAATATTTGTATAAAATTAAAAAATAAGTGTGAAGGCCTTCAAATCATTTTACTTTCAGCGCCTCAAAATTTTAAACGAGTCAAGCTGCTACAAGAAAAAATGAATCTTGATTATGTTGTTCAAAGTTATAAAACTAATACTATATTAGATGTTTCAGCATTAATTAAATATATAGATATAGTTATTACTCCAGATACATCTATTTCTCATATTGCATCAACTTTTAATAAGCCTACTATTACTATTCATGAAAATAACCAACATAGTTATAAGCTTTTTGCACCAACTAGCAATCTAAATAGAACAGTTTTTTCCAAATCTACAAATAGTCTAAATGGTTTTTCTTTAGATCACCTTTTGAAATATAGTTTTGAATTCATTGATTTAATTAAAAAATAGATTTTAATTTTGAATGTAATTAATTTTTATTAAATTACAGCTTTTAAATTTTGCAAGTAAACTACATAGATTGACATAACTTAATTTGATAATATGAAAGTCAGTGCATTTACATTTATAAAAAATGGAGAGCTTTTAGGGTATCCATTTTTACAATCTATTAATTCTATTCTTCCAATCGTTGATGAATTTGTTATTAATGTTGGAAAGAGCGAAGATAATACGCTCGATTTGATTAGGTCAATTCGCAGTTCAAAAATACGAATCATTGAATCCATTTGGAATAATCAAATGCAAGATCAAGGATATGTTTATGCTCAGCAAAAAATGATTGCACAATTTAATTGCACTGGGGATTGGGCTTTTTATATTGAGGGAGATGAAGTTTACCATGAGGATGAATTAAACCAAATTAAAAAGTCTATGCAGGAAAATGTTAATGATAAAAGTGTCGAAGCTTTGGTTTTTAACTTTAACCATTTTTATGGTAATGGAAATAGTATCCTAAACTCTCCTGGTTGGTATCGCTCTGAGGCAAGAATTATAAGGAATTCTATAAGATCCTATGCTACTGATGGTCTTTTTTGGCTTGTTTTGGACTCAAACAAGAAAGGTCGATACCCAAAAGCTAAGCATACTGGAGTAACATGCTTTCATTATGGTTGGGTTAGGTCTGAAGATCAAATGAATCTTAAAAGTAAAAAAGTACAAAAGTACTGGGGAAAACACCCCACTAAAATTGATTATTCTCAATTGGATCAATCAATCATTAAAAAATTTAATGGCACACACCCAATAGTTATTGAAGATTGGCTTCCAAAAGAAAGAAGTTTATTTAAGGCAGACCCAAACTATGAGCTAACTTTTAAACAAAGAAAACATAGAATGATGATAAGGTTTGAAAATTTTCTAGGATTAGACTTAAGTAAAAAACACTATAAGCTTCTAAAATGAAAATACTTATTTTGCTGCCTTCGTGGCTTGGAGATGCTATTATGACAACTCCAGCTATTGAAAACATAGTAGATTTTTATCATAAGCCAGAAATTACCCTAATTGGTTCATCAGTATCGATTGAAGCCTTGAAAAACCATCCTAAGGTAATAAAAAGTTATGTACTGGAAAAAAATTATAAATCTTTAATTAAAATTGCAATCAATCTAGAGAGTTTTGATGCATTTTTTTTGTTTAGAGGTTCACTCCGCTCAAAAATATTGAAATTGTTAATTACCAGCAAAAATAAATATCAATTTAATAAAATTAAATATCAAAAACGACATCAAGTTGAAAAGTACAACGATTTTGCTAGTGACAGTTTAAATAAGAATTTTAATGCTGGAAAACTAATCATTTACCCAAGTTTAAAAACTATAAATTTTAATTCGAAACCTACAGTTGGTATAAATCCGGGTGGAGCTTATGGAAATGCAAAACGCTGGTATCCAGAGGAATTTGCTCAAGTTGCCGCCGAACTATCTATTAAGTATGAAGTTATTATTTTTGGCGGCCCTGGTGAAAAAGATATTGCTAAAGACATTGAAAATTTACTTATTGAAAAAAGTGTAATGAATTATAGTAATCTTGCTGGCAGTATTTCTATTGAAGAATTAATAAGTAGAATTTCTACTCTAGATTTATTTATTACTGGTGACAGTGGTCCTATGCATATTGCTGCAAGTTTTCAGATTCCTACAATAGCAATATTTGGACCTACCAAGCCTGATGAAACCTCTCAGTGGGAAGTTGAAAAAAGTAATATTGTTAAACAGAACTTAGAATGTCAGCCTTGTATGCAAAGAACCTGCCCATTAATACACCATGATTGTATGAAACTTATTAAAGCAGCTGATGTTTTAAAAGCTGCTCAGTCTTTTAATTAAATAGAGTTGTATGAAATTATTATTTTTTAAAATTCTCATGAAGCTATTAAATGTAATTTTTAAGATTATTTATGGCGTTTCATATTCAACATACAAGGCAACTCTAACAAACCGATCCTTCGACTCTATGACTTCAATTTTATTATGGATGCATTTTTCTTTAAAGAAAAAATATCCAAAATTTACAATCAATAATCAACATGTTGCAGAAATAGGAGCAGGTCAGTTCTTATCTCATCCTATAGGATTAATATTACTAGGAGCTAAAAAAGTAACCACTTTCGATTTATATAGACAATTTAATCAGAAGGCTGCAATTCTTTCATTTAATCAACAATTAATGTCAAAAAAAATATTAAGTGCATTTGCTCCTTCAAATAAATATTCAAAAATAATGGATAAAATTAATAAATCTAATTTTGACTTGAATGAACTAGAGAATTATGGAATTCAATATATAGCGCCATTTAATATAAATAATTACAAAGAAAATGAGTGTTTTGACCTAATTATTTCATATACAGTATTAGAGCATGTCTCTAATAATAAGATTCCTGAGTTAATTATTAAAAGTGTAAAAACATTAAAACATGGTGGTTATTTTTGTCACTTTATTGATATGGAAGATCATAAAGATCATGATAACAATCCATTTGAATTTTTAAGTAGTAATAATTGGACTGAGACAGATTGTTTTTTTAGAGGAAACAGATTACGACTGAATGATTGGGATAAAATTTTTAATCAAATTCAAGGTATTGAATATGAATTTGTTTCAATTTTGGAGAGAAATGAAGAATTATTGCCAAAAGGTATTGCTAGAGAATTAAATAACTATGCAAGTGGTATTTTAGTTATTGGAAAAAAATTATACTGATTAAATAAATTCAATGAATTAATGCAAACTAATTACATTATGGTTTCTAAGCAGTTTTAATTAGTTTAGAAAGTGATTCTATAGTCACTCTACTTTCTTAATATACCCACTAAATTCTTTCTTGTATAAACAATAGTCTTAACATCAAAAGCATTCCAAGTAATTTATTATTAAATTATGAAAGGAAAAAACAAGATAAAAAAAATAAATTATTAGGTCTTAATCCACGCGCCTCGTATTGGAATGCTAAGCGTTGGTACCCAGATGAGTTCGCCAAAATGGCTATCGATTTATCCAGCCAATATGATATTGTTATTTTAGGTGGAACTAAAGAAGAAGATATTGGTTTAGATATTGAAAAACATATAATTAATAAGGGAGTTAATAATTATCAAAATCTTGTTAATAAAACCTCCATTCAAGAGCTAATTAATCAAATTTCTAATCTTGATTTATTTATTACTGGAGACAGTGGACCGATGCATTTAGCAGCAGCTTTTCAGATTCCTACTGTCTCTATTTTTGGCCCAACCAAAGATAATGAAAACTCACAATGGATGAACAGTAAAAGTGCAATTGTTAAAAAGAATTTAGATTGTCAGCCATGCATGAGAAGAAGTTGCCCACTTCAACATCATAAATGCATGAAATTAGTAAAGGCATCAGATGTATTGGCTGAAGTTAAGAAACTGAGTTAAGATTTAAATTTTTGAT
>Ga0114997_10003084_pt1 | contig 13176 bp, 12 predicted proteins | sample ArcticOcean_MG_C_2_FD_87045 | JGI IMG/M metagenome (GOLD analysis project Ga0114997, IMG submission 87045) | Marine microbial communities from western Arctic Ocean - ArcticOcean_MG_CB4_136 | ecosystem: Environmental > Aquatic > Marine > Oceanic | place: Arctic Ocean: Canada Basin | collected... | reverse complement strand
TATTTATAACACCATATAGGGTGCTTGTAAATTAGTCGAGTTAGGTAAGTTTTTTCTCCTGTAAAAAATAAAAACAAAATTCATAATACTGGGTAAGGCTAAATATAATAGGTTTTGGATGGTATTAATAATTGTCGTAGATACTATTAATTTTGATTATTTTTTATCCACTCAAACATTGCTTCTCCAAAAATTCTATACCCATTTTCATTTAAATGACCATCGATAGGCCATCGTGTTTCCATCCCATTTTTTTTTGATTCATTTAAGGAATCAGATAAAGGAATGTAACCTATTCCATTTACCATACAATATTTTTTAAGAATTTCAGATAATAGATAACCTGGTAAACGTCCATGTTTAATAATATGCGACGATGCATCAACAATAATAAACTTTGTGCCAGAATTAGTAATATTTTGGTTTAAGACTTCCAATACTTTTAAATTTACATAAATAGCAGACTCATAATTAGGGAAATTAATACTACCACTGAATAAATTATCCGTTATTCGAGGTGTAAATGTTTTGATTAACATTTTTAATTCATTTTTCATTATGAGTTCTGGATGAAGCTTAGCGTTTAAATTTTTTAATCCTAACTTGATTTGTTTAAAGAGGTTCATTAAAAAAACCTTATGTTCCCGAATTCTTGTCCTATCCTCTCCAAAATAATTTTTAATTCTATCTTGCTGTAGAAAGACGAATTCATCATATGTCGGTTTTGTTGGGGGATAAAGTTCCAGGTTTAATTTATTTAAAACTTGAGAAATCTCAGTAATTTTATTTTTTGTAATAAGATTTTTTAAAGAGTTTATTAAATCCAAATATTCTTCCTCTGTCGGAATTGTGAAATTTCCCGAATTGGATTGCTGGATTTTTTGATCGATTAAATATTTATAAAAAGGGCTAAAGTTTAGGACTGTTAACGGCGATTGAAATTTGTCGCTTTGAGATCTCGTATTAAAAATGGGACGTACATTAAGTATTTTTCTAGAGTCGACACTGTCAGTGATTGCGGATTGAGGGGCAATGGTTCTCCAGATATCACCTTCAAAAATAAATAGAAAAATATAGTCTGGGTTGTACTTATTGGCATACTTACGGTAAGTAAGGTAGCTTTGCCCTATTCCAATTCCATCAATTCCAAAATTTAAAACCTCGTATGATTTATTCCCATTACCTTTTAGGTTTTGGTTAAGAAGGCTTTCCAACTTTTGTCCGGGTGTATTTTTAAATTCGACTTGCCTTGCCGACACAGAAGAATCACCCAATAAAGCAATTCTTTTTATACCATTAGGTTTTAAAATAGATCTATCATGATCTCTAAACCCCAGAGAGTTATGCTTAATCTGAACTTTAAATTCATTTTGATACCAATTGCTGCCAGTATGGGTATATTCCAAGTTTGGAGTCATCCTCCAACCAATGAACTCATCTGGAACTGCATATAAAGTTTCATGACCCGGGTTATAAAAAGCATATGTTTTCCCTATAACTTCGATAAGGATTAATATGATTACTATGGTAAAAAATTGAGCGATCAATAACTTTGAAATTGAATTAAATTTTTTCATTAAGCGTCTATTTAGATTTTAGTCGAATGACAGTTGACTTGCCGATATCTTTATCGGTGTTCAAAAACAAAAGGTTGGCAACTAGAAACTATTTAGTTTGTAGGAGAACGACAGCGTAAGCGGATATACCTTCTTCGCGTCCCGTAAATCCGAGGTTTTCGGTTGTTGTAGCTTTGATGTTGACTTGGTCGGAATGAATTTTTAGGCATTCTGCGATATTACTAGTCATTGCTTGAATATGTGGGGCGAGTTTGGGTTGTTGCGCAACGATCGTGGTATCGATATTGGTAATCTGGTAACCACGTGCAGCAACAATTTTTTCAGTTTCTTCTAATAATACTAGACTGGACACGCCTTTCCATTGATCGTCTGTATCGGGGAAGTGTTTTCCGAGATCACCTGCACCAGAAGCCCCTAGGAGAGAATCGCATAATGCATGACAAAGTACATCAGCATCAGAATGCCCATCGAGCCCTAAAATATGCGGGATGTTGACGCCACCGAGAATAAGTTTGCGTCCTTCGACCAGACGATGAACATCGTATCCGTTTCCTATCCGGTACATAATTAAATAAATATTTGGAGGTTAATGCATTACCGTGATCAATTTTTTTACTTCTTTGCGAGCCCAACGGTCTGCCAAGAGAACATCTTCTAACGAATCTATATTGTGGGATTTATGATTATTCATAGCCATTCTAATGATTTCGGAAATATCTTTAAAAGGAATCTTTTCGTCAAGGAAAGCCTGCACTGCGACTTCGTTTGCGGCATTGAGTACGGCTGGCATACTATGTCCTGCCTCTAACGCTTCTTGAGCTAGCTTGATGCAGGGGAATTTTTCATAATCAGGTTCTTCGAAAGTTAATTGTTTGATTGCGGCGAGATCCAAAGAAGGCAATGTACATTCTATTCGATCAGGATAGGTCAAGGCATATGCAATTGGTACCCGCATATCAGGTATCCCTAGCTGAGCAATAATGGAGGTATCAACAAATTCAATCATCGAATGGATGATACTTTGTGGATGCACAATTATTTCAACACAGGTATCGAGTCCAAATAACCATTTTGCTTCAATATACTCTAGACCTTTGTTCATCATCGTTGCCGAATCGATGGTTATTTTTGCTCCCATTTTCCAGTTGGGATGATTGAGAGCTTCTTTAACAGTAACGTTTCTCATCTGCTCTTTTGTAAAAGTTCGGAATGGCCCTCCGGACCCGGTAAGAACAATTTTCTTTATGAGCTCTTTTTTTTCCCCGTTAAGAGCCTGTAGAATTGCGCTATGTTCACTATCGATAGGAATAAGGTTTGCTTTACCATTTGTTTCACGGAGTACTAGTTCCCCTGCAATAACCAGAGTTTCTTTGTTAGCCAGAGCAAGGTCCTTGCCTGATTGAATTGCGGCTAAGGAAGGAACCAATCCTGCACTGCCAACTATGGCAGAGACCACTAGTGATGATTCGGGGTGGGTAGCGACCTTGAGAGAACCCTCTTCTCCACAAAGAATTTCAACATCCTCATCTTGGAGTAACTCTTTAAGCAAGCTAACCTTAGAAAGGTTGAAAACAGAAATAAGGGAGGGTTTAAATTCTTTAACCTGTTGAGCAAATAGTTCAACATTGTTTCCTGCGGCCATCGCGGAAACAGAGAAACGATTTCTATTTTGACGGACAACATCAAGAGTATTTACTCCGATCGAACCAGTGGACCCCAAAAGCGAAATCATTTTCATCAGCAAATATCAACCTATGACTTAATAAGATTAATTTAAAATCGTTTTGTTTGAATAAAAACGTATTAAATAATAAAGAACTTAAAATAACAATAAAATACAGGTCCAGCAAATAATAGGCTATCAATACGATCTAAAACACCACCGTGACCAGGAAGAATATTTCCAGAATCCTTAATACCTGCCTGACGTTTTAACAGAGACTCTGCTAGGTCACCGAATTGCCCAATAATACCGCAAATAAAGGCCACAAGTAAACAATGTCCCATCATTATATGATCTAAAAATGAAAATCCGGCAATAAGTCCGGCGGTTAAACTTCCTGCAAGACCGGCAATGGCACCTTCTACAGTTTTATTCGGACTTACCATAGGTGCCATTGGAGTTTTGCCAAAGTTTTTCCCCCAATAGTACGCTGCAATATCTCCTAGCCACGTAATAAGAAATAGAAAAAGAATTAGAAGGTTACCACCTTCAAAATTACGGATGAGCAAATAACATCCTCCCAGGCCCGCAATATAAAGAATTCCGAAAAGGGTGAATGAAATTTGATCTATGGCTGTCTTAACGTTATCTTCCTGAAAAAACCATACCCCAAAAAGAGTTACACTTGTCGCAAGGCCCCATTCCACCATGAAAGCGGCATCAAAATAAAAACTAGCAAGTAAGATAACACTCAATACCATGCCAGGAATGGGGAATCCACGAATTCCTACCAGATCAATAATCTTAAAATATTCATACACTCCAGTGATCGTAACGATACCTACAAAAAAAAGAAATAGAGGAGGGGAACCGAAATATACAATTCCTACAACAGTTGGAACCGCTATGAAGCCTGTTAATAGTCGTTTCAATGATTACTCTCTATCATAGTTATTAATAAAAGAGGATTGCTAAACAATGGAGTTACATATATTTTATAAAGTTTTGTAAAAACTCAATGCATTACTGCCTCTAAAATAAGATGCAAGAAAATCTTGGTGGAAATTATGATTTTAAAATTTGTTCATGAGTCATACCAAATCTTCTTTCGCGTCCTTGAAAGTCAATGATCGCATGCAGTAGGTCATCTTCTTTAAACTCAGGCCACAGTACTTTGGTGTAATATAACTCGGTATAAGCGATCTGATACAAAAGAAAATTACTTATACGCATTTCTCCACTGGTTCTTATTAATAGGTCTAAGTCAGGAAGAGTATTAGTATGAAGATAGTTTTCAAAAACAGAGTAGTTAATATCATCTATACGTAGTTCACCAGAAACTACCTTGACCGCAATCTGTCGAACCGCATTTAAAATTTCTTGACGTCCCCCATAACTCAATGCGAGCGTAAGAATCATACCATTACAGTTTTTTGTAAATTCAATTGCATGCGTTAAAATTTTTTGAATTTCTTCTGGTAGTTCTTCGACTTGGCCTATGGTATTAAAGCGAATATTTTCACTTTTCATTCTATCTAATTCTTTACTTAGGTAATGGTCCAGGATTTTCATTAGAGCATTTATTTCAACTGGCGGACGATTCCAATTTTCATCGGAAAAGGAGTATAGCGTAAGGGCTTGTATCCCTAGTTTTCGAGATAAGCTTACAATCCGATCTACAGATTTAACTCCCTGCCAATGACCTTGAATCCTGGGGAGAAAGTTTTTCTTTGCCCAGCGTCCATTGCCATCCATTATAATAGCGATATGCTGCGGGATTTGAGCTAGGTCTATTTTTTCAAGTAATGGTGAGTCTATCGAAGAAAGATCCATCAGAATTATAGGTGTAAAATTTATATATTTTTTGAAATTGGCTCTTCAGGTTCAAAAGTACATTGAAATAAAATTTGGTAGTATTCTTTAGGCCATACAGTTGCAGGTTAATTATATAAGCATAATAGCGCAGCCGTTAAACGTTAAGAATATCTTTTTCTTTTATTTCGGACAATTTTTCGGCATCTTTGATACATTCGTCAGTAATTTTCTGTAATTTTTCAAGCCCTTTTTTTCCGTCATCTTCAGAAATTGCATGATCTTTTTCCATGGTTTTAAGCTTCTCATTAAAATCACGACGCACATTACGAATTGCAATCTTACCTTCTTCTGTATATTTTTTGAGAACCTTAACTAGTTGCTGCCGCCTTTCTCCGGTTAGTGGAGGAATATTTAGTCGTATGATACTACCATCATTGTTTGGAGTCAGACCAAGGTCAGACCCCGAAATAGCTTTTTCAAGATCCTTAAGTATTGAAACATCATAAGGTTGGATTGTAATAGTTTGGCTGTCCGGCACACCCAGTGTTGCTAACTGATTAAGAAGTGTTGGTGTACCATAATAGTCTACTTTAATTCCATCAAGAATTGCACCATTGGCACTTCCCGTGCGTAATTTTGAAAGCTCCTGACGTAAGTGATCCAAAGAATTATTCATCTTTCTTTCGCAGTCTTTGAATAAATTTTCCATTTATAAATCAACTCCTACTCTAGTTCCAAGGGCTTCACCCATGAGGACTCTTTTAATGCTACTTTTCTCACGAATATTAAAAATAATCATTGGTAGTTTTTTATCCATACACAATGATACGGATGTTGAATCCATTACCTTCAGTCCTTTTTTTAAAATTTCCAAGTAATTTAACTGGTCAAATTTAACCGCAGAATCATCGATCATTGGATCGGCCGAATAAATACCATCTACTTTGGTTGCTTTAAAAATAACATCGGCCCCTATTTCGATGGCGCGCAAAGATGCGGCAGTATCCGTAGTAAAATAAGGATTACCTGTTCCTGCAGCAAAAATAACTACACGGCCTTTTTCTAGATGCCGAATAGCTCTTCTCCTAATGTAAGGCTCAGCAACTTGAGGAATCTCCATGGCGGATTGAACGCGGGTTTGTATACCGACATTCTCTAGGGCATGTTGCAAAGCTAATGCATTAATAATTGTAGAAAGCATACCCATGTAGTCGCCAGTTACACGTTCCATCCCTAGTTTACTGGCAGTAGCTCCACGAAAAATATTACCACCGCCAATAACAATAGCTATCTCTACACCTAAATTTTTTCCATCAAGAACTTCGTTCGCAAGATTTTTAATGGCTTCAACGTCAATACCAAAGTCACCATCTTGCTCAGCAAGACTTTCGCCACTTAATTTAAGCAGGACTCTTTTGTATACCGACTTATTCATATTTTAATTACCAATTTCAAATCTACAAAAATTACCAACCAAGATATTTTCACCTAAGAGAGCTATTTTTTGTTTGATAAAATCTTGTATCGTAGAGTCCGTATCTTTGATAAATTTTTGTTCAAGAAGACAGTTTTCTTCATAAAATTTATCCATCTTTCCAGTGACAATTTTATCAATTATTTTTTCTGGTTTTCCGGAATCTCTTGCTTGGGCAGCAAAAATTTCTTTTTCCTTTATGAGAATATCCTCTGTCACTTCTTCGCGAGAAACAAACTTTGGTTTGGCGGCAGCAATATGCATACAAATATCCTTGCCTAATTGCTGAAAATCAGGTGTCTTGGCAACGAAATCTGTCTCGCAGAGCAATTGTGTCATGACCCCCATTTTATTTCCAGGATGTATATAAGTAGACACTGCACCTTCACCAGTTTCCCGGTTGGCTTTTTTATCTGCCCTAGCAAGACCCTTCTTACGAAGGAAGGTGACAGCTTCTTCAATATTTCCGCTAGTTTCCTTGAGTGCATTTTTACACTCCATAATGCCTGCGCCTGATTGCTGGCGCAAGCCCTTGACCATTTCAGCTGTAATTTCCATTCTTACTTTCCTTTGATAACAGGTTAATACTTATTTTCACGGGTTTTAAGGAAATATTCCACGTAAAACCATGGGTCACTCATGTTAGGCAATACCTATTAATGGCGGGAAAGAAATTATTCCTTCCCGCATAATATATGATTATCATTAAACAATGAGGTACCCGAAGTATCGCGGGATAATCTTCAAAACAGGCATACTCAGACGGACACCTTTTTTTCTACGTTTTTAGGTTTTGTTTCTGATTCAGCATTCGCTTTTTCACCCGCGTCACTTTCATTAGAAATTGTTTCGGGAGGCTCCGGTTTTTGTTCTTCGGGGTTATTAGAGTCTTTGCGTTTAGATTCAAAAGCTTCTTGACCCTCCAATGCCACTTCGGCAATTCGTGAAGTGAACAACTTAATCGATTTGATTGCATCGTCATTACCGGGGAATGGAAAATCTATTCCATTGGGGTCACAATTGGTATCTACTAAGGCAAAAGTTTTGATGCCAAGATTTTTAGCCTCCGCTAAAGCTATTCGTTCTTTTTGGGTATCAATGATAAAAAGAGCGTGAGGTAACTGGCGCATATTTTTTATTCCACCAAGAAACTTATTAAGCTTTTCTATTTCCTTATGTTTATTGAGAGCCTCTTTTTTATGCAAGCGTTCAAACTCACCCTCTGCTTCCATTTTTTCCAATTTAAGCAGCCGGTCAATACTTTTGCGGATAGTTGCAAAGTTGGTCATTGTCCCACCTAACCATCGTTTATTAACAAAATACATCCCGCATCTTTCGGCTTGTTCCTTGACAAGTTCTTGTGCTTGTTTTTTTGTCGCAACAAATAGTATTTTCTTTCCAGCTTCGGCCGTTTCTCTTACAAATTTTTCGGCTTCGCGGAACATCTTTAGAGTTTTCTGAAGATCTACGATATGAATTCCATTGCGCTTGCCATAAATAAATTTTTTCATCTTTGGGTTCCAGTGAGTGGCCTGATGACCAAAGTGGACTCCCGCTTCAAGTAAATCCTTCATCGTGATTTCTGGCATTACTACTCCTTTATTAAACAAAAAATGGTTAGTCCACCGTAACCTTCACTTCGAACCTAAAACCTCGCGGTCACCAATAGGGTCGATCGGGTTGCGTGAGTCATTAAAATACTATTTTCCGAAAATTTTTTTCAAAAAAAAGTGGATTGCTTTCTAGCTTAACATACTGTTTTTAAGGTAACAAGTTTAGATTGAAAGGGCTTAGCCAAATTTTTCAAATAGCAGAAAAACGATAGTAAACAATTATTAAGTATTACAATTTTAGATATAGAGAAAATATTTATAATTAAATCTCTTATCAGTTGTTTTAACTTGCTATACTGTGAAAATTGTAGGCTTTATAACTTAGATTTTGAAGTTTTTATTTTCCTTCGGATGTCTAACCTTAAATCTGTAGTGTGTTTAAGAAAACATAATAATGAATAGCATTAAACTACCTTCAAATCGAAATTTTGGATTTTTTTTTAGCTCCTTATTTGCTGCTTCAAGTATCTATTGTTATATTAATTCGTTTCTACCAGCCTTCCTATTTTTTGCTACCTTCACGCTAGTAACGTTTTTGGTTACAGCAGTTTCACCTAGTAATTTACTTCCCTTTAATAAGTTGTGGATGGGTTTTGGACTATTAATTGGCAAGGTTGTCAGTCCTATAATTCTTGGATCAGTCTTCTTTTTATTAATCACCCCTGTTGGTATTGCTATGCGTTTAGCAGGGCGAGATGAGTTGCAATTAAAATTGCATGGGAAAGATTCATGCTGGGGGAAACGTTCTCCAGCAGGACCTGAACCGGCATCTTTTAAAAATCAATTTTAGGGATATTTGCATATGGAGTTTATTCGAGAATTTTGGGCATTTCTTCGTGTACGTAAAAAACTTTGGTTAGCCCCAATTATTATTATCATGGTTGTGCTAGGTGGTTTGATAATTCTTACGGAAGGCACAGTTGTTGCCCCATTTGTTTATACCTTATTTTAGAAATGTATATCCTTGGCATTTCTGCTTATTACCATGATAGCGCTGCTTGCCTTATAAAAGATGGCGAGATTATTGCTGCTGCTCAGGAGGAACGGTTTACACGTGTCAAGCATGACTCTAGATTCCCATCCCACGCAATAACCTACTGCCTAAACGAAGCCGGTATAAATTCTAAAAAGCTGGACCATGTCGTTTTCTACGATAAACCGTTTGTAAAATTTGAGAGACTCCTAGAAACCTATTTAGCATTTGCGCCGCGTGGCTTTAAGAGTTTTGTAAAGTCAATGCCTGTCTGGCTTAAGGATAAGTTGTTTCAGAAGTCAATGATATCGAAGGAACTTACAAAACTTCTTGGAAAAGATGTTAAATGGAATAAACGTCTTTTATTTTCCGAACATCACCTTAGTCATGCAGCAAGTGCTTTCTTTCCATCACCATTTGAAGAGTCTGCAGTACTGACTATGGATGGTGTTGGTGAGTGGACAACAACATCTCTTGCAATTGGGAAGGGGAACTCTTTATCTGTTCATAAAGAGATACACTTTCCACACTCTCTCGGACTCCTATACTCAGCGTTCACCTACTATACGGGATTTAAGGTTAACTCTGGCGAATACAAAATTATGGGACTAGCACCCTATGGTGAACCAACTTTTGTAGATATCATCAAAGATAATTTAATTGATATAAAAGAAGACGGCTCATTTCAGCTAAATATGTCTTATTTTGACTATTGCACCGAGCTAACCATGACTAACAAACGCTTTAATAAGTTGTTTGGTGGGCCACCTAGAGAAGCAGAAAGTGAATTGACTCAGCGCGAAATGGATCTTGCAGCTTCTATTCAAAAGGTGACAGAAGAAGTTATTATCAAGTTAGCAAAAGGTATTGCAAAAGAGACTCGTCAAAAAAACCTCTGCTTAGCGGGTGGTGTTGCTTTAAATTGCGTAGCAAATGGAGTACTGCTACGAGAAAAAGTTTTTGAAAATATTTGGATACAGCCTGCTGCTGGAGATGCTGGCGGTGCATTAGGTGCAGCGTTTGGTGCATATTATATTATGCTAGATAAGGCACGTACCGTAAGCGATAACTTAGACTCAATGCGTGGAGCATATCTTGGACCAAATTTTTCGAACGAAGAAATTAAAAAATATTTAACTGAATGCGGAGCAAACTATAAAGAGCTTGATGATGACGCAGTCATTAATGAAACGGCGAAAGGCTTGGCTGACGGTAAAGCAATTGGTTGGATGAATGGACGTATGGAGTTTGGTCCTCGATCGCTAGGGGGGCGCAGCATTATTGCAGATCCGCGCTCACCTTTAGTGCAGAAGGCACTTAACTTGAAAGTGAAATACAGGGAGTCGTTCCGTCCATTTGCGCCTAGTGTCTTAAGAGAGGATGTCAGTGAGTGGTTTGAAATAGATATAGATAGTCCCTACATGCTTATTGTAGCCGACGTTATTAAAACTAAGCGACGGAAAATACTTGATGATGAGAAGTCTTTATTTGGAATTGAAAAGCTGAATGTACCGCGTTCTGAGATTCCTGCCGTTACACATGTTGACTATACTGCTCGAATTCAAACAGTCCACAAGGAAACTAATCCAAGGTATCACGCGGTTATCTTAAAATTTAAAGAGCTAACGGGGTGTTCAGTGATAGTTAATACATCTTTTAACGTGCGTGGTGAGCCAATTGTTTGCACTCCGGAAGATGCATTTCGATGTTTTATGGGGACTGAATTAGATCTGCTTGTCATTGGCAATATGATACTTCACAAACAAGAACAAAACATGTCACTTAAAGAGAGCTATAAGGAAAAGTATAAGCTTGATTAAGTTAGAAAATACGTTCGCTATTTTTAGGCATTTTGCGTTGTCGATAAGCGAGCAACCAAGTCATAGTCGGTTGATCCGGTGATAAGCATAGGTAAAATTTGTCCGACTTTAACGTCGCTCTCTTCAATGATAATCTGCCCGTCAATTTCGGGAGCTTGGGTAGTAAGACGTCCCGTTACGAGGTATTCTTCATTTGAGTCAGAGCCTTCAATCAATACGGGTAAAACCTTACCGACTTTAGCCGCATTTTTCTTTTTACAAATTTTCTTTTGAACGCTCATTAATTCTTCCCTGCGAGCAATGGCAATTTTGTTAGAAACAAGGTCCTCATAATCGAAAGCAGTGGTTCCCTCTTCATGAAAGTAAGTAAACACTCCGACATGATCAAATTCTATTTCGCGGACAAATTCAAGAAGGTGCTTGAAGTGTTCATCAGTCTCACCAGGAAATCCGGTGATAAATGTTGTGCGTAAGGCGATATCTGGGACTTTGGTTCTTAGCTCATTAATCATACTGCGGACACCCTTTTCCGTTTCCTGCCGCTTCATTCGTTTAAGCATAAAATCATGAGTGTGCTGGAGAGGAACATCGACATAATTACAGACCTTTTCTTCAGAGGCGATATACTCGATCAACTCGCTGTTAATGAAGGTAGGGTAACAATAGAATAAACGCATCCAGTCTATTCCTTCGATCTTAGCAAGGGATTTTAGGAGTGTGACCAAGCCATTTTTCATCCGAAGATCAACACCGTACATGGTAGTGTCCTGAGAAATCAGATTAAATTCTTTAACCCCGTGTTGAGCAAAATGATTGGCTTCAGCAATGATCGATTCTGGTGTTCGGCTTCGGAATCGTCCACGAATTTTAGGGATGATACAGAAGGCACATTTATTTGAGCACCCTTCCCCAAGCTTTAGGTAAGCAGAATAAAAAGGAGTCGTGAGTACGCGGTTCATGTATGACTCAAAATACTCTGCAGGCTCGTGCACATGATTTATCGAAGTATTATTTTTTTGAGAGTTGGATTCTTTTAAAATTTGCTTTAACCGAGGGTATTGGTTGACGCCTAGCATGTGATCAATTTCTGGAATTTCTTTTAGAAGTTCATCGCTGTACCGTTCAGATAGACATCCGGTTACCACAAGCTTTTTGCATTTACCCTCAGTTTTAAGAGCGACCATTTCAAGGATGGCATCAATTGACTCTTTTTTGGAAGATTCTATAAACCCGCAAGTATTGACAATAATAACGTCGGCATCTTTTTGATCCGATGTTAATTCGTATTCATCGCCTTGTAGATCTCCAAGAACTAATTCGGTATCAACGGCATTTTTTGGACATCCCAGACTAACCACACCCAGTTTTTGCATAAATTTTCTTTACTAAAGATATTACAAACAAAACAGACTTGATCTGTAATTATTTTAATTGAATAAGATTTTAATTTTCATCAGGGTAACTTAAATACTGCTTTAAAACCAATAGATTCTCAAATTGTTAAAGAGTTAAGACTAATTATGGGTTTTTAAAAATACGGATTAGTTCATCCAGCGATTCAGAGTCTGAGGCGCGAACCAACTTTTCTAACTGGTTAATGAACTCTTCCCGAGTACGGAATTTCATTTCAATGCGAATTTCGTCACTTTCAAAACTATCTTGCACATGGACTTTGGTTTTATCATCTAGCTTCAAGCTATCCAAAGCTCTTGCTAAACGAATTTTCATATCGTTAAGAATGGGATAGCGACTGGAATATAGAATTTGACGAATCTGCCCGTACCTTAAATTAGGGGCAAGATCAATTTGGTTGAGAGCGGATTGTAGCTCCGGTAACTTAAAAACCTTGCAAGGAGTTATTTCATCGCGCTTTGAAATTTCATCGATCCATTCTAGAAGGTCTCGCCACTTATTGGCCCCTGGACGAAGTATAGAAAAAAATTTTTCGGCGGCCATTATACTTTCCATATCCCAATCAAAAAATACTGAAAAAATTCGAAGGGGAATATTCATTTCGTGCAAGAGCGTCTGGATTTCAATGGTTAACCGACTGACGTTGAGATAATCGTCCAATAGTTTTTTACTCTGCTCCAAACCGACTAGCGGCATATACTTTTCAATAATACGGTTTGCAGAAACATCAACTTCTGATAATTTAGAAAGTATGAGTCCTTTTTCAATGTCACTGTAATGGCAATGTCCCTGATTTTCGGATAGGTTCATCACCAATAGTGATTCATC